>JACCDS011547771.1_pt1 | contig 18601 bp, 16 predicted proteins | sample 7446441 | NCBI WGS metagenome assembly JACCDS01 (sample SAMN15323445, study PRJNA562643) | freshwater metagenome | isolation source: river surface water | place: USA:Blue River Watershed | collected 2017-08-17
TAATCACTAGGATTCCACCTTCTGTACCTTCAATAAGTTTAGTAGCACGTTCTAATTGTTTTTCTAAACTCGACATATCGTTGTGTGTATACACATAACGTTTGCCTTGGTGTAAACGAACACCATCGATAATACATGCATGCGATTCAGCATCGTATACAATAACATCGTGGCGATTAACAAGCGTATCGATGATAGATACCATTCCTTGGTAACCAAAATTTAATAAAAACGCATCTTCACGTTTTACAAACTCTGCTAAGTTCTTTTCTAATTGTTCGTGGTTGTTTGAGTTACCCGACATCATACGCGCACCCATTGGTAATGCTAAACCATATTGTGCAGCTGCCTCTGCATCGGTCTTACGAACCTCTGGATGATTAGCTAAGCCTAGGTAGTTATTCAAACTCCATACTAAATGTTCCTTACCGCGAAATACCATGCGATTACTAATTTCACCTTCCAATTTTGGAAAAGTAAAATATCCGTGTGCCATTTTTTGGTGTTGACCTAAAGGACCACGATTCGAAAGTTTATTAAATAAATCCAATGTTTAAGGGGTTTTATAATCTTACAATAGGGCAAAAATAAGAATTTATTGATAATAAGATAACACTGCTTGGAGATATTAATTTATGTTTATTAATATTTTATTATAACAGTACGTACTTTTTATTGTTCATTTTCAATTACTTAGAATGCAATATTCGCTATTGAACAAAGAATTTCTCTATAATGTGTGTTTTCTCTTTTTTAATAAATTGTAAATATGCTTCGGCAATAGGTGATAACTTTTTACCCTTTAACCATATTAAATGCCAATGTGAATTGATGGGGAAATTTTTCACAGGAATAATCTGTAGGTGCTTATTCATTAATTCTTCCTTTATACCGATAATTGGCATAATTGAATATCCTAGACCAGCAATTACCGCTTGTTTTACCGCTTCATTGGTTGCCAATTCCATTTTTTTGGTGGGTTGAATTTTATTCTTCTCTAAAAACTTTTCCATGGTTTGGCGTGTACCTGATCCTTTCTCCCTATAAATTAATGGAAGAGTCTCGAATATACTTTTATCGTATTCTTTCTGCTTAAACTTCATTTCATTGTTGCCAATTAAATAGAGTTTATTCTGAATTAATTCAATTTTTTCTACTTGTAATTTTTCAGGTAAAACAGATACTAAGGAAAAATCAACTTCATTATTCTCCAAACTTTCTATCACCTTTTGTTTATTCGTAACATCCATCATTAACTCCACATCAGAATGTATTTTCATGAAATCGCTTAAAAAATAAGGCATCACATATTTACCCGTCGATACAATCGATATTTTTAATCGACCCGATAGTTTCCCTTTAAATGCTTGTGCTTTGAAGTTAATCGCATGAACTTCATTTAAAATATTTTCAGCTGCATTAGCGATTTCCTTACCAAAATCTGTTACATATAATTGTCGACCTACAACCTCCGTTAATGGTATATCAAATTGATCTTGAAAATTCTTCAGCTGTATTGAAACTGCTGGCTGCGTTAAAAACAATTCCTCTGCTGCTTTAGTAACACTCTTTGTTCTTGTTACCGCTAAAAATATTTGTAATTGATGAAGTGTATAATGCATAACCTTTTTTTAATTGTTAATTGTTAATTGTTAATTGTCAATTGTTAATTGTCAATTGTTAATTGTGGGTAAAAGTGATAAATATAATTTATGGGTTACATAACAAATATAAATAAAAATATATAATACCAAATATCCATTTTTGCATCATTAAACTAGAAAAAATGGAAATTAAACTTATTGATGGGGAATTTGACGTAGCAGAAGCACGTGAAATCCTAGTAAAATTAATTGATTTTAAAATCAATTTCCACGAGGCTAAAATTTTCAGCGCTCATGAACGAAATGTTAGTCCGGGTATTCATTCATTAACACGTATAAAAGAGCTAAAAGAAGCCAGAACAAAATTAATTCAAATGTTGAATGGACTCAAAGAAGATGATGTATTAACAATACATTCAAACGTTGAATTGTTAGTAGAAAGTAAAATATTGAATTAATGAATTTCAATTTACTGATCGACAATCTGAGCAATCCTGCTTTATTGTTTTTTGTCTTAGGTATCATTGCAGTATTGATTAAAAGCGATTTGGAAATACCTTCCAATACCTCAAAATTTATTTCCTTATATCTCTTGCTATCGATTGGCTTCAAAGGAGGACAAGAACTTTCGCACGAGCATTTCGACCAAGAAATATTATTATCTATTTTATTTGGCATAGCCATCTCCATCATTATTCCTGTTTACACTTATTATATTTTGAGGTATAAATTAAGTGTTCATGATGCTGGGGCTATTGCAGCTTCATATGGTTCTGTAAGTGCCGTAACTTTTGTTACCGCTGCTAGTTATTTAGAGAGTATGCAAATGCATATGAGTGGTCACATGGTTGCTATTATGGCTATGATGGAATCGCCTGCAATTATAGCTGGACTAGTATTAATATCAATCTATAATAAAGAGGAAGCCAATGTATATAGTAAACGATCTGCTATAAAACACTCCTTCACTAATGGAAGTGTATTGTTAATTGTTGGTAGTTTATTAATTGGTTATTTCGCAGATGCTAAGCAGGCCGAAGGAATTAAGCCTTTTACTAATGATATTTTTAAAGGATTTTTGGCCGTTTTTCTACTCGATATGGGAATTACGAGCGGGAAAAAATTGAGTTCATTTGTTGATGGCGGATGGTTTCCCATGGCCTTTGCTTTTATAATACCACTCGTAAATGGCATACTAGCAACTTACTTAAGTGGAAATTTTACAGATGAAATATCGAATCGATTTATCTTTGGTATTTTAGCGGCGAGTGCTTCCTACATTGCTGTTCCAGCAGCGATGAAAATTGCTGTACCCAAAGCAAATCCTGGATTGTATTTACCCATGGCCTTAGCCATTACCTTTCCTATAAACATTACCATTGGAATGCCAATTTACTTTTATGTGGCTAGCTTGTAAAGTAATTATTGAAACGTAAAATAAGAGTTGAGGATTATACCTTTATTGTTTTGAAATACATTTTTAGAATCGATGGTTCTTCCAAATTGTACTATCTGATTTAAGTATCCTGCCTCCACTCTTATACTCTTATTAAATCGATATCCTAGTAAAAATGCGATTCTATTTTGATCAAAAATGTTGGCATTAACATTTTTACCAAATCCTATAAATACCTCATCGTACAAAGCAATGTATGGCATCCCCTCTTTGCTAGTTTCTGTTTCTGTTAATGGTATTTGCACTCTAAACATATACCTTGCTCTGTTCAATAAATTATATTGATCTTCTTTGGAAATGTTTGCAGCACTATAAGAACCAACATAACGTTGCTCTAACATAAAACGATGTGAAAAATCTATACGTCCTTCCTTGTGGATAATTTGAATCATTTCAAAGAGTCTGTGTTCTGTAAAATCTTTTCCCATTGAATTTATTGGCACATCACCGTATGGATAGGTTTCAATCCAGCCATATCCTACTCTCAACAAAACACGTGGATTAATTGAATAATTTATCCCTACACGCAATAAACTTTGTTGCCAATCTGTAATTATATTATTTCTTCGCCATTGATATTCGGTATGTATTCCGAACTTCGTATTGATATTAATTGTACCAAAATAATTATACCAACCAATGGTATTAAAATGCGTTGATCGTTGATTTTGTGCGCTCGCGATATTGATGAAACAAGCTAAACATGTAATTACTACAATTTTTTTCAGCATAAGTAGAATGAAAAATTAAGAGTTAAGCAAAATTGCTTAACTCTTAAGAAAAGATAAGTATTATTTCGGAGAGTAAGGTAAGGAAGATTTATGAACGATGATTTTCAATTTTCCATCTTTGCCTTTTTTGAAGACCCAGGTTTTATCAACCATAATTTCATTTCCTTCTTTATCGGTAAGCCAAACATTACCCATGGTAATTGCAATTGGGCCATAAATCTGAATTCCTTCATTATTTGAACCAGCATTATCATACCTAGCCTTCACCCAAGGTTTTAGTGCAAAGCCTTTGTCGTCGGGATAACTTGGATTTTCGCCAATAAAATATGCCAAAGCACCTTCTTTGGTGTTTCTAAAGGTTTGCGGACCAAATGCTAATGTAGGTTTAAAAAAAACTTTGCCACTATCGTAATTATATGATTCTGATAGAACTTGATTGGCAAATGATTTATAATCTTCACCTTTTTCTTTCATCGAACCAATTTTAACTAAAGCGTCACACCAAGCTTGTTGTGCTGCATTTACCTCATCATAGGTTATAATGGTTTGCGAACCTTCTATTACGTATTGTAGTCCAAGCTCATTAATTACTCTGTTTACCTCATCATTCGTAGATGAAAGTACATTACCAGTTTCTTCTAATGCTTTCTGCTTTACCTGATCACAAGAAATCATTAAACCAGAAATTAAAAGTCCAAGGCATAGGATGTTGATTGTTTTCATAACGTTTTTTTTAAACTGGTTTCATTTAATATTATCCTTATTCCACCAAATACGGCACTTTACCATCCGTAATTATCACTTTACTATTTTGAGATTTAGCTAATTCTATAAAGGCTTCGATGCTACGTACTTTAATAATCTGATCGGTCAAGCCTTCTGATAATATCTTTTGTGCATCTTTTGTACCAGTAGCTTCAATGATTTTACGCTCTGCCTCTAATTTTTCTTGTTGTAAAACAAACACCATACGCATCGCATCTTGTTCTGCTCGTAACTTCTGCTCAATTGAGTTTGCTAAGCCCCCAGGCAATTGAATGCTCTTCATCAAAACTGCTTCTACAACGATGCCTTGATTAGAAAGTGTTTCAGCCATTTTCTTTTTTATTTCCATTTCAATATCGGCACGCATGCCTGAGTGCATGTCTTTAGCGAAGTATTTAGAACATACATCTGCCGATGAAGACCTGAATACATTCGATATTATATTTTCATATCCTAATCCAATATTCCTAATAACTTTTGGTACACTGTTTTGATCAACTCTGTATAAAATTGAAATTTGTGCGACTACACTTAATCCCTCCTTGCTTGGTAAACTCAAAGAAAGTTCAATGTCTTTTAGTTGAATATTGGTAAGAATAACTTTGGTTGTAAACGGATTGTACCATACCGGACCTTGTGTGTAACTTTTATCAGATAAGTTACCCAAGCGTTGTTTTACACCAACTTGCCCTGGACGAACCACTGTACAGCTAGCAAAGAGTGCTACACTCGATACTAACATTAAATATTTTAGGGATTTCATAATTGTGTTTTTTTATAGTTATAACACAATTATGAAAGAAAAGTATATTAAATTTCTATTTATATTAATTATGTATCCCATAAAAATATCTTATGGGATACATTTTAATGTTTTTTAGAATAGTTTTGTTTGACCTTCCCCGTTCATATCTACATCATCAGGGTTGGTAATTATAAACTCTACTTTATCTTTTGGCTTTGCCGTCGATTTTGAATCGTCTTTTTTAGCTTTAATATTCTCTAGTGCTTTTTGAACTGCTTCCATATCTTCCTCATCAAACTCATCAATATTTTGAGTTTGAGAAATATCAGCTACCTCTTTCACATTGAATTTGCTCATTTTATTTCCAATGGCTTTCATCCCTTTAACATCAATAAATGCAGCAATGTTTAATTCTAAATCGGCTGGTTGTGTTTTACCATCCTTTGTAAAACTTACTCTCACCAATGGTTCAATTAATGTACTTGCAAACCAGCATTTAGAGCCAGGACTATCTTGAATAAAACTGAATTTTTTATTAATAGAAGTATTTTCAATCACAAATCGTTTCACATAAGTCGATTTAGTAGCACCGTCTAAATGTATAGCATTAACAACTCTTTCGGGATCAAATTTCTCAAGAACAAAATATTTATCATCGTAATGGTTCGATAAATCGAAATTAGTTAACTCATAAGTACCATCTTGATAAATAACTAATATTTTATCGTCGCCTTGGAAAGTCCCTAAATACCTACCACGTGAATCAGTATTTAATCTACGAACTGTATCATCGAACCAAATTGCTCTACCACCTAAGGTAGATAGGCCTTTGCTCTTCTGTACAACTTTTTTAACTGGGAATTTAGTTACTATATTTCCCATTGAACTTCTTCCTTTAATTGCAAGTTCTGCAAAATCAATATCGATGCTTAGTTTTCTGATTTTCGACATTGGTTTTAAGTTCACCGTTACAACTTCCGACTCACCGTTCGGGTTAGCTGTAAAATACAATACCGCAGAACCTTTGCTACCTTGAGTTAAATCGTATTCTTTATCGCGGGTTACACCACCTACAGAGAATCTTTTTACAAAAGATTTTCCCGACTGACCGTCTTTGTATATCATATGATACACCGAGCGATCGTCGTTTTTCTTAAATACCGCAACGTGAATGATATCCTTACCCACAAAGGTTTTATCGGCAACTTTAATTACTTTAAACTTACCATCTTCACAAAACACAATAATATCATCGATGTCGGAACAATCGCACACATATTCATCTTTTTTCAATCCTAATCCAACGAAACCATCGGCTCTGTTTACATATAACTTTTGATTTGCAAGAGCAACTTGCGAAGCTTGAACTTTATCAAATAATTTAATCTCGGTTTTACGTTCTCTTCCTTTTCCGTATTTCTCTTTTAATCGCTCAAAATAATTAATAGCGTAATCGGTAAGATGTTTTAAGTTGTGCTTAACTTCTTTAATTTCTTTTTCGATGCTTTTTAATAATTCATCTGCTTTAAATCCATCGAATTTAGATATACGTTTAATTTTAATTTCTGTTAAAGCAACAATATCGTCGTTGGTAACTTCGCGTAATAATTTCGACTTAAACGGCTCCAAACCTTTATCTATTGTAGCAATTACCGCTTCAAAAGTTTCACACTCTTCAATGTCGCGGTAAATTCTATTCTCAATAAATATTTTTTCTAAAGATGAAAAATGCCATTTCTCGTTTAACTCATCTAAGCGAATTTGCAACTCTTGTTTGAGTAATGCCTTGGTATGATGTGTACTTTCAATGAGTATATCATTTACACTCATAAAATAAGGCTTATCATTTTTGATAACACACGTATTCGGCGAAACCGAAATTTCACAATCGGTAAATGCATACAATGCATCAATGGTAACATCTGGCGAAATCCCAGGAGCTAAATGAATAATAATTTCTACATCTCTTGCAGTATTATCTTCAATCTTTTTAATTTTTATTTTACCCTTATCGTTTGCATTAATAATACTGTCGATTAAAGCACCGGTAGTGGTTGAGAAAGGAATTTCTGTGATAGCTAAGGTTTTTTTATCGCGTTCAACAATTTTTGCACGCACACGAACTCTACCTCCACGTTGTCCTTCGTTGTAATTGGTAAAATCAGCGTAACCACCCGTAATAAAATCGGGTAAAATATTAGGTCTGACTCCTTTTAATACTTCTATCGAAGCATCAATTAATTCATTAAAATTATGTGGTAAGATTTTCGTTGCTAAACCTACGGCAATACCATCGGCACCTTGTGCAAGTAATAATGGAAATTTAACGGGTAAGGTAATAGGCTCTTTGTTTCTACCGTCGTATGATAATTGCCAATTGGTGGTTTGTGGATTAAATACCACTTCCAATGCAAACTTCGATAATCGTGCTTCAATATAACGTGGCGCTGCTGCACTATCTCCCGTAATAGGATCACCCCAGTTACCCTGACAATCGATCAATAAATTTTTCTGACCAATTTGCACCATGGCATCACCAATAGAAGCATCACCGTGTGGGTGATATTTCATGGTATTACCAATAACGTTGGCTGCCTTATTATACCTACCATCATCCATTTCTTTTAATGAATGAAGAATCCTTCGCTGAACAGGTTTTAAACCATCAAAAATATTAGGAACCGCACGATCTAAAATTACGTATGAAGCATATTCTAAGAACCAATTTTCATATAATCCATTAATAGGAATTACATTATGATTCAAGCCTTCTTCTTCCGATCTGTTTAAATGCTCGCGTTCGTCTTGAGGTTTGTATTCTATTTTCTCTTTCTTTGCCACCTTTAGAAATTGTTAATTGTCAATTGTTAATTGTTAATTTACACATTTGCACATTTACTCATTTGCACATTTATTCTAATGCTCCAACTTCTTCTACTTCTTCCAACACATCTTTTTCTACCTTCAAGTTTTTCACAATAAATTCTTGTCGTGCTGGTGTGTTTTTTCCCATGAAGTAATCGAGCATTTGTAGCATTTTACTTTCTTTCGAAATAATCACTGGATCTAAGCGAATATCTTTACCAATGAATAACCCAAATTCCTCGGGCGATATTTCACCTAATCCTTTGAATCGAGTAATTTCAGAACGTTGTCCTAATTTATCGAGTGCCGCTCTTTTTTCTTCTTCCGAATAACAATAAATAGTTTCTTTTTTATTTCTTACCCTGAAGAGTGGTGTTTGTAAAATGTACACGTGACCTGCTTTTACGATGTCAGGGAAGAATTGCAAGAAGAAGGTCATCATCAATAAACGTATGTGCATACCATCCACATCGGCATCGGTAGCAATTACAATGTTATTGTAACGTAGGTTATCAATTCCATCTTCAATATTTAAAGCATGTTGTAATAAATTGAATTCTTCATTTTCATACACTACTTTTTTAGTTAGTCCGAAACAGTTCAGCGGTTTACCTTTCAAACTAAACACGCCTTGAGTTTCTACATCGCGTGATTTAGTAATTGAACCACTGGCCGAATCACCCTCGGTAATAAATAATGTGGTATCAAATCTACGCTCATGTTTTTCGTCGTCGAGGTGCACTTTACAATCGCGTAATTTACGGTTATGCAAAGCAGCTTTCTTAGCACGTTCGTTGGCTAATTTTTTAATACCTGCAATTTCTTTACGCTCACGTTCCGATTGCATGATGCGTTTTAACATAGCATCTGCAGCATCCGCATGTTTATGTAAATAATCGTCGAGTTCCTTTTTTACAAAATCGTTGATCCAGTTTCTAATACTAGGACCTTCGGGTGCAGCATTTATTGAACCTAATTTTGTTTTTGTTTGCGATTCAAATACGGGTTCTTGTATTCTTATGCTGATGGCTGCAACGATGGATGCTCTTACGTCGGTAGCATCGAATTCTTTTTTAAAGTACTCGCGTACAGTTTTTACGACCGCCTCTCTAAACGCTGCTTGATGCGTACCACCTTGTGTTGTATTCTGTCCGTTTACAAATGAATAATACTCTTCACCGTATTGGTTATTATGCGTCATTGCAATTTCAATATCCTCTCCTTTTAAATGAATAATTGGATATCGAATGGTATCATCCGTTTTTCTATCTAACAAATCATACAAACCTCGTTGCGATGCAAACTTCTCACCATTAAATACTACTGTTAATCCTGCATTCAAATAAGCATAATTCCATATCATGTTTTGAATGAACTCTGGAATAAAACGGTAGTTTCTAAAAATACCATCATCAGGGATGAAGGTAATCGTAGTTCCATTTCGTTGAGTTGTCGCTTCTTCTTTATGGTCTTTTATTAAAACACCTCGTTCAAATTCTGCGACCTTCGTTCTACCATCTCTATACGATTGTACTTTAAAATACGACGACAATGCGTTTACTGCTTTAGTACCCACACCATTTAAACCAACCGATTTTTGAAAAGCTTTAGAATCGTATTTACCACCGGTATTAATTTTAGATACACAGTCGATTACTTTACCCAATGGAATACCTCTACCGTAATCACGTACTACCACTTTATGGTCTGTAATGGTTAGCTCCACCATCTTGCCCACTCCCATTACAAATTCGTCGATAGAGTTGTCAATAATCTCCTTCAACAAAATGTAAATACCATCATCATGCGCCGAACCATCGCCTAATTTACCTATATACATCCCCGGACGTAAGCGAATATGCTCTTTCCAATCGAGGGATTTTATATCATCTTCATTATAGTTACTCATATTGAATTATGAATTATGAATTACGAATTACGAATTATTGGTTACCTAGTCACGAGCACACGAGCATACGAGCATACGAGCACACGAGCACACGAACCTCTGCAAAGCTAAAAATTATAGCATTTTTTAGGTAGAAAAGATATCAACAGGTTTTTAATACTTAAACTATTGATTTACAAGGTCTCTTACGACTACACTGGCGCAAGTAATTCCAAAAGCGGCAGGCATATAGGAAATAGTGCCAATAACCGATTTCTTCGGAAAAGCTTTAGGGCTCTCAAAAATTCGCGATTGATCGGCTGCTTCGGGTGAGAATACCACTTTAATTCCATTGCGAATTCCTAAACGGTATAAGCGTTTACGCACGTAACGTGCTAAGTTGCATTGATAGGTTTCTGAAATATCAATCACTTCAATTTTAGTCGGATCGAATTTACCACCTGCACCCATGGAACTAATGATGGGTATTTTTAAATCCATACAAGCCTTCAAGAAAAATACTTTCGCCGATAGAGTGTCGATGCAATCGACAGCATAATCGTATTTCTGAGCTGTTAATATTTCGATGGTACGTTTATCTTTTATAAACTCTGGTAGGATGGTGAGTTCGATATCCGGATTAATATCACGTATACGCGATGCCATCACTTCTGCTTTTAATAAACCATCCGTAGAAACTAAGGCTGGAATTTGTCGGTTTCTATTGGATGCTTCAACTACATCGGCATCCACAATGGTCATTTTACCTACGCCAGAACGGGCAATCATTTCTGCACAAATGCCTCCTACTCCACCAAGCCCTACCACCAATACATTCGATTGTTGCAGTTTTTGAATCTTCTCTTCACCCATTAATACATCGGTACGTGATAACCAAACCGGAATTGCCATGTTCTTCTTTTTTTAGCAAAAATAAAAAAATAATAGAATTAGCGCTCCGGAAAAATACCTTGCATGTTTGCATGCACTGTGCGTATCAAATCTTCGAAATCCATGTCAGATAAAAGGCAAAACTTTTCATATACATCTTCAATATGAACAAGCAATTGGTCGGTTTCTAGTAAAAGTCGCTCTCTAGGAATTAGCTCTAAAAAGCTTTCATTAAAATGCTCTGAAAATAATTGCTTACCAAAAGAGAAATAAACATTTGGCAATTTTAATAGCTCTAAGGTTATTTGTTCATTTGCTTTATACTGATGCAAGATCGTAGGTACCTTTGCCTGTTTAAGCAAAGCCGGTAAATCGTGGTAAGCCCTCACACAATGTACGATGAGCGCTTTCTGGTGTTCATTGGCAAGATGTATGTGTTCTTTAAATACTTGCTTTTGTAATTCCTTATCCGTTTTAATAAAATAATCGAGACCTGTTTCTCCAATGGCAACGCATCGCGGATGAAGTACGCTCTGTTTTACTTGTTCAATGCTTGCATGATAATTTTCACGAACATCCCAAGGATGGATACCTAATGAAAAATGATAAGGAATATGATTTAATCGTAAAATGTTTAAATGATGAAAAGCATTTCGAATAAAAAATACTCGATCGTCGTTGTATTTTTTGTGAGTATGGCAATCGAAATATGTATAACTAGAATTCAAATTAAATATATGTTTTCATCATATCGAGCACCAAGTCCATGTCTACTGGTTTCGGAAAATATTCGTTCATTCCTGCAGTCACTACTTTTAGTTTAGCCTCCATGGTCATATCCCCTGTTAAAGCAAAAATTGGGGTGTTTTCATAGTTACGAATAGAACGGATAATTTTAGTAGCCTCAATACCATCCATGTTTGGCATGTGAATATCCATTAAAATGAAATCGTATTTTTGATATGAATGTCGAACTAAATCAATTGCTTGAATTCCATCGTAGGCCATATCGGTTACGAAACCGCATATCACAAATGCACGTTGAGTGGTAAATTGAATTATTTTATCATCGTCGACACAAAGCACTCTTAATGGAATAGTTTTGTTTCGGTCGATAAAAAAATCTTTTAACTCTTGCTTCATCTTAGAAAATAAATTGGTTGGTATTGAAGTAGAGTGCGTAAATCATATCTCTAAGATAGATTTTATAGGCTTAATTTCAAAAAATATGCAATTTGGAATCTTTTTACACTATCAAATTTCTATGTTAACAATCTGAATATTAGTATAATAAAATTTAATAATTGATTTATAATTAATTCCTAGCTGTGCTTGTTTTATAGACCCTTCTTGGCACATTCCTACTCCGTGACCAAATCCTCTTCCATCTAAAATTACTTTATCAATGCTTTCAGTAACATTAAAAAAGGTTGATCTTAACTTAAAATCGTCTCGTAAATCTTCGGTGGATACATCGTAACAAGGAAGTTTATTGAGTCGATAATCGTTGCTAAACTCACATACATCCGAACCGGAGGTACCTGATTTTGAGTTCACATAATTCAACCATTTTTGTTTATCTATTTCCTTCTTCCAATGTGCTTGTTTTTCGGTAATACAAAACGTATCTACCACCGAACGTAAATACGATCTTTTTTTCGACCATACATCTTCGGAGTTTACCGTTTGTCCGCCACAATTTGCATGGAATACCGCTTCAATTAAATCACCGTTTTCATCTTGAACTACTTCGTAGTGGGTAGAGTCTACAGCAGGAAGAATCATGCTGTTAAAACGAGCTTTACCGTGGTATACTTGACAATGTACTTGATCGCATAATTCAAAACCTTCGGCCTTATGTCTATCGATATGTTTTAAAGCATAGGTTCGAGATATTACAGCTTGAACTTTTAATAGTTCATCATTTTTCACGTTACCAATTTCCGATTCAATTACACCTGCTACATAATGATTTAACTCTACTTCATTAATAATATTCAATCGACTATCATTCGATTGGAATTTCATTTGATCAGGATAAAAAGTAGTTTTCGTACTTGGCAAAATCATTTGTAATTTGAAATATGGTTTATCTGCCAATGAATTTAGGTATACAGAAGTAAAGGAACCCAATATATCACCATTCTTACTCACCGAACACAAATCACCAATGCCATTAATTACAAGTACATCCCCTTCCGATACTTTGATAATTTTATCGTTTCCTAATTCGACAGAGTAAGGATCTGTAAATGCGTTGAGTACAACTTTTTTAGGATTGAGATGTGCAAGTACTCTTACACGTACATTTTTTGCAAAGCCAACAGTACTCAACTGAATGAAAAATAGAAATAAAATAATTTTAATAATTTTCATTTACGCTTTGATAAATTGTACAATTGATTTAGCAGCGCGCGACGATGCTCCGGCCTCTCCTACTTTAGCTATTAATTGTTGATATTTATTTAACATTAATGTTCTATCGGCACAACCTTCTCCTAATTTTTCTAATTCTATTGAAATTGTACTTGGCGTACAATCTTCTTGTATTAGTTCAGTCACTACTTTTTCGTTCATAATTAAATTTACCAAGGAGATAAACTTAATATCTACGAGCATTTTAGCAATGAATACAGAAATAGCATTTGCTTTATAACATACAACTTGTGGTACGTTAAATAGAGCCGTTTCGAGGGTTGCAGTACCCGAAGTAACAATGGCTAACTTAGCATGTGCAAGGATATCGTAGGTTTTTGAAAAGATAATTGGATAATTTTCTGTTTCAAATTTTTGATAATAATTAGCAGGTAAATTTGAAGCACCTGCAATAACAATTTGATACTTGTCGCTAAATTTTTTCGCAGCTGCAAGCATATCAGGAAAAATTTTATCGAGTTCCATTTTTCTGCTACCCGGAAGAATAGCGAGAATGGGTTTATCGTTTAACTTTTCATTTTTCATGAAATGTTCATCAAATGTATAATGAGCAATCGCATCTTTTAAAGGGTTGCCAACATATTCTACTTTGTAATCATAGCCTGCAAAAAAATCTGTTTCAAAAGGAAGAATGGTATAGAGTTTATCGACATATTTTTTAATTTGAAAAACTCTCTTTTTATTCCAAGCCCATACTTTTGGTGAAATATAATAAGCAGTTTTAATTCCTAAGCTTTTTGCAAATTTAGCCATGCGCAAATTAAAGCCAGGAAAATCGACCAGAACGAGAACATCAGGATTAAACTTTTGTATACTTTCTTTACAAATGTTCATGTTATTATTGATGGTGCGAATATTCATAAGCACTTCAACAAAACCCATAAACGACATTTCGTTTATATGTTTAACCAATGTAGTATTAGGAATTGCGGCCATTTTATCGCCACCAAACACCATAAAGGTAGCATCAGCATCTGAATCTAAAATACCTTTCATAAGGTTTGATCCGTGCAAATCGCCAGAGGCTTCACCTGCTATGATGTAGTATTTCATTTTCTAATTACAAATATGGCGAAGAGAATTGCGTATATAAAGGTGCTCATTAAAATACCTCTTGCGAGGTTATCTTTTTCAGCTTTAATAGCAAAACGAAAAATAATAACATTGATACCTATGCATAAGATGTAGAAAAAATTTGGACGTAAAGTATGTTCAAATTGTTTTTGCAACATATCACCAAAAATATAACTCAGCAAGGGTAATGCTGTACCATAGAGTAAGCCTAGGTAAAACTTATCTTTTATTTTATTCATCGAAATTCCAATTATTTAAAACAGGTATAGCATTGTATGCGGTAAAGTCGAATTGCACAGGCACTACCGATACATACTTATTGTTTAATGCCCATTCGTCGGTATCCTCACCGTTATCGTTAAGCGCAAACTCACCTGTTAACCAAAAATATTTTCTCTTATGTGGATCTAAACGTTCGTCGAACTTCTCTTCCCATTTAGCAACTGCTTGTCGACAAATACGAATGCCTTTTATTTCTGATGCTTGTGTTACAAAAGGGAAATTTACATTCAACAACGAACCTTTTGGCAAGCCATTTTTTAATACTTGTTTAGCAATGGCTAATACATGTTTATGTACAGGACTAAAATCGGCATTTGCAGAAAAATCGCAATATGAAAATCCAATAGATGGAATACCTTCAATGGCACCTTCCATAGCAGCCGACATAGTACCCGAATAAATAACATTGATGGAGGAATTAGAACCATGGTTAATTCCAGACACTAACAAGTCGGGTTTCTTATGTAATACTTGATTTACTGCTAATTTCACACAATCGACAGGTGTGCCAGAACACTGAAAAGAGCGAATGCCTTCGTAGAGGTCAACTTCTTCTAAACGTAATGGTTTTGCGATGGTGATAGCATGGCCCATGGCCGATTGAGGACTATCGGGTGCAACAATTACTACATCGCCGAGTTCTTTCATTAAAAATGCCAAGGTCTGAATTCCCTTAGCGGTAATGCCATCGTCGTTAATAACAAGGATGCTTGGTCTTTCATTTTTCATTGATGCGAAAATATGAAAAATTAAGCATCCTTGTGCTATAAGGGCTTAAATACGTGCGTTTTTAATTTCTTCTACAACGCTAGGATCTAATAAGGTAGAGGTATCGCCTAAATTATCGAGTTCTCCTTCGGCAATTTTACGTAAGATGCGGCGCATGATTTTTCCTGAACGAGTCTTAGGTAATCCTCGCACAAATTGAATTTTATCTGGTTTAGCGATGGCTCCAATAATTCGAGCCACTGTCATTCCTATATCTTTTCTGCGAAGTTCTTCTTCATGTGTTTCATCTTCACAAATAACAAAGGCGTAAATACCTTGTCCTTTAATATCGTGCGGATAACCTACCACTGCCGATTCTACTACTCCTGTGTGCGCATTGATGGCATTCTCTACTTCTGCTGTACCTATACGATGTCCCGAAACATTAATAACATCATCAACACGACCGGTAATTCTATAATTTCCATCTTCATCGCGCAAACATCCGTCGCCAGTAAAATATAAATTCTCATACGTAGCAAAATAATTTGTTCTGCAACGCTCATGGTCGCCATAGGTAGTTCGTATCATTCCTGGCCAAGGAAATTTAATGCATAAATTTCCATTTACCCCATTACCTTCAATTTCCTTCCCGTTTTCATCTACTAAAATCGGCTGTATGCCTGGCAATGGGAAAGTTGCATGCGCTGGTTTTAAAGGTGTAACATTTGCAATTGGTGAAATCATGATACCACCTGTTTCTGTTTGCCACCATGTATCAACAATAGGGCAACGACTTTTGCCGATGTTTTCATTAAACCAATGCCAAGCTTCTTCGTTAATTGGCTCTCCTACGGAACCCAATACTTTTAATGAATCGAGTTTTTTATTTTTTACAAAATCTAATCCCGATTGCATTAATGAACGGATAGCCGTTGGTGCAGTATATAATATATTTACATTAAATTTATCGACAATCTCCCACAATCTTCCTGCATCCGGATAAGTTGGTACTCCTTCAAACATAAGTGTGGTAGCACCTTGCGAAAGCGGACCATACACAATGTAAGAGTGCCCTGTAATCCAACCGATATCGGCAGTACAGAAATAAACATCTTTTGCTTGGTATTGAAATACATTACTGAAGGTATAACCTGCATACACCATGTATCCTGCGCAAGTATGTACAACACCTTTGGGTTTTCCAGTAGAACCCGATGTGTATAAAATAAAAAGTTCATCTTCGGCATTCATTTCTTCTGCCGGGCATTCGTACTCATGTAAGGTTTCAATTTTTTTCATTTCATCTTCCCACCAAACATCTCGTCCTTTAATCATAGATACAGGCATACGATTACGAGTAAGCACGATTACTTTTTTTACCGAATCGCATTGCATCAAAGCATCATCAATAACAGATTTTAAAGGAATATCTTTATTCCCACGGAAAGCACCATCGGCAGTAATAACGTGTGAGCATTTTGCATCTTTAATTCTATCGGCAATACTTTGTGCCGAAAAACCACCAAACACTACCGAGTGTATAGCGCCAATACGAGCACATGCAAGCACTGCGATAGCCAACTCTGGTACCATCGGCATATAAATACAAATACGATCGCCACGTTTTGCTCCATTATGCTTCAGCACATTGGCAAACATCGACACTTGATGGTGTAATTGTTTATACGTAAGTACACGATGATGTTCACTAGGGTCGTTGGGTTCCCAAATAATTGCTGCTTGATCGCCTCGTTCTGCAAGATGTCTGTCGAGGCAATTTTCGGTGATGTTTAAGGTAGCACCATCAAACCACTTAATGTATGGCTCTTTAAAATTCCAGGTTAATACTTTGTTCCATTTTTTCTTCCATGAAAATTGAGATGCTATATCGGCCCAAAACTCTTCGGGTTGTTCTACCGATTGTTTATATACCTTATGGTATTGTTCTATCGTTTTAATTTGAAAATCCATATTATAATTGTGAATTGTAAATTGTCAATTGTGAATTAGTCCCGATAGCTATCGGGATTAGTCTTTAGTCGTTAGTAGTTTATCCTTTATAACTTTTGTAATTTCATCTAGGATTGTTGGGTCGTCGATGGTTGAGGGAATGGTGTAGTTTTCTCCATCGGCAATTTGACGAATTGTTTTTCGTAAAATTTTTCCGGAACGTGTTTTAGGTAATCGATTTACTTTGATTGCATTTTTGAAATAAGCCACAGCACCAATTTGGTTTCGAATATGTTTTACCAGCTCTTCTTCTATCTCTGTTTCGTTTCTTTGATGACCATCTTTTAACACATAAAATCCAAGTGGTCTTTGTCCACGAAGTTCATCGGCAATTCCAACCACAGCACATTCTGCAACATCAGGATGTGCGGCAATCATTTCTTCCATTTCACCTGTCGATAAACGATGCCCTGAAACATTGATGACATCATCAACACGACCCATGATGAATACATAGTCATCGTTATCTATATAACCACCATCTCCTGTAAAATAATACCCTGGCAACACCTCTAAATAAGATGATTTAAATCGATCATCTTCATTCCATAAGGTGGTTAAGCAACCCGGAGGCAAGGGTAATTGAATGGCAATAAGTCCTTCTGTATTTCTTGGTAATTCTTCTCCTGCTTCATTTAATACTTTTATATTAAATCCACACACCGCTTTACTTGCAGAACCTGGTTTTACAGGGAATTGCTCTAGTCCCAACATATTTGAAATCATTGGCCAACCCGATTCTGTTTGCCACCAATGGTCGATCACAGGAACATTGGTAATATCTTTTATCCAATGATAGGTTGCCGGATCACAACGTTCGCCAGCAACAAATATGGAACGCAACGATTGTAAATTATAGTTCGATAATTCTTGTGCTTCAGCATCTTCTTTTTTAATTGCACGAAAAGCAGTTGGAGCAGCGAAAAGTAAATTAATCTTGTATTCTTCAATCATTCGCCAAAAACTTCCAGCATCTGGTGTGCGTATTGGTTTGCCTTCATATACAACGGAAGTACAACCCATTAAGAGTGGAGCATAACAAATGTATGAATGACCTACCACCCAACCTACATCTGATGCAGCCCAAAACACATCACCCGGTTTTACATTATAAATTTTTTCTAAGCTATAATGTAAGGCCAA
>JACCDS011988532.1_pt1 | contig 18583 bp, 18 predicted proteins | sample 7446441 | NCBI WGS metagenome assembly JACCDS01 (sample SAMN15323445, study PRJNA562643) | freshwater metagenome | isolation source: river surface water | place: USA:Blue River Watershed | collected 2017-08-17
CTTCGATTAATTCTGCTTTGTTCATAATTTTAAATTAAATAGTTTTTATTTGTTTTTTTATGGTTTCTTCTGAAAGCCTTTATTTTATTATATAAAACAAGCAGTAAAATCTCGTAATTACAAGCCAATCGTACAAAAAAATTATTCACATTGTGTTAAAAAAGTTTTTAAGCTTAAAGTACTAGACATCCTGTAACCCTATATTGTACTCATTTTCAGCATTTAGCACCCATTCAGCATTCAGTGTTTAACATTTAACATTCATAAAATCCAAGCGTACATTTTTCTCGTATCTGTTTTAAAACCTAATAAAATACTACTAAGATGAGCAGAAAAACAATTTTTAAGGGACTAATTGCATTCGTTAGTGTTGCAGTCTTACTTATTTCTGTATTGGTTATACATGTAGCCATGGTTACCAAATCGAAAAACGACGATAAAAGAATACGTCAAATTGCACGTATTGATTTTAAAGAGCAGTTAGATCCAAAATCTCAAGAAGAGGTAAAAAGCAAAGTGCTAGCTATATCAGGTGTAGATGCAGCGTACTATAACTCGGATGATCACATCCTCGTGTATTCTTACAATCCGGACATCTTACATTCTGATATCGTGTATTACAAATTGATGGAAGATAAAAAATACAAAGCCGAAAGATTTGTAGTGACTATTAAAAATAAAGAATCAATGAATGCTTGTCCTATCATCGACAAATCATCATTCAGTTATCAATTTGCGATAGCAGTAAAAGAAATTATCAACTAAATATTATAAAAACTATGAAAAAATCAGCACTACTTTTATGCGCATTACTTGTAGGAACTTTACTGTTCCCATCATGTAAAGAAGACAAAGAATCTCTACCTAGCAGCCCTACACCTACACTCTATGAAAAACTAGGAGGAACAAGCATGGTAAATGATCCTGCAAATCCAGGACAAATGATCGAACAAGGCCGATTAGGTTTACGCTCGGTTGTTGACAGTACAATTTTAATTATTGCAGGCGACCCAGATTTGCAACCTTATTTCGAAGTATTGTTGATGGAAGTAGGTTCTGGAAATGTAACTGGTTTTACAGCACTAAGTAAAAATTTAACCGATTTCTTTTGTGTTGCTACTGGAGCTAAAAATTTTACCTATAACGGCATTAATTCTATGGCTGCAGCACATGACCCTGCACAAAACAACAGAATGGCTCTAAAGGCAGATAATGCAGCTTACAACAAATTTATTGCCGACGTGGTAGCAGGTGCAGCAAAGAACGGTGTAACCGACTCTGAAATTGTTTCTGAATTAGGAGCAGTGTTGGAATCTCTTCGCTCTGTAATCGTACAACGATAGTGAATTGTAAATTGTAAATTGTTAATTGTCAATTAAAATTATATCATTTACAATTAACAATTAACAATTGACAATTTACAATTTATAAGTAATTGCATTAATGCTCATACCGGCGCCAACAGAAGCCAGTAAAATAACATCACCAGGGTTAACTTGGTGGTGTTCTATTTTATTTTTGAGTACTAAATCGAGTAGAGTAGGAACGGTAGCAACAGAACTGTTTCCGAGTTCATGTATGCTCATCGGCATAATGTGTGCAGGTAATTCCTTCTCCCCATATAATTTATAAAAACGTTGGATGATGGCTTCATCCATTTTTTCATTGGCTTGGTGAATGAATACTTTTTTCAAATCTTTTAATTCAACACCCGACTTATCTAAACATGCTTTCATGGCGAGAGGTACATTGTTTAATGCAAACTCATAAATTTTTCGCCCATGCATTTTTATGTAACGTGTACCCTCTGTATATCCTTTTTTGTACGACTTACCGTAGAAAAGGTAATAGGCTTCTTCATTGGCAAAGGTTTGGCTAGCAACACTTAATACTCCTCGATTGCTCTCATCAGCATAAGATATAATTGCGGCACCAGCACCATCAGAATAAATCATAGAATCTCTATCGAAAGGATCGATTACTCTCGACAATGCTTCTGAACCAATGACCAATACATTTTTTGCATCACCAGCTAAAATATATTGACGGGCAAGAATAACGCCTTGAACCCAACCTGGGCAACCGAAAATAATATCGAAGGCTGCACAGTTCGGATTGTTAATTTCTAATTCGTGTTTTACACGCGTTGCTAAACACGGAACAATATCTGTTTGAACAGTATCTTTTGGTATGTTACCAAAGTTGTGTGCAAAGATGATACAATCGATGTCTTCTTTGTTGATTTTCGAATCTTCTATTGCACGTTTAGCAGCGATGCTAGCCATTTCCGAATTCAACATTTTATCGTCGGAATAACGGCGTGCATTGATGCCTGTAATGTCTTTAAATTTCTTTATGATAACTTCTGTTTGAGGGAGTACTTCTCCATCTTCAGAATAGAATTCGTGTTTGAAAAAATCTTCGTTGCTAATTTTATTTTCTGGAATGAAAGCGCCAGTACCTTTAATTATTACAGCCATGTTTTAGTTTTTTTGCAATTTAACATTAATTTTTAAGTAGAAAAGGGGACGAACCGCCTGTTCAATCCCCTTACTATACTACAAACACTAAGCATCTTTCGCTAGGGGACTTAAGCCTCTAACATAATTTCTTTATTATCTACTTCGTAGATGTATTGCATTAAATCAACTAATTTATTTGAATAACCCCATTCGTTATCGTACCAAGCAACTAATTTTACGAAGGTTGGGCTTAACATAATTCCTGCCTCCGCATCGAAAATACTTGTACGAGCATCGCCCATAAAATCGCTTGAAACAACAGGATCTTCGGTATAGCCTACAATTCCTTTCATGCCATTTTCTGAAGCAGCTTTCATTACTTCTTTAATTGCCTCGTAACTTGTTGGGGTTTTTAATTTACAGGTTAAATCTACTACCGATACATTCGGTACTGGAACTCTAAAGCTCATACCTGTTAATTTCCCTTTGAGCGATGGAATAACTAATCCTACTGCTTTTGCTGCACCTGTGCTCGATGGTATAACATTTTGGTATGCTCCTCTGCCACCTCTCCAATCTTTAGCCGATGGTCCGTCGACAGTTTTTTGCGTTGCAGTTACCGCGTGTATGGTGGTCATTAATCCTTCTTCAATTCCAAATGCATCGTTTATTACTTTTGCTAATGGTGCCAAGCAATTCGTTGTGCATGATGCATTGGATACAATGTCCATCTCTGGTTGGTATACATCATGGTTAACTCCCATTACAAATGTGGGAGTGTCGTCTTTTGCTGGTGCCGATATAATAACTTTTTTTGCTCCTGCTTTTAAATGTAATCCTGCTTTCTCTTTGTCGAGAAATAAACCAGTGCTTTCTACAATATATTCAGCACCTATATCAGACCAAGCTATGTTCGTAGGATCTTTCTCGGCAGTTACTCTTATTCTTTTACCATTTACGATTAAGTCTTTACCATCAACACTGATGGTACCTTTGAACTTACCATGTGTAGAATCATAATTTAACATGTACGCCATGTAGTCGGCATCAATTAAATCGTTTATTCCAACAATCTCAATATCGCTTCTATCAATTGCCGCTCTAAATACTAAGCGACCAATTCTTCCAAAACCATTAATTCCTATCTTCATGTTATCTAATTATGTTATTCAATATTTCGCTACTTCGCCATCCCGATAGCTATCGGGACGCTAGTTCGATTATACGAATATACAGAAAGTGTACAAATTACACTAACTATTTTTTATTTTTTTTCATTTTTTTTTAAAAAAGGGCTTCAGGGCTATTTAAAATTAAATTTTATAACAAAAACAATACAGACTATATTTACTAAGTTTAGTAGTTTTGCCGAACCATGGACCTATCTATAAAAGACGAAACCTTATTTGCTCAGATGCGTTTGCACGATGCGAAGGCGTTTGAGGTGTTATTTAAAAGGCATTACAAACCTTTATGTAGGCGAGTAAATAGTATGTTGAATGATGAAGAGGCAACGGAAGACGTTGTTCAGCAATTATTCATAAAGATATGGGAGAGTAGGGAAACCTTACAAACGCCCGATTCTGTGGCAGCTTATTTATTTACGGCTGCGAGGAACAGAGCATTAAATTATATTAAGTCACAATCGCGCAAATCGAGCAACGAGACCCCGCTAACACATTTGCACGACGAAGCCGACAACCGTACGGAGGAACTTATGGATGCCAAAGAATTGCAAAAGGCATTGTATGCAGCCATTGATGCCCTCCCCGAAAAACGCCGAGAAGTATTTGTATTGAGCAGATTTGAAGGGAAAAGCTATAAAGAAATAGCCGAAATCATGCAAATATCGGTGAAAACAGTGGAAGCTCAAATGGGGAAGGCTCTTTCGACTTTACGAGAATTCATTAAAAACAATCATCAGAACGCCTTACTATTAGCATTGTTTATGCTTTGGTTGGGAGGCGAATAAGGGTAAGGTATACAAAGGCTTGTCTGGTAAATATGAAGCGTATTTATATAGCATTTATATTGATGGTACTATTTAACACTTTAATAGGTGTTGAATTTTTATATGCCCAAAAAAACAATTCAAGCAATGAAGGAATAAGTTTAGAAAAGGCCATTCAACTTATAGAAGATAAATACAAGGTTAGCTTCTCTTACAGTTCCGATTTAATAAAGTTGAATAAACCTATTAAGTTAACATTACAGAACAAAAGTTTAAATGAAGCGCTTGATCAATTAGCTACTCAAGCCAAAATCGATTATAAAATTAATGGGAAGCAGATTATTTTGATACCCATTAAAAAATTAGTTAACGATAAATTTTATATACATGGCTACGTACGCGACATAAGTACAAAAGAAGCCTTACCAAATATTCTAGTCTATTGTACGCAAACCAAAACTGCTGTTTATACAAATACTTATGGTTATTATTCATTGCCAGTAATTGATTTGATAGATACTGTTGAACTACAAGCACACATAGTTGGATATAAATCAAACAGGAAAAAAGTAGAAGTAAGTGGTGATGTTTTATTGAATTGGGATTTAGAGTCGAGTATACAAATTGAAGATATAATTATAGAGGATGAACGTATCATAGATAAAGCATTCCATAAATCAATTATTTCAGAAAACATCGACGACGAAATAAGGGCATTATCGCCGCGGTTGTTAGGTGAAAAAGATGCATTAGCCGCCACGCGATATTATGCTGGAGTAAATAGAGAAACCGACATAAGTAGTGGTTACAACATACGAGGGGGTAGACCCGAACAGAACTTAATTATTTTGGATGATGCACCATTGTATCATTCTTTTCATTTAATGGGATTGTATTCTATTTTCAATGAAGACGCATTAAAACAAATGAATTTAATTAAGAGTGGATTCCCTGCTCGTTATGGAGGTCGCTTATCGTCGGTTGTAGAAATGATTACGAAAGATGGTGACATGCAAAATTTTCATACCGATATTGGTACGGGAATTATTGCTAGTAGATTGGGCATCGAAGGTCCGCTTATTAAAAATAAAGTATCGTTTTTTCTTTCTGGAAGAAGTGCACATTTAAATACATTATCCAAAGCTTTTGATATTGAGGAAGGCTTTGGATATAATTTTTACGATATCAATGCCAAAGTGCAATGGCGTATTAACAATAAGCATAAACTTTTTGCTTCGTTTTATTCGGGTAACGATTTGTTTGATGGTGGCAACGAAGATGGATCGTCATTAATAAACAATACACTCACTTGGGGTAATCAATCGGCAACCTTACGATGGAATCATATTATCTCTTCGAAATGGTTTGCAAATACGACCTTGTTGTATTCGAATTATGAATTTAAAAGCGACCAATCCGACTCAGCTTTATCACTCAAATTTAGCTCGGGTGTAAAAGACATCAGCTTTAAATACGATATCGACTATTATTTTAACGACTCACATCATTTTAAGTTTGGAACACAAATAACAACACACGAATTCACACCTACTAATTCAATATCTTTTAACAGCACTGTTCCTGAAGAAGATATCGAAAATTTTAAAACCAATGAATTTGCATTTTATGCCGAGGATGAAATAAGTATTAGTCCAAAATTATCGACAAACTTGGGTTTACGTTACAGCGGTTTTAATTACAAAGATTTTGTACAAATGAATTTAGAGCCTCGTGCTTTGATAACTTATTTGTTAAGCAAAGATTTTGCAATTAAAGCATCGTATGGCCGTATGTATCAATATGCTCATTACCTTAATGCCTTTGCAGGAATTGGTTTGCCAACCGATTTATGGTTACCGAGCACTTCGGTATTATTACCAGAAAAATCGGATCAGTATACTTTAGGAGTATATTTCAACAATAAGAAAAATTGGAAGTTAAATGTAGAAGGCTTTTATAAATTCCAAAAAGGCATACTGTCATATTCACCCAACTCTAGTTTTTTTGCCAGCATTTTTAAAGGAAGCGATTCGGAAGATCAGAGCTGGGAAGATAGAACAATGAGCGGTTTAGCAGAAATTTACGGATCAGAATTCCAGATAGAGTATCAAGGTAAAAAGTACCGCAGTTTAATTGCTTATACCATATCGTTCAATAAAAATTACTTTGAAGAGTTAGATTACGACGGTTGGTTTTGGGCCAATAATGATCGACGCCATAATCTATCCATCATGAATTCTTATCGAATTAATAAACATTGGTCGGCCATAGCAACCTGGGTGTATACAACAGGAACCCCTTTTACATTGCCAGAAGCGAGTTATTATGTTGATAATCACGAACCAGGTAACTTGAGTGGTGGCTCCTTTTTAGGTTCATCGCAACTTATGGCGTACGACTATAAGGGTATTAATAGCTATAGAGTGTCTAGTTATCATAGGCTCGACATCAGTATAAATTATATGAAGCAATTTAGAGCATGTAATTTTGAATTACAATTTGGTGCAATGAATGTGTACAATAGAAAAAACACTTTGTACTATACCATTGCATACAACGAGTCGAGCAGAATGAATGAGTTAAAACGAATAGCATTTTTAGGCATCATGCCAAACGTAACGTTAAATTTTAGGTTCTAATGAGATACGTATTGTATATATTGATGGTAGTATTGTTTTCAGCTTGTGAGGAGTTGGAAAGTGATATTGATATCAAACCAGGGGAATCTAAGCTTGTGTTGAATGCTTATTTAACTCCTAACGATTCGGTTGTTAAAGTTCATTTAACTCAAACAATTCCATTGCTTGGTGAGGGAATAGATCCTAATATAAACAATGCTATTATTACTATTACTGATGGTACAACAACAGATACATTTTATTATGAAACGAATGAGATGTTGTACTTATTGAATAAAACACTGGAGTCTGATAAAACGTATACTATAAAAGCGGTTACAATGGATGGACGTTGGGTAGAAGCTAGCACAACCATTCCTAAACAAGCAAATTTAGATTTTACTTATAACATTGATTCGATTATAACAAACGACAAGATTGAGTACATAGTAACATTAGATTGGACCGATGTAAATGTAAACGAGAATGTATATTACCGCACAGATGCAGAATTGTATTATGTAATTATAGATACATTAACTGGAAATTTTCAATTAATTACGAAGGAATTACTTTCAAACACCTCTGAGATAATGAAACCAGTGGGTAATGGACAAAACATGCGTATTGTTTATAAAAGTGATAAAGAACTCAGAAACATTATGAAATATTTAGAGCTTCATATGTTAATGGTTGATGAGGAGTATTACAGATTTGAACTAGAAAAGAAAAATAATTACTCAGGTTTCCCTAACTATGAGTATACTCGCTTATATTCGAACGTAAGAAACGGGTTTGGAATTGTAGCGAGTTATAATAACTATGTATTAAAACCCCTAAACATAAACTAAAATGAGTACAGAGCAAATAGATGAATTAATAGCCCTTAAAATAGCCGATAGTATTACGGTTGAAGAGGACTTAATTCTCCAACAATGGTTGGATGAGTCGGAAGAGCATTTGCAACATTTTAATGAAGTGAAAAAGATATGGATGGCAGCTGAACTTGATTCGAGTTTTGAGCCTAATGTTGATATGGCATGGAATAAAGTTTCGGAACAGCTTCATTTAAATGATAAAGGTAGAGTTGGTAAAGTTGTAAAAATGCCAAACCGCACTAACCAAATTCTTTATCGTATAGCCGCGAGTATCGTTATCCTATTAGGTGTTACTTGGATATACACCAATAAGTTCACGCAACCAGAAACTATGCGTTTTGCAACACTTGCGAATGAGCAAAAAGAAATTGTTTTGCCCGATAACAGTGTGGTTTATTTAAATGCTAATTCAGTAATAGAATACCCTGAGAATTTTAAGGGCGATACAAGAGAGATTAAATTAGAAGGCGAAGCATTTTTTGAAATTAAAAAAAATCCTTTGAAGCCATTTATCATTCATACCTCTGATGCATATACAAAAGTGTTAGGTACTTCCTTTAATATTTTAGCAAGAAAACAATCGGAAGAGATTGTAGTAAGTGTTAAAACCGGTAAAGTAGAAGTGGGGATAGATGCACAACATAATGTACAATTAGAGCCAGGGTACTCGGCAATTGTAAATTTAGAGAAAAAAGAAGTTCAGAAAACAGTAACTCCTTCGGAGAATTATTTAAGTTGGAAAACTAAAGAAGTAATATTTGAAGATGTATTGATTTCGGAAGTTATCACATTTATGGAATCGTATTACGATGTGAAAGTGAATGCAAATGATCAAATACTTAATTGCCACTTCACTGGTAAATTTAATGATCCTAGTCTTACGGAGTTATTGAATGTATTAGAGTTAAGTAATGGTATACAATATCAATTGAATGATAAAGAAATAACACTCAAGGGTAACCCTTGTATGAATTAATAAATAAAAAAAGACTCAAAAGAGTCTTTTTTTATTTATGGAGTAGGGGTAGTGTAGCGAGGCATTGTCATCAGTATATAAAACAAAAAAAATTATATACTATGAAAAAAATATTTTTACTCATCAGTGCAGTGGCATGTGTTACGATTGGCAGCTATGCTCAATCAATTAAAGTAGATAACAAAATACAATCGGCTGGCCGATTAAAACAAGTAAGTGCATTTGCAAAAAAATCAACTACAAGTAATAACTTACCAAATTCGACATTTGAAACCTGGACAGTAGATTCAATTGAGTCATTCTCTGGTGCTACCATTCGTTTCGCACATCCAGAAATGTGGACGCCAATAAACGGCTTGTTTATCGCATACTTTTTAGATTTAGAAATTCCAATCTCGGCGGTAGTTAATAATTTCAACACTGCTGTAAAAATTGAAATAGCTAACATGGGCTTTGGTTCCGATTTAGGAACTGTAATATCTACAAATGCTCGTCCAAGTTCATTACAAGGTATCTACGAATTCAATGGCGGCGGTGGTTCTCCAGCTTTTGTAGAAGTAATAGCAACGAAATTTAATCCTCTTGCAGATTCATCAGAGATAGTAGGTGCAGGTTTCTTTAAGGCTGATGAAAATACGCCGGGTGGATTTTGGAATTTCGAAGCCAACATTGATTATATCGATCAAACAATTGTTCCAGATTCTATTTATGTGTTTGCTTCATACCTAGAAGGTGAATTAGGAACTTCGTTTAAATTCGATAATCTTTTTCTTAATTACACTAGCACTGGAGTACAATCGGAGAAGTTGAACCAATTAATGGTGTATCCAAATCCTTCATCAAATCAAATTCAAATTTCTACTAAAGATAATTCTGAAATAAATGATGCAATAGTAGAAATAAGAGGTATGGATGGTAGTTTAAAATTAAAACTTACTAATTATCAATCAAAACAAATGATTGACATCTCATCACTAGCATCAGGCTTATACATATTATCTGTACAAGATGCTTCGGGAGTAATGAGTATGAAAATTAATAAGATTTAAGTGTAAATTATATTCATAATCGATTGATTACCGTGTGCCCTTTGCGATTGGGGCCACGGTTTTTTTATTTTGGCAACTTTATCTTTCCTTCTTGTATAAAACGATAAATCGTAGATTTTCCGATATCGAGTTTTTTGGCAACCGTTAAAACATTGCCATTGTATTTATTCAAGAAAAATTGAATAATTTTCTGGTTGTACACATCGAGGGTAAGCTCTTCCATTAAAAATTCATCGGGCTCTGCGCTTCGCATGAAAGTTAAATCTTCGAGTTCTATAAAATCGCCTTCAGACATAACAATAGCTAGATCTATGATGGCTTTTAACTCACGAATATTTCCAGGGAATGGATACGTTAATAAACGTTCTTTTGCTTCGGGACTTAATTGTTTTTGTTTAATGCCATTCTCTTTACAGAAAGTTTGGATAAGATGTTTTGCAATTAATAATGCATCATTATCACGCTCACGTAAAGGAGGTAAAAACACGGGCATCCCAATTAAACGATAGTATAAATCCTCACGGAACCTGCCAGCTTTTACTTCGTCGGCTAAGTTTTTATGTGTAGCTGTTATTATTCTTACATCAATAGGAACCACTCCATTTCCACCTACACGAGTAATTTCACGTTCTTGTAAAACACGTAATAATTTAGATTGTAAATTTAAATCGAACTCACCAATTTCATCTAAAAATAAAGTCCCTTTATTTGCTTCTTCAAATTTTCCGATACGACGAGAATTAGCACCTGTAAAAGCACCTTTCTCATGTCCGAATAATTCACTTTCTATCAATTCTCTTGGAATGGCTGCAACGTTTACAGCAACAAAAGGCATTTTATTTCTCTTCGATTGAAAGTGGATGGTTTTAGCTACTAATTCCTTACCAGTACCTGTTTCACCAGTGATAGAAACGTTTATGTTTGTTAAACAAGCTTTGTGTATTAAAGAATAAATTTGTTTAATGGCCGGACTGTTACCGATAATACTTTTCTCGTAGTCGTATTTTTCAATAACCTCCTCACGAAGTTGGTTTAATTCAAGTTGTAATCCAATATTATCACGAATATGATTTATAATATTAAAAATTCTATTCTTTGTATTATCGTCTTTGGTTATGTAATCGTAAGCACCATCTTTCAATAAATTGATAGCTGTTTGAATATCTTCTTGTCCTGAGATTATGATCACATTCGTATCCGGCGAAATGGTTTTAATTTTTTTCAAAATCTCCGAACCATTCATGTCGGGTAGGTTATAATCGAGCGTAATAATATCCGGCATTTCATGCATCGCTGCTAAGAAATCCTTCGCATTATTAAATACTTTTACTTCGTACTCAGGGTTAAGTGATAATTGATGGTTTAGGTACTTGCTGTACCAAACATCATCTTCTACGACGAATATTTTATAGAGAGTTTTCATTGGGTTTTGGAACTTATCCCAAATGTATAAAAATTCCAATAAAAAGAAAATAATATTTTAAATACTATTTTATTAGTTGATTATCAATCTTTTGGCGTAGTTCCAATTCATGGATAGGCTTTGAAATGTAATCATTCATTCCTTTCTCTAAGAAGGGTTTAACATCGTTTTCGAGAGGATTAGCTGAAATTCCAATGATGGGAATTTGGCTCAATTGTGAATTATTACTCATTCTAATTCTCCGAGTGGTTTCGTAGCCGCTTATTACAGGCATTTCTATATCCATGAGAATGAGGTCGAACGAAATTTCTTCTAATATTTCTAGTGCTTCCACCCCGTTAGAGGCTAGGATAAATTGATGTCCAATATCATTAACCATTTTAGAGATTAAGAATTGACTAATATCATCGTCTTCAACGATGAGAATTTTATAGGTAGAGTTAGTTTTGGTCATTTTGTAAATCTTTACTACGAAAATGACAGGAATAGGTTACAATAAATTATTGAGTATTTATTTCCTTCCATAGCATATCTTTTAGGTTTAATAAACCCAGTTGTGCTACCGATGAAATGAAGGTAAATGGAATCTTAGGCAGATCTTTTTTAATTTCTTCTATTAACTCTTCGTCGAGTAGATCTGATTTTGTGATTGCTAATAGTCGGGGTTTATGCAATAATTCAGGATTAAATTGCTCCAACTCTTTTAGTAAGATGTTATATTCTTTATGAATGTCGTTACTGTCGGCAGGAACCATAAAAAGCAACACAGCATTACGTTCTATATGACGTAGGAAACGTATACCCAATCCTTTACCTTGTGAAGCACCTTCAATAATTCCTGGGATATCGGCCATTACAAACGATTTATTATCGCGGTAAGAAACGATGCCTAAGTTTGGAACTAAAGTGGTAAATGGATAATCGGCAATTTCTGGTTTTGCAGCGCTTAGTACTGAAAGTAAGGTAGATTTTCCAGCATTAGGGAATCCTACTAAACCAACGTCTGCGAGTATTTTAAGTTCTAATATTTTCCACGACTCTTTCCCTTCTTCACCGGGTTGAGCAAAACGTGGAGTTTGGTTGGTGGAAGTTCTAAAATGCCAGTTTCCCAAACCGCCTCTACCTCCGGGTAATAATATTCTCTCCTGACCGTCTTCAGTAATTTCGAATTCAATTTCACCTGTTTCAGCATCACGAGCAATGGTGCCCAATGGAACTTCTAAAATTTCATCCTTGCCTTGCTTGCCAGTTCGTAATCCACCTTGCCCGCCTACGCCAGCTTCAGCAATTACGTGTTTACGATATTTTAAGTGGAGGAGTGTCCAGAATTGTTTATTACCACGTAAAATGATATGACCGCCACGACCACCATCACCACCATCAGGTCCACCCATGGCTGTTTTTTTGTCGCGGTGTAAGTGCATTGATCCTGCACCACCAGCGCCTGAGCGGCAACAAATTTTTACGTAGTCAACAAAATTGGAACCTGCCATGATAGTGTGCTAATATGCTAGTGTGCTAGTATGCTAATTAGCTAATTAGCTAATTAACTTGGTGCAAATTGCATCGAAAATTTCGTCGATACTTCCTATTCCATTAATGGATTCGAATTTATTTTGAGACTTATAGTATTCGGCAACGGGTGCTGTTTTGTTTAAGTACTCTTGAATTCTCTTCTCAATAATTTCTGGGTTTGCATCATCTGGGCGTCCAGAATCTTTTCCCCTTAATAATAGACGTTTTTTAAGTTCGTCGTGTTCTACTTCTAAAGCAATCATTTTAGTAATTGCCGATGATTTAGAACTTAATAAATGATCGAGGGCTTCTGCTTGAGCAACTGTTCTAGGGAAACCATCGAAGATAAATCCTTTTGCATCTTTGTTGGCATCTAGTTTATTACTAATCATGCCGATAACCACCTCATCGGGAACCAAAATACCTTGGTCCATTAATTTTTTTGCTTCCAAACCTAGGCTCGTACCGTTCGCAATTTCATTGCGAAGTATATCGCCCGTTGATAAATGAACTAACTGATATTTGTTAATCAGTTTTTCCGATTGTGTGCCTTTGCCTGCTCCCGGAGGACCAAATAAAACGAGGTTTAACATATGCGTTAATATGGGTTAAACAAAAAAGCCCGAAATACTTCGGGCTGTGTGGACTCGTAGGGATTCGAACCCCAAACCTTCTGATCCGTAGTCAGATGCTCTATCCAATTGAGCTACGGGTCCATCTATATTTCAATTCCACCAAGCATTTTTAAGTGCTAAGGGGCTGCAAATATATGGAAAATGTGCAAATTAACAAATGTGCAAATGCGAAAATTTGAAAATGTGCAAATGGGTGCCACTAATTTGCACATTTGCACATTTTCGCATTTATTTTACTGCTTCTTGAATTTTGTTGAAATCTGGTAAATCGCCAGCGCTCTCTAATACTTCAGCATAAACAACTTTACCTTCTTCATCAATTACAAATGCCGAACGTTTAGCAACACCTTTCATGCCTAAAATCCAATCTTCGTAAATTGAACCATACGCACGTGCTGTTTCTTTGTTGAAGTCTGATAATAAATCGAAATTATAATTCTCTTGTTCTTTAAATTTTCCAAGTGTGAAAACAGAATCCACTGAAATGCCTAGTACTACTGCATTTAAGTTTGTGTAATAGCTTAAATTATCGCGCATGGTACATAATTGTGTTGTACATACACCTGTAAATGCTTGGGGGAAAAAGTGGATGATTACTTTTTTACCTTTGAAATCAGATAATTTCACTTCTTTTTTTTCAGTATTGTATAAACTGAAATCTGGTGCCATTTGGCCTACGTTAATGCTCATATTTTTTTTGGTTTAATTTTTTCTGGTATCAAGTATCTAGTATCAAGTATCGAGTATCAAGTATCGAGTATCGAGTATCAAGTATCTAATATCTATTGTCTTGTGTCTAGTGTCTTGTGTCTTGTGTCTAGTGTCTTGTGTCTGTTGTCTAATATCTAATAACCTATTTGCTTTCTAATTGTTTTTGAACGATGGCTAATCCTTCTTCAAAAGAATGAGGAGCATAGCCCAATTCCTTTATTGCTTTATCGAGCACAAAACCTGTACGTGGCGGACGTTTGGCTGCTTGGTTAAGGGTGCTCGAGTCTGTTTCTTCGATAATTGAATCGTCGAGTTTAAAGAATTTCGCAGTTCTACGAACCATCTCGATAACACTCATGTAATCTTTACCTGAAATATGGTAAATGCCTTGTGCTTTCTTCTCAATGGCTAGAATGCAAGCCTGCGCTAAATCTTCGGCTAATGTTGGCATTCTGAATTGGTCGTTTACGACTTTAATAGGACTGCCTTTTTCAAGGGCTCCTTTTGCCCAAAGCACAATATTTGATCGGCTCATATCAGCAGCTACTCCATAAACAATAATGGTTCTTAAAATAGAATAGTTTATGGCTGATGAGAGCAATATATTTTCTGCGTCTAATTTCGACTGTCCGTAGAAACTTAATGGCTTAGGAGTATCCTCTTCTCGGTATGGTCCGTTCTCCCCGTCGAATACAAAGTCGGTACTCAAATGCACTAAATAAAAGCCATGTATTTCGGCCAATTTCACGAGGTGTTCTACTGCTAATACATTGAGTTTCCTGCATTCTTCGCGAGCATCTTCACATTGGTCGACATTGGTCATGGCGGCGGTATGAATTACAGCTTGTGGTTGATGGCGCTCAATAGCACTTGCTAGTTCGTTATAATTACTTACATCAAGTGCTTCATAAATCATACCTTCTGAGAGGGGGTAGCGATTTGGGCCTTTTGAGCTTGCAATGAGTTCATAGGAAGGATTATTTAATAGCAAATCGCTAAGTTTTTGTCCTAACAAACCATTACTACCAGTCACCAGAATTTTCATCGACATAAATTAAAATAATTTTGCTCCGAAAATAAGAAAAGGTTTCATAAACTAATGAATCTTATCTATATTCGCCCATCTTTCAACAAAACAATAAAATTATATGAAAATAACAGTAGTGGGTGCGGGTGCAGTAGGAGCAACTTGTGCCGATAACATCGCTCGTAAAGAGTTAGCAGAAGAGTTAGTATTATTAGATATTAAAGAAGGTTTTGCCGAAGGGAAAGCCATGGATATGATGCAGACTGCAGCTTTGTTAGGTTTCGATACAAAGATTGTAGGTAGCACCAACGATTATTCTAAGACGGCTGGTACCGATGTAGCTGTTATTACTTCAGGTATTCCTCGTAAACCAGGTATGACTCGTGAAGAGCTTATTGGTATTAACGCAGGTATTGTGAAAGGTGTTACTGAAAACATTTTAAAATATTCGCCAAACGCTATCATCGTTGTTATTTCTAACCCGATGGATACTATGACCTACTTGGCATTAAAATCGAGTGGTTTGCCCAAGAACAGAATTATTGGAATGGGTGGTATTTTAGATAGCGCACGTTTTAAATATTATTTATCACAATCGTTAAATTGTTCTTCGAACGATTTACATGGTGTGGTCATAGGTGGGCATGGTGATACGACGATGATTCCATTAACTCGTTTAGCTCATATTAATGGTTTGCCAGTTTCTAATTTATTAGATGCTGATACTTTGAAAAAAATTGCCGCTGATACCATGGTAGGTGGTGCTACACTTACTGGTTTGTTAGGCACTTCAGCTTGGTACGCTCCAGGTGCTGCAGGTGCAGCTTTAGTAGAAAGCATTGTACGCGACGAGAAAAAATTATTCCCTTGCTGCGTATCTTTAGAAGGTGAATACGGACAATCGGATATTTGCATGGGAGTACCAGTAGTTATTGGTAAAAATGGTTGGGAAAAAATTGTCGACTATAAATTAAACGAAGAAGAGCAAGCTGCATTTAACAAAAGTGCTGATGCTGTACGCAACATGAACAACGTGTTGGTAGAAATGAAATTAGTTTAATACAAAATACTTATTTGTAAAGGCATCTTCTACAGATGCCTTTCTTTTTTATATGAAATCTCAAAAGTCGATACCCTTTGAAATTGTACACCTTAATGAAGAAGGTTATCATTTGCGTATTGCTGCAAAAATAAATGGTCAAGAGGTTTCCTTAATTTTAGACTCCGGTGCTTCGCAGTCGGCATTTGATCAAGAGCACTTACAAAACAACATTGTCGACATCAGTATACATAAAGCGGAGCAAATTTCTACAGGTTTAGGAACTAATTCGATGGAGAGCTTTGAAGCAGTGCTCGAAAATTTTAGCATTGGTGATTTATCCATCGATAATTACAAAGCAGCATTGGTCGATTTATCACATGTAAACCATACTTACCATCGTTTGAATTTACAACCCATTCAAGGAGTATTAGGCAATGATATTTTAATGAAATACGAAGCTTTGATTGATTATAAAAACAAACAACTTTGGTTGAATTGTTAAAGCCTGCAATTATTCATACATTGTATTAAAATTCTGATGTATGAAAAAATCATTTCTCCTGCTCATTTTATTCTTCTTTATTTTTAGTTCGTGTAAGGTGGGTCGTTTTTTTATCTACAACTTTGCCGACATCAACGATCACAAAAAATTTCCGAGCAGAACATTAACAGCATCTGCAACACCCTTTCAATTTATGGATGGAAAAGGAAGCATGAAGATGCCCAAGTTAACGATTAAAGGAAAGAGCTACACACTCGACGAATTTAATGAAGCAAATAAAACCGTTGCATTTTTAATCATCAGAAACGACAGTATTTTATTCGAACATTATTACGACGGATATTCGCGAACATCTATTGTACCATCGTTCTCCGTTGCAAAATCATTTACTTCGGCACTCATCGGTTGTGCTATTGCCGATGGTTATATAAAATCGGAAAACGAACCCATCACCAATTATATTCCGGAATTAAAAAATGCAGGCTTCGATAAAGTGAGCATTCGTCATGTATTACAAATGACTTCAGGATTAAAATTTAACGAGAGTTATTACAATCCTTTCGGTGATGCAGCAACTTTTTACTATGGAAGAAAACTGCGAAAATCGATTGCAAAAATGAAAATGGAAGAAGCACCTGGAACTGATTTCGAATACCAAAGTGGAAACACTCAATTGTTGGGATTGATTCTAGAAAGAGCGTTAAAAACAAAAACCGTTACTCAATATTTACAAGAAAAAATTTGGACTCCCTTGCAAATGGAAACTCCTGCTAGTTGGAGCATCGATAAAAAGAAAGAGGGTTTAGAAAAAACTTTTTGTTGTATTAATGCAACGGCAGTAGACTTCGCAAAGTTTGGTCGTTTGTATTTGAACAAAGGGAATTGGAATGGGCAACAACTCGTACCTGCCGATTGGGTAGCAGCATCAACAAAATTAGACACCGCTGAGGCGAGTGTAAAATATTATCAATACCAGTGGTGGATTCCTAGGCCGGGCAGAGATTTTATGGCGGAGGGAATATTAGGGCAATTCATTTACGTTTGCCCAGAAAAAAACCTAGTCGTGGTTCGACTAGGTTCAAGTACTGCTAATGCTCCGTGGTGGAGTGTATTTGTAAAACTCGCGGAGAGTCTTTAAACATCTATTCTTGCATATTTCGCATTCTTCTCAATGAAGTCTCTACGAGGAGCAACTTCATCGCCCATCAACATCGAGAAGATGTGATCGCACTCTGCTGCATTTTCAATGGTTACTTGGCGAAGTGTACGTGTTTCAGGGTTCATGGTTGTTTCCCATAATTGCTCTGCGTTCATCTCTCCCAAACCTTTGTAACGTTGTACGTTTACGCTTTCTTCTTTACCTGCACCTTTTAAACGTTGAATAGCAATGTCGCGTTGGTTATCGTCCCATGCGTATTCTTGTTCTTTCCCTTTCTTTACTAAATAAAGAGGAGGAGTTGCAATGTAAATATACCCCGACTCGATGAGCTCCTTCATGTAACGGAAGAAGAAGGTTAATATCAACGTAGTAATGTGTGATCCGTCGATGTCGGCATCGGTCATGATGATGATTTTATGGTAACGTAGTTTATCTACGTTTAAGGCCTTGTGATCATCGCTCGTTCCGATACTTACACCCATTGCGGTGAAAATATTCTTAATCTCGTCGTTATCATAAATCTTATGTTCCATGGCTTTCTCCACGTTTAAGATTTTACCTTTTAATGGAAGAATAGCTTGGAAAGCACGGTTACGACCTTGCTTCGCGGTACCACCCGCCGAATCCCCTTCGAC
>JACCDS011850422.1_pt1 | contig 18582 bp, 12 predicted proteins | sample 7446441 | NCBI WGS metagenome assembly JACCDS01 (sample SAMN15323445, study PRJNA562643) | freshwater metagenome | isolation source: river surface water | place: USA:Blue River Watershed | collected 2017-08-17
CAATGGCCAGGCAGCGCGCAGCGTGGCCAGATTCGGCTGCTGCGCCTCATCGATCCCTTGTACCTGCAAATCAAGCTGTGCCACCTTGAAGCGCTCACCGGGTTCGACTTCGAGCCTCACGCGCCACGGCTCGCCCGATTGATCGAGGGTACTTTTGATTTTCGGATCAAACAGCCCAACACTTCGCAACAGGATTTTGCTTTGTTCTTCGAGGCCCAAAAACAGGCGCTGCACCTGTGCCGCATCGGTTTTTTGATGACCACGCCAGCGCAACAAATCGAGATTTTTTTCGAGCAGGTTTTTTAATTCCGGTTCAGCCACAATGGTGACCTGATAATCGAGCGCCCGGCCCGGTTGCGCCATGGCCAAACAGGGCAGCAGCAACAATCGTAGCGACAATCGCAGCAAACGCTCTGGCCGCCAGCGTAGCCGCCAAACTACCCGAAGCGGTGCAGACAAGACAATATGGAACAGATTAATCAGCATCAACATAACAGGGTGGACACAAAAATGGCAGCGCACCCGGTATTATACGGCCAGCGGCAAACTGATGGTAAAGCAACTCCCCTGTCCCGGCTTTGACACAAACGACAGGCTGCCCTGATGCTGTTGCACAATGGCAAGCGTAATCGCCAGCCCAAGACCGATGGCATGATCCATTCCGCTATTTTCCCCGCCGCCAACGCTGTCGTTGTCGCTGGCAGATCTGACCTGCCGCGAAAACACCGGTTTGTCGCCCGGCCCGCTGGCAATCGCTTGCAGCAGGTTGGCCTGCCGATCTTCGGCAATACCCACCCCGTTGTCGTGAAACTCCACCAGCAGTTGGCCCGATTGCTCACGCAAGCACACCCGCACTTGGCCACGCGGCCCAAATGGCGACTCCGCAAGGCGCAGCGCAATCGCCTGGCAGCCATTGACCAGCAAGTTCATAAACGCTTGATTAAGCAAGGCTGGCCAGCACGAAAGTGACGGATCGACCCCGAAATCGGTGGCAAAATCCACCTGCTCCAGCCAGGTAGCGCGCACCAAATTGATCGCCGAATGCAAGCAGCCAGACAGTTGCAACTGTTTTTGCTGGCCGCTATCGGAACGGGTAAACCGGCGCAAATCTTGCACGATCGCCTTGATCCGGGCGGTGCCGTTGAGCATGGTTTGGATGTGGCCATTCAGGTCGGCAAAACGCTGCTCGAACACCGCCAGTATCGCCCGGGCATCGGCATTCGCTTCCGCCCCGGCCCCGCCCTCTGACCCATCCTGTTCCACCTGTTGCCGCAAAAAGTCGGCAAAACCGGCCAAATCAACACTCAGGTTTTGCGCCGCGACGTGAACAAAATTGGTTGGATTGTTGATTTCATGCGCCACCCCGGCAGCCAGCGTACCCAGACCAGCCATTTTTTCCTGCAACAACTGCTGTTGCCCAATTTGCTGCAATTGGCGATGCGCCTCGGCCAGTTCGGCGTGGGCGCTGGCATTGGCCAAGGCAATCGCGACACAGGCACACAGCCCGGCAAATATCGATTGTTCAGCATTGCCATAGGCCTGCGGGCGACGTGCGCCGATCCATACCACGCCAGTGACCTGCTGTTCCGGGCATAAGGTCACAAACAACTGGCTTGGCAGCGCCAATTCACCCGCTGCCGGGCGCTGGCCCTGCAGCACCATGACGCGCCGCTCGGACGCAGCGCGCGAGGCCACCAAATTCTTTGCCTCTTGCACCAGTGCCCGCTCTGCCTCTTGCCAGCCCTGCCCCAGCACAAACACCGGTTGCAAGGTCGCATCCGGTTCGCAGCGCCAAATCACCATACCATCGAACGGCAGCAAATCGGGCAAGTGTTGTTGTAAGGTGGCAAAAATCGCCTGTTCCTGCAATTGGCCACCAATCAATTGCCCAATGCGCGAGAGCCGTTCCAGCCGCAAGCCGGTTTGTTGCAGGGCGGTAGCCCGGGCCGCCTCGGCTTCGGCCATTTGGCGATGGTGTCGGCTGGCAATGCGGAGCCGCGCACTCTGGTAATTGCTCTGGATCGCCCGGACGCGGCGCAAGGCACGCTGGCCATGGCTTTGCTCTCTGGCCAGGTTGGCTTGTTTGGCATAGGTAAAGGCGCGCTGATGCTGGCCCAGCCGGGCGTATTCGCTGGCAATCCGGTCCAGCAAGCCATCCGAGACGGTATACCCGGGAATGCTGTTGGCCAATTCCAGCGCCTGCAGCAAATAGTCCAGCGCGCCCTGGGCGATGGTGCCATCGAGCGGCTGGCCCGATGACGGGCGCAGATTATGCCGCACCTGAATTTCGGCCAATACCTTTAGGGTCAGGATTTTTTCATGAGTCGGCAATTGATCTTGCTCCATTGCCGCCTGCGCTGCCTGCAGCGCCTGCTCGCCCTGCCCCATGGCCGACAGGGTTTGTGCCAGACCACGCATGGCCAGCGCATTCAACACGCTTTGCCCGAGCCGGGTGGCCAACTGATCGACTTTTTCAAAGGTGTTCAAGGCATAGCGGTGGTCGCCCCCGGCCAACTCCAGTTCGCCCAGATGGTGCAGCGCAAAGGCATAGGCGCGACTGCCGTTGATCGGTTCGAGCAGGGTCAGTGCTTCCTGCAGCAAGGTGCGCGCCACATCGCTGCGCGAGAGCCGGTACATGGCGGCGGCGGTACGGTAGAGCACCATGCCGCGCGGCACATCCCAGTCACAGGCATGCACCAGCTCCATGCCGCGCTGCAACCATTCGAGCGCGGTGTGGTATTCATTCAAGTGAACGAATGCCGATCCGATCTCGGCTAACGCATAAATCGCCAGCCGCACCTGACCACTGGCTTGCGCCTGTTCGTGCACACTTAGCAGATAGCCAATCGCCGCATCATATTCGCCCAACTGGGCGGCTTGGGTCGCGAAATAAAAATCGCGCCAGCAGGCCGCCGCCGCTGGCACATCGGCCAATTGCTGCTGCACGCTTACCAGCCAGTCTTCTTTGGCCCGGGCCGCATCGGCAAACGCCGCATGGCGCGCAATGGTGGCCTTGGCCACGGCTACCCGTACTGGATCACAGCGCAGGGCCATGGCCAGCATGCCTGCCAGCTCGGCATCGCGCGCTTCAATCTGGCTCTGGTCACTGGTGATCCAGGCGCGCAGGAAGTGGGTGTCAGCCGCCGGTTCGGGCAAATCGAGTTCGACAAACCCGGCCAGTGCAATGCTGGAAAGGCGCAAGGCTTCGGCGATTCGGCCAAACAGCCAGGCAATTTCAGCCCGAATCAGGGTCAGATACAGGCCGTAGCGCCGATGGTGTTGCTGTGGCAAATCAAGCTCGACCAGCAGCACCGAGGCTTCGCTGGCCAATTGCTGGGCGCGCCGGGTGTCGCGCTGGCGCAGTTGCCAAGCCAATTCCAGCGTCAATTCGAGCCGCTGCTGGGCATCGGCAGCGGCATTGGCCCCTTCGATTTGGCTCAGTTGTGATTCGCTTGCGGCAAATTCCATCGCGCTTACCCTTTCCCGCCAGTTGCTGGCGTGACACTATCGGCTGGCAGTGGCAGGTGTACCAGGAACGTGCTGCCCACCCCGTATTCCGACTCAAAACTGAGCCGCCCGCCATGTTTTTCGACGATGCCATAGGCAATCGAGAGCCCAAGTCCGGTGCCGCTGCCGACTGGTTTGGTGGTGAAAAACGGTTCAAGAATCCGGCTTTGGTCGCTTTTGGCAATGCCGATGCCAGTGTCTTGAAATATCACTTGCAAGGTGTCTTGCATTTGCTGCAAACGTACTTGCAAGGTCAGGGCTTGCTTAAGGCCGTGACTGCGCTGTTTTTCATCGATCGCCTGGCAACCATTGACCAGCAAATTCATAAATACCTGACCCAGTAGCGGCGGCCAGCATTCGATGTGCGGGTCGTCAATGAATTCGCAGACAAACTCGACCCGGCCCTGCCAGTTGGTGCGTACCAGCCCAATGGTCGAATCCAGAATTTCCGATAGTTGCACCGCCTTGCGCTCGGTTTCATTCTGGCGGCTAAAACTGCGCAAATCCTGCACGATATGGGTAATTCGGTGGGTGCCATTGAGCATGGTTTTAACATGCAGGTTCAACCCGGCAAAATACTCGCTCAGCACTTCCTGCATGCCTTGCGCCTCATCATCCTGCACCAGCATGCGCAAAAATTTCTCAAAATCGGCCAGATCAATCAACAGGTTTTGCGCCGCCACATGCAAGAATCCGACCGGGTTGTTGATTTCATGCGCCACCCCGGCAATCAGTGCACCCAGCCCGGCCATTTTGCCCTGTTCAATCATCTGTTGCCGCCGCGCCTGCAAATGCTGGTGCGCCTGTGCCAGTTCACCATGGGTGGCGGCGTTCGACAGGGCGATTGCGGCATAACCGGCCAGGGTACGCAAAATCAGTTGCTCGCGTGCGCCATAGGCGTGGCTGCGCACCGAGCCTGCCGTCAATACGCCAAACAGTTTTCCAGCCACCAGCAGCGGCACAAACAGGCGCGAGCGAATGTGTGGCCCGGTTTGCGACTTCCCGGCTTGCAAGGCCTCGGCTAACGCTGGCGGCAAGTCGTCTTGCACCACGTCGCATTGCTCAAGGCAACAGCGCAGCAAGGCCTGCAGTGGCTGCTGGCTGGACGCAGCCAGCGTCGCTTGCCATCGCTCGTGCCAGACGGCGGCATCCGCTTCAGGCATGGCCACGCCGGGTTCGGGCAATGCAGCTAATTGGGGTAAATCCAGCCATTCGGGCTGGGGGCCAACCGTCAACACTGGAAGCAAGCGCTTGCTGCCCGATTCGAGCAAAAACAGCGTCAGTGCGTTGGCATCGAGCAAATGACTGACATGGCGTGCCAGCACCTGAAATACCGGGGCCGGTTCCAGATGGGCGATCATGTCCTGCCCGATTTCAGACAGGTATTCCAGCGTGTTGGCCGACTGCTGCAACAAGGCGGCACGGGCCGCTTCGGTTTCGGCCATCTGGCGATGGTGCTGTTGCTCCAAATGCACTTGTTCGTTCTGGTAACTGATTTGTGATGCCAGCGCCCGGTTGCGCGCCTCGCGGTTTTGGCTTTGCTCGTGCGCCGCCCGTGCCGCCAATACCGCCTGATAGGCCAGATCATGCCGCCCGAGCCGGGCCTGTTCTTCGGCCATGGCATGGTGCAAGCGGATGCAATGGCTGTGCTCGTGGCGCTGCTCGGCCAACTGCAAGGCTTGCTGCAACAGCGCCAGCGCGCTGGTTTCGGCCAGCGGCCCGGAAGCAGGCAATGCGCATTCGGGATGGACCGAGCGGATGCTGGCCAACAGGCAAAGCGCATCAATGCGTTGGGCCAGTGGCGTGTTGGGCATTTCCACCACGGCCATCGCTGCGACCAAGGCCGGTTCCGGGCGCTGCATGCCAAACAGTGCCTGGGCCTGCCCGGTACGGGCGCGTGCCAGAAGACGCGGGCGTTCCATCGTGTTGGCGCGCACTTCCAATGCCAAAAACTGCCCCAGCGCACGCACATATTGGCCGCGCTGCAATTCGAGCTTGGCCATGGTGTACAGCGCCAGTGCATAAAACCACGGCGCGTCGGCCTCTTGCAGCAGTTGTGCCGCTTCGTCCAGCAAGGCGTGGGCCGCATCGAGTTGTTGTAAGTGGATTTGGCTGTCGGCACGCCAGATCAGGGCCGAACCCAGTGCCACCGGCCAATGGCGCACCCTGGCCATGGCCACCGCCTGCTCGCCCCAGTTCTGCGCCCCCGGATAGTCGTCGAGCCGCAACAGGGCCACGCCTATGTGGGTCGCTGCAATCTGTGCCAAGCGGATCTGTTCACTGGCCAGTGCCAAGGCATGCGCCTGCATGTAATGCTTGAGTGCCATGGCATGGTCGCCCTCTTGCCGCGCCAGATCACCCTGTGCCGCTTCGATCCAGCCACGCAGGCCGGGATGGGTGTCGGCATCGGCCCGGATATCACCCGCGCAAGGCAAGCCGACACATTGGTTCAGCGCATTCGGCGCGGTTTTATCGCCACTGGCCTGATTCGGCTGACCAAATTCCCGAACCCAGCCACGCCTATCGTCTTGCCGGTTGCGCAGGTGGCAAAATGCCATACAGGCCGCGCCAAAGCGTTCGCGCAGCGGATCGGCTCTGGCGGCCCAGCGCCCCATGGCCATCACATGCTGCACCATCTGCCCAACCCGGTTTTGATCATAGGCACAGCAAACCCGCAGCCAGTTGGCATCGCAACAGCCGCCAGCGTCCTCCTGTTCGGCAAAGCCCTGTTCTGCGGCTTCGGCCAATTGGTGTGCCGTGGCAAAATCGCCGTGCAAAAAAGCCGCCTCAGCGCGCACCAGCGCCAGCCGCTGCACGGCACTGGGGTTCGGTTCGGTGCTGCGCAACAGTGCTTCGGCCTCCCCGGCCAGCTCCAGCGCACGGACGCTATCACGCTGGCGCAAATGCCAGGCCAGTGCCAGCAACAGCGGCAATCTGGCCGCACCTTGTGCCGCAGCCAAATCGGCCTCGAACTGCCGTACCTGTTCGGTTGTGGCAAAAAAATCCATCCCTGCTCTCCCCGATCGATTCATGTCGGCCATCCTGTCCCGGTTCGGCCCACCTTCAACGAAGCGCCTGCCCTCCCGGCCCGGCCTGTCATGGCAAGGGCTGTCCCAGTTGTTGCAACCTTGCCTCGGCCGCCTGTAATTTTTCGCGACACCCGGCCAATTCACGGGTTTTGCTGTCGAGTTCGGCTTGCAATTGATTGACATGGTTAGCGTGCGCGTGCCGTTCTTCCCAGGCTTTTATCGCACGCTGCACCGTCAGTTCAAAATCGTGCCGGTCAAATGGCTTGATCACGAATTGATAGATTCTGGCCCGGTTGACCGAATCGACAATCGCATCAATATCGATATAGCCGGTGACAATGATGCGCATGGTATCGGGCGAAATGGTGCAAAGCTGTTCACACAATTGCACCCCGGTCAAGCGCGGCATGCGCTGATCACTGACCACCAGCGTCACCTGTCCCGGCGGCAGGCTGCGAACCATATCCAGCGCTTCCTGACCATCACCGGCTTGCAAAATGTGGTAACGCTTGCTTAGAATCGAACTCAATACACTCAGGTTGTCCGGTTCGTCATCGACCAGCAAGATGGTATGTTCGGGCTTGAACGGGGAGCCGGACAAATCACCCGGTTTGATTTTTTTAAATATGGCCATGGCAAGTTTTCACAGAATTTACAGGTGCCGAATACCCTGAAACGGGCAAACACTGATCAAACCAACAACCCACCAACAATTAACCGCATTTGCCTGACATTGATTATCTCTAGCCCAAGCCAGCACAATGACAAAAGACAACTGCCAATAACCACAAATAACCTCAAATAACCGGTGGGAACAAGTGTTTTGAAAAGGTTACCCGTTTTTGGCGGGTTTGTACCGCCAAATTTTGTATTGTCGTAAAATTTAAACAGCGCTTGCCAATCACATGGCCCGCGCCAGCCCAGACATTTACCGCACGCTACAACGGTTCGGCGTTTGATATCACGCCAATCGGCCCATTTTGCAAAGCGCCGTGCTACAGTAGCGCAGACTTTGGCCAAACACCCCAACATGACGCAAAAACTCACCCCCGCCACAGCACTGTTGCTGCTGTTTCCGCCGCTGCTATGGGCCGGCAATGCCGTGGTCGGTCGCCTGATCAACGATTTGGTGCCACCGATAACGCTGAACCTGTTGCGCTGGCTGTTGGCTGCGCTGATTCTGTTGCCGCTGGCCTGGCCGATCTTTCGCCGTGGCAGTGGCCTGTGGGCCGAGCGCAAACGGCTGGCCCTGTTGGGCCTGCTCGGGATTAGCCTGTTCAATGCGATGCAGTATCTGGCCTTGAAGAGTTCATCCCCAATCAATGTCACCCTGGTCATTGCCAGCACCCCGGTCTGGATGCTGCTGGTTGGCACCTGCTTTTTCGGGGTGTCGGTCAACCGGCGCCAGTGGCTGGGGGCACTGCTCTCGATTGCCGGGGTGTTGACGGTGTTGGTGCGTGGCCAGTGGCAACAATTGCTGTCCTTAAAACTGGTGGCAGGCGACCTGATCATGCTGGCCGCCACACTGAGCTGGGCATTTTACAGTTGGCTGTTAACCCGAGGCAATGATTCGCCGACTATCCGCGCCAACTGGGCCACTTTTTTGCTGGCCCAAATTTGCTATGGCCTGTTCTGGGCTGTGCTGTGCAGTGCTGCCGAGTGGAGCCTGACCCCGGCCCACATCGTCTGGAGTGGCAAACTGGTGGCCGCGCTGCTGTTTGTGGCGATTGGCCCGGCAGTACTGGCGTTTCGCTGCTGGGGTGCCGGGGTGGAGCGGGTCGGGCCGAATATTGCCGCGCTGTTTATCAACTTCACCCCGCTGTTTGCGGCGCTACTGTCGTCAATGTTTCTCGGTGAATTGCCGCACCTGTATCACGGCGTGGCCTTTGTCATGATTGTGGGTGGTATTTTACTGTCGGCCAGCCGCTAAGCTGGCCACTAAGCTGGCCACTAAGTTGGCCACTGACAAGTCAACGGTCCGGCACAAACCTGGCGCCCTGTGGCCGGGTTTGCGCCAGCGCCGTTTTGCCCTATAATCCGCAACACGCCCGACAACCCGCCGGGACACTGCCACCCCGGCTACCCGCCGGAGTTACCTTACCCCAAACATTGATCACACCGCCACAGGAAACGCCCATGCATCGTACCCTACTCTCTTGCCTCGTCGCCCTTGCCGTCACCAGCGGCCATGCCAGCGCGACCAGCAGCGCCAGCACCATCAACACCGCCAGCGTCACCAATGCGGCAGCGGCCAATGCTCCGGCTGCAGCGGCCAATAAAACCGTACTCAAGTCCGGCATCGATTTTCAATGGATCGACAGCAGCGTGCGACCGCAGGATGATTTTTTTGGTTATATGTCCGGCAAATGGCTCAAAACCGTGGCAATTCCGGATGATCGGGCGCGCTTTGGCACCATGGATGCGATGCGCGATTTGTCCGAGCAACAAACCCGTGGCATTATCGAAGGGTTGCTCGGCCAAAGCCAGTTGGCCAAAGACAGCAACCAGCAAAAAATTGTCAGTCTGTACCAAAGTTTCATGAATGAAGCGCAGATCGAGCAGCAAGACATTGCGCCGCTGCAAAACGACTTCGCCCGCATCGATGGCGTCAGCAGCCATGGTGCCATGCTGGTGCATCTGGCGCAACTGGCACGCCATGGCATTGTCAGCCCGGTCGGCGCTTTTGTCGGGCAGGACGGACGTGAGGCAACCCGCCATGCGGTGATGCTGAGCCAAAGCGGCCTCGGTTTGCCCGAGCGCGATTACTACCTGAGCCCGGATCAAAAATTTGCCAACTGGCGCAGCGCCTACCAAAAACACATCAGCCAGATGCTGGCCATGAGTGGCCAGTTTGCTGCCGATGACGCCGCCGGTGCCGCCAAGCCAGCAGCCCCCTCACTGCCAAGTGCCACTGCCGCAGCACAAGCGATTATGGCGCTTGAAACCGAACTGGCCAAGATTCAATGGAGCCGGGTCGCCAACCGTGACCCGGTGAAAACCTATAACAAGCTGACCGTAGCACAACTGGCGGAACTGGCCCCGGAATTGGACTGGCCAGCATTTTTGAGCGCGCATGACAGTGCCGCCAAGATCGATTACGTGATCGTGCGCCAGCCCGACTACCTGAAAAGCCTCGGGCCGCTGTTCAAACAGACCCCGCTTGCCACTTGGCAGGCCTATGCCAAATGGCATACCCTCAATACCTTTGCCCCGTTCCTCTCCAAGCGCTTCGTCGATGCCGATTTTGCCTTTCACAGCGTGACGCTGCGCGGCATTCCGCAAAACCAGCCGCGCTGGAAACGCGCCGTGGCCCGGGTTGAAGAAAGTCTGTCCGAAGCACTAGGGCAACTGTATGTGGAAAAATACTTCCCGCCCGAACACAAGGCACGCATGCAGGCGCTGGTTGACAATGTGCAACTGGCGTATCGGCACAGCATTGAGCAACTGCCGTGGATGAGCGATGCGACCAAAAAACAGGCACTGGACAAGCTGTCGAAATTTCGCGCCAAGATCGGTTATCCCGACCAGTGGCGTGATTACAGCAAGCTGGCCATTAGCCCGGACAACCTGTTGCAAAACGTAAAAAATGGCCGGGAACACGCTTACCGGCGTCAGGTGGCCAAACTCGGCCAGCCGGTCAACAAGCATGAATGGGGCATGAGTCCACAAACCGTGAATGCCTATTACAGCCCACGGCAAAATGAAATCGTGTTCCCGGCAGCGATTTTGAAGCAACCGATGTTTAATCCGGAGGCCGACGATGCGGTCAATTACGGCGCGATTGGCGGCGTGATCGGTCATGAAATCAGCCATGGTTTTGATGATGCGGGCAGCCAGTCCGACGGCGATGGCAATTTGCGTGACTGGTGGCAGAGCGCCGACCGGGCCAATTTCAAAAAACTGGCCGAACAACTGTCGCAGCAATACGAAGCCTACAGCCCTCTGCCCGGCTATAACCTGAACGGCAAGCTGACCCTCGGGGAAAACCTGGCTGACAATTCCGGGCTGGCGATTGCCTACAAAGCCTATCAATTGTCGCTAAAGGGGCAAAAATCACCCGTGATTGATGGCTTAACCGGCGAGCAGCGGGTGTTGATGGGCTGGGCTCAGGTGTGGCGCGGCAAGGCGCGCGACGCCGAAGCGATCCGCCTGATCAATACCGACCCACACTCCCCGGCGCGCTTTCGGGCCAATGGGCCACTGTCGAACCTGCCCGGGTTTTATGAAGCGTTTGGGGTGAAACCGGGGGATGGGATGTATGTGGCACCGGACAAGCGGATTGTAATTTGGTGATCTGGCAGGCCGGGGTCGTGCTGTCGTAATTCCAATGGCTCCGTTCACGGAGCCATTTTTCATGTGTCTGACATCGCGATCCATTTACAGGAAAGAAGGCTCTCAACCACTCTGATTTATGCTACAGACAGATAGCCTCTCTCGCCTGCGGACTTGCCAAATGCTTCACGACAGCACCCCCAAATGTCTGTTAGAATTCAGTTTTTGGCATATTTCTCCAAAACTGAATTTAAAAAGAGGTTTACATGTTAATCGAGTTCACCGTCAAAAATTACAAGTCGATCCGCGACCAGCAAAAATTCAGCTTTGTTGCGGCCAAGGGCGATGAACTCAGGCACAGCAATACCTTCATCCCCGGAACGCTCGCATCAGAGCCATTACTGCGCAGCGCCGTGATCTATGGCCCGAATGCATCGGGCAAGTCAAATCTGCTCAAAGCCTTATATGCAATGCAAGGTATGGTGATCTTGTCTGCCAACTTGCAGGCAGACAAAGCCTTGCCAGTCATCCCTTTTTTGCTTGATGATGCGAGCGCCAGCGCACCGACCGAATTTGAAGTGGTCTTTATTGCCGATGGCGTGCGATATCAATACGGCTTTACCGCAAGCCTTGGCCAAGTGCTGGAGGAATGGCTATTTGCTTCACCCAAGGGCCGCTCGCAACTGTGGTTCAGTCGGGTCTGGGATGTCGACAGCCAGACCTATGGCTGGGAATTTGGCAAATCGTTTGCGGGTGAAAAGCAATTGTGGCAAAAATCGACGCGAAATAATGCTCTGTTTCTGACAACGGCCATGCAATTGAACAGCAAGTCGCTTGCGCCGGTATTTGGCTGGTTTGCCGAAACGCTCAATATTATCGGGGCCAACGAATCACCCTCTGCATATACCATGAAATCATGCAGGGAAAGCCAAACCAGGGCAGCCGTGCTGGCATTCTTGCAGGCTGCCGATTTTGATATTGCCGATTTGCGTGTTCAGGTTGAACCATTTGCTGAAAACCACTTGCACGATGAAATCCCGACAGAAGTCGCGGCAGGTATCCTGGCCAGAAATGCTGGCATTGAAATGCTGGCAACCTATACCACCCATCAAACCAAACAAGGGGGGCAGGTTGAATTCAAGCTTAAAGAGGAATCCGATGGCACGCGTAAAGTGTTTGCCTTCGCCGGGCCTTGGCTCGATACCTTGAAGCGTGGCGGCATTTTGTTGATTGATGAACTGCACGCCAGCCTGCATCCAAAACTGGTGCATTTTCTGGTTGGCATGTTTCACAACCATCAAACCAACCCCAACAATGCGCAACTGGTATTTACCACCCACGACACCTCGATTTTGAATCAGGAAGTCTTTCGCCGTGATCAAATCTGGTTTTTCGAGAAAGACCGGGATCAAGCCTCTCATTTATATCCATTGACCGATTTCCATCCAAGGAAAGACCGAGAAAACCTGTTAGCAAATTATCTGGATGGCCGCTATGGTGCACTGCCGGTTTTTGGCGAACTGCCGACGGCTTTTTCGCAGCAACAGGCCGGAGAGAAATAATGGCTTCGGCAAAGGTAAAACACAAACGCCAACCGGCTCAAACTGCACGGCGTGGCCCAACACGTGCATCCTATGACAAGGTGCTGATTGTCTGCGAGGGCCAAAAGACCGAACCCAACTATTTTCGTGGTTTGATTAAATGGCATGACATCAGTTCGGTCAATGTCCATATCAGTGGTGATTGTGGCGCGGCACCGACCAGTGTGGTACAACATGGTTTGGATTTGTATGCCGCAGAGAAAAAGAAGGGGGAGCCATATGACCGGGTATATTGCGTCTTTGACCGGGATTCGTATCACCTGGCAAGCCAAGGTAAAGTTTATCAAAGCGCCAAGGAACTTATACGTTTGGCGATGCCAGGGGATGTCTTTTTTTCGGCAAATTCGATTCCGTGTTTTGAGTATTGGCTGCTACTCCATTTTTGCGAAACCACGCAGGCCTTTGCCAAGCAAGGCAAGGTCAGTGTTGGCGGCATGGTTGAGAAGAAATTGAAAGAATACTGGCTTGGGTATAGTAAGGGCTTGCCCGATGCATATGCCAGGTTAAAAAAAATGGCCCCACTGGGTGAAGTACTGGCGCTTGAGCGCGCCCAGCGAGTGTTGAAGGCAGCACAGGCAAACGTGGACGAAAACCCTTCGACCAAGGTGCATGAATTGGTTGCGTACTTGATTGCAATAAAAAATCCTGAAAAGACCTAAGTGCTCATGCGTAGTTAATTTTAAAATTGCTGCCACAATTACCAAGAATGTTATTTACTTTCTCAATCAAGCTATTCTTCGACCACGTGACGAACTCTCGCCAATGCCACTTAACATGTTTCCATAAGATTTCGATAATATATAACTCTGGAGAGTAGTCAGTATATGCCAAAGAAGCAACTTGTTATTGACCAACCACTCGCGCGCTTTCCCTTCAGGGATATGGCCATGAGTTGATCCATTATCCAGCACCACAATGATCGGCGCGCCCGACCCGGAATGGGTTGCTGCCACATGATCGATGAAATCAATCACATGTTTTTTTGAGATATTGGTTTCAGGTAGCGGTGGTGCGCCCCCATTTCTTCCAGCGAGATGACCTCATGAATTTCTAAATTATCAATTAATTATGGTGAATTTGCCACTTCACTGATGTCTTTGATTTTTTTGTTAAACTTACAATACATTTTCTAATCTTTAATTTTTTTTCAATTAAGTAAATTGCCGCACTTGGTTTTTGAGAACGCCCACTTATCTTGAGTGGATTGGTACTTAGAAGGGGCTTCCCTTCCAAAAAACAGCCGCATGGCATGTTGCGCAGATCCTTGAACGAAATATCCGGCATTGCCGTTTTCCGAAAATGGGCACACCGCCCCTGTTCAAATCTGAAATAATTTGTTTGCGCGTATCATCCGACTCGCGCCAAACATTAACGGAGTTGAACATGAATTCGAAAAAAACAGGCAAGCCCCCTGTCATCAAAGTCCCCACCACCCCAAAAATTGCTTCAAAGGTGCAAAGCATCACCGCGAAGGCAGGCGGCGGGGTGCCAGCAAACTGGGTGGGCAATTTGCAACGCACGGCCAATACCAAGTTTGGCAAGTCCGGCAGCAAATAAGTTCGAAAGTAAAAGCACGGGGAGAGAAACATGATTCAACCATTTTTCATGGCCATATTTGAAAGAATGGAAGGCAAGAAGCTTGCAACCTTGGTTAGTGAGGTGGCGGATGGGCCAGTCACAGAACGCACCGTCAGAAACTGGATGGTTGGGAAAGGGCAGCCTTCTGCCAGCCAATTGGAAGCAATGAACCGGGCCGCACATCATCATCTGCACAACACGCTATCAAAGAACGGGTGGCCGGATGTGGAAATTGCAAAATATATTGCTGGACTCTCATTCGTCAAGGGCATGGCGAGTGGCCTGGTATTCAACATGTCACCCACTAAACCCGAAACCTATTCACACACATTCGCGCTTTCAGTTCAAATTGATGTGTTGTCGGATCGGCTGGCCGTTTTCAGGGAAACGGATCAATTACGGTCGTTTGCGGGCTGTTTGCTGGAATCCCCTTTACTCGCCTTGGAACATTATAACAAGCTGGTTGCCAAGGATGACTGCACAGAGGATTTACGAAAGGCGATTGAAGAGGCAACGACATGGGATCATTTAAATCGCCCATTTGCCGTGTTCACGAGCAACATTGTAGTGCAGCTTTTGGTAACGCTGGATTTGGAATTTTGCGCCAAATGGCTGGAATGTTATGAGGCAACACCTGTTTTTCAATCGCTGTTGCCGCGCCTTGCCGATCATGGTCAGCCTGTTGTGGAGTGCAATTTACCGATAACCCGTGATTTGTTCCATCGGCCAGTTCGGCGGCTGATCGATTTAACTGCCTGCTTATATTATTTCAGGAAATATAAAAAATGGTCGGAAAAAATTCCCACCGTCGCGGAAGTTACACGCTGGATGAATGGCGATGATAGACGGATCACCAAATGGCGAACGGGGCGCAGATTTACACGCCGGAACTATCAAGAAATTTGGGCGGGAATGTTTAGCCACTTGCCAGTCTCAGAACAGCCAGGCATGCCGTTGCCGCTGCTATTTGCGGCAACCATATTTTCACTCCTTTTCGTGCAGGACAGCAGTGCGCGTAAAAATTTCCGGATGACTGTAATTGATCCTGACATATATTACCATTGCTGGGATATTCAACGCTCGCGACTGGCAGTGCTTGATAAAGTGTTGGTATTCGGCGATATACCTTGGATGCCAGCGATGCCGTGATTGGGATTATATTTCTTGCCAAACGTGTCGGCATCGGAATTCAATGTGATGGCCTGCTTCCCCCGCCTGTGAAAACACCCCCTGGCCTGCCTCGTCACCAGCGCCGACGCCAGCGGCAGCGCTGCCCCGCCGGATGAAGCGGCACTGGCAGCCAGCACCACCGCCGCCGTGTGCGCCTGCCCCCCCCCCCAGAACCACGGGTTCAGCGCATGTGCAATACGGTCGGATGCTGCGGGTGTGGTTTCAATGGCCCCGTGCGCAGGACAACTTTTTTTCACCATCACCACGCCGGGCAATTGTATTGCCCGCCATTTAGCACTACAATTCTGTAACTACAACCTTGGGAGTTGCTTTGTTTTCATGGGACGAAACCAAAAACATCAGCAATCAAACCAAACACGGCATCAGTTTTGAATTGGCCAGAGAGGTGTTTGCTGATCCCCTGCATCTTACACGGCAAGACCGGATTGAAAATGGTGAACAACGGTGGCAAACGCTGGGTATGGTCGGCGCGGTGGTACTAATACTGGTTGCCCATACTTGGCACGACATTGACGGTGAAGAATCGATCCGCATCATTTCGGCGCGACGCGCCACAAAACAGGAAAGGAAAATCTATGAACAAGGCAACTGAAACCATCGAACAGCAATTGGCCAAACTGGCCGCGCAATCGAACCTGCCGATTGATTTTTCGGACATTCCAGCAACCACCGGGCAAGATTGGCAAGGTGCCAGCCGTGGTCAGTTTTACCGTCCGCAGAAGCAACAGCTCACGGTAAGAATTGATGCCGATGTGCTGGCTTGGCTGAAAAGCCAAGGTAAGGGTTACCAAAGCCGGTTAAACGCCATTTTGCGCGCCGCCATGCTTAAGCCGCAATAAGCGACGCCCGGTGTTACGTCCGGTAAAAGCCAACAACCGCCAGCCGCCGCCGGGCCTGCCCGGCGGCATCGCTTGCCGCCAGAACGCGCCTTATGCCACAAACAGATAGCCGGTACCACGCACGGTCTTAATCCATTGCGCACCGATCTTGCGTCGCAGATTCGAGACATGCACATCAATCGTGGCAAAATCCACCGGTTCCCCGTGCGGTTCGAGCCGCCTGGCCAGTACCGCTTTGGCAACCGCCACCTTCGGTTCACGCGCCAGTTCCACCAGCAATTGAAACTCGCGGCGCGACAGATCAAGCAGCCCCCCTTCCCGGGTGACCCGATTAGCGCGTGGCTCAATCACCAGAGAACCAAACTTCCAGACCCGACCGGCCTGATGCGCGCAGCGCCGCAACACGGCATGCAGGCGGGCAATCACCTCGGCCATGGCAAATGGCCGGGCCATACAATCGTCTGCCCCGCCATTCAAGCCTGCCAAACGCGCTTCAAGTGCCGATTGGGCAGTCATCGCAATCACTGGCAATGTGACTCCGGCACGGCGCCAGCGTGCCAGCAAATCGAGCCCGCTGCCTTGGTGCAAATTCAAATCAAGCAATACCAGATCACAGTGCTGCTCGTTCAATACGCCCGGTACATCTTCGATCCTGCGCAGCCATTCATAACCGAGGCCATTCGCCTGCAAGGCCTTGACCAGTGCCCGGCCAAGTTCAAGGTCATCTTCAATAACTAATATGTGCATGGATTGGGTTACTCCGTGAAGCATTACATTTAAAAAAGTAAAAAACCCCCGCCTGCCACGGACAGGATGTTACGGCAAGAAAATAAATTAAACGAAATTAACAGTCCAAAAAACGGAACAATTTCTGCTTTGAAACTCAAAAATATTTCAATATGGAAACTATATCGAAAATAATTGTTCCCTTTTTACTTGGTGTCGTGAGCAAATTATACGAGCCAGTATTCGGCAACAAAAGAGGCAATTCGCCACATTTTTTAGCGTAACAGTTAGGGGTTTGAGCCAACTGTTTGCTCACTGGCGCACGAAACTGTGATGATATAAAAAACAATGTTAAAAATAAAGGAATATTTGCATTGCCGCTCGGGCTGAGAGAGAAACGGTGGAGGGAGTAACGAGGGTGTCAGAAATCAATCGTCTGGCCGGTTGGCTCTGATCCGGAACGGGCCGGGAAGCGTAATTCAAACCGGCAGCCCCGGCCATTGATGCCGCTGCCCAGTTCAATTTCTGCCCCCAGCCGGGCGGCGGCCTGACGGACAATCGACAGGCCCAGCCCCGCGCCTCGGGTATCGTGATCGACACCGCGCCAAAACCGCTCAAACGCCCGTTCGGTATTGTCCGTGGCAATGCCCGGCCCGTCATCGGCCACTGCCAGCACCAATACCGCCGCGCCATGGGCGTTTGCCGCACAAGACAACGCCACCTCAACCTGCCCGCCGGGATGGCCATAACGAATCGCATTGTCTACCAGATTATGCAAAATCAACTGAAACGCGCTTTTTTCCAGTTCAAACAACAGAACCTCGGGCATTGCCAGCGATAACTCAATATCGCGCTGCCAGGCTGTCTCAACCCACTGCGCCAAATCGCCCTGAACCAGTGCCACAATGTCGAGCCGCTCCGCCGGTTTGGCCCTGGCCCCGTCCATGCGCGCCAATTCGAGCAACTGGTGAATCACGTGCCCGGCCCGGGCCAGCGCCTGCCCGATATTCTGCTGGGCCTCGTACTTTTCCGCCGCACTGGTGGCAGAGGCCAGACGCACCACTTCGGCATCGATCATCGCCAGAGGGTGATGCAAGGCCCCGGCCGCATCGTCAACAAAGCGCTTTTCCCGTTCGGTTTTGGCCCGCAGCCGATCCAGCAAGGCATTGATCGCCTGCATGAACGGTTTGAGTTCGGCATAGGCGACGGCGGGCCGCATCGGTGCAAAATTGAGTGCCTCGCGCCGGAACAGATACCGGGTCAATTGCCGCAATGGCCGAAAGCCCTGAAACAGCGCCAGCCAAATCGCCAGCAGCGCCACCGGAAGCGGCAAAATCAGCCCAAGGTTTAACCCCGGATTGAAGGCATCGCGTTTGATCACGAGCGGCAGTGTCAGCACGGGCCGGGCCACCCGCAACGACCACTTCGGCCCATCGCGCCGTTCAATCCGGTACTTGATACCGTTGATTTCGACCGGTTGCAGCGGCGCTACGCCATCGGCCAGCAGCGAACTTGGGTAGTGTTTGCGCCGGTCCCAAAAAACCCGCTGTTGCCGCTGGTCCCAAACCTCGACAAAATGGGCTGGGGAATCGACTGGCACATCAGAAAAACAGCGATAGCGCAATACCGCGTTAAGCATGAATTCCACCACCTCTTCCCGACTGTCAAAACGGTTGAGCAGCAGCATGTCTTCATTCAGATAGTGCGGGATGGTTTGATCAAGTTGATCCGACTCTTCCAGATAGTGATCCACCAAGATCGCCAGCCAAAGCAAGGGATACACCAGCAACACCGAAATGAAGCAGCGCCTGAGCAGCGAAGGCAGCAACAGGCCCTGCC
>JACCDS010565255.1_pt1 | contig 18581 bp, 20 predicted proteins | sample 7446441 | NCBI WGS metagenome assembly JACCDS01 (sample SAMN15323445, study PRJNA562643) | freshwater metagenome | isolation source: river surface water | place: USA:Blue River Watershed | collected 2017-08-17
CAGCGCGCTCTTTGCTCATGTCGCTGCTGTAGTAGCGGTCAATGCGCAACCAGTGCATGTCGCGCAGGTTGCGGATTTCTTGCTTGCCCACAACCGGAACGTTGTTCTCAATATGGCAGGCTACGACACAGGCGCCACAGCCGGTACAGCTGTTGAGGTCAATGCTCATGTTCCACATGTGCATGGTCTCGTGGTCGTGGTTGGCCCAAAGATTCGATTCTTCAGCGGTCTTGTGTCCGTCGATCGTGTGAAAGGTCGGCTTCTCGTTCCAGCTTGATCCGCTCGGATCGGCGATGAAGTCGGCCAAGGTCACCTCGTTGACGATGCGGCGACCCATCATGGTGTGTCCGAGCTGTACGGTTGCAAACTCGTGCATGCCCTCAGCCTTGGTGATTTCCACTACCGCTGCGCCCGTCGTCGCGCCCAGTGCGTAGGCGTTAACGCCCATTTCGTCGGCAACTTTACCCGCAGAGGTGCGTCCGTAGCCGTAGGCAAGGCCCACCGTTCCGGCGGTTTGACCCGGCTGAATGAAGACCGGAACGTTTTCGAGCACGCGCTTGCCCACTTTCACTGTGGCATAGCTTCCGTCGAGCGAACCGTCGCTGTTGGTTTCGTTTTCAAAACCAAGTGCAAGGGCGTCGGCCGCGGCAATGGTGAGGTAGTTGTCCCACGTGAGGCGCGTTACCGGATCAGGTAACTCGTGCAGCCATGGGTTGTTCGCTTGGTGGCCTGCGCCAACTGCGTTTTCGTACAACGCCAACTCCATACCTGAAGCGGGCTTGGCGACTTTGGCGGTTGCCGCTAAGGCTGCCGCAGCGCCTGCAGAGGCCGCGGGGGCGGCTCCGGCGGTCACCGCCGCTCCGCCGTCGTGTACTGTTTGGTTCCAGTTCAGGCCAAACGAGGAAGCCACAGCAGCGACTTGGTCCTTTGCGCTTCGGGCGTCGCCTGAAAGTGCGCCCAATACTTCGAGAACAGACTTGCTGTTGAACAAGTTTTTAATGGTCGGCTGCGCCACGGTGTACTCGCCGGCCACCGGACGGAAGTCCGCCCAAGCCTCCAAGTAGTGGGGCAACGGAGCCGCCGCCGAGCAAAGGACCGCCGTTTCGTCCATGCGGTCGGTCAAGCTCATCGAGAACTTGGCATTTTTGATCGCCTTCTCAAAGTCGGGGCGGAAGTACACGGGATTGGTGCCGGCCACCAGGAGCGCACCAACGCGCTTGGCGTTCAAGTCGGCAAGCAGGTTGGCCACACGCGCTTCGTTTCCGCGGCGGATGTAAACCGGCTTGTCGGTGCGAACGGTGGTTCCGAATGCGCCCACAAGCGCGTTGAGGGCCGCAGCAAGCTTGGCCACGTTGGCGTCGTCGCCACCTACCAGCACAACCGCTTTGCCGTTAGCACTCTTGAGCTCACCCGCAACCGACTTCAGCGCTTTGGTCAAGTCGCCGCGAAGGGCCACTTTGGCCGCAGATCCGCCCAATTCGTTCACCAGGAAGGCGAGCGCACCGGCCACCTCAGAAGGCTTGATTTTCACCCGCTTGTCTGCGTTCGAACCCGTGAGCGAAAGGTTGCTTTCGAATTCAACGTGGCGGAGCATGCCGCTGCCCGGCTTGCGGCGGGCCGCGTAGTCGGAAGCGAGTTGCTGTGGCGTAGCGCCTGAAAGGAAGTCGCTACCAAACGAAAGCACCAACTTCGCGGCGGTAAGGTCAACTGAGGGAAGGGCGCGAACGCCGGTCAGGGCCTCCCACACGTCGAGGGTGTTCGACTGCGAAATGGCATCAAACTCAACGTGCTGGAAGTTGGCGTAGCTCTGGCGAAGGCGCTCAATAGCCGCCTGAAGCGAGGGGCTGAACACGCTCGAGGTCACGAGCACGAACTGCGATCCTTGGGCAAGGGCGGCGTCAGCTGCCTTCTTCAAGGCTGATTCTACCGTAGCCCAGTCGCTGTCTTTGCCGTTGAGCAGCGGTCCGCGCAGGCGGGCAGAATCGTACAGCGAAAGCACGCTGGCTTGGGCACGCGCGTTGGTACCGCGGTTGAAGCGGCCCGCGTCGCCCGGCTCCACCTTGATGGGACGACCTTCGCGGGTCTTCACCAGTACCGAGGCGTAATCTTGGCCGTCGGTGTAGGCAGTAGCGTAAAACGAAGGAACACCCGGCGTGAGGCTGTCGGGCTTCACTACATAGGGTACGCTTTCAATGATGGGTTGCTCGCACGCGGCCAGGGTGGCGGCGGCGGTGCTGAATCCCAAAAACTTGAGGAAGTCACGGCGGCTCGTCTGAGCTTCCATGCTGCGCTCGTCGGCTAAGAATACATCCGCGGGGATGTCTTGCGCGAATTCGTTTTCGGCCAACCGCTGCGAAACCTCGGTGTTCGCGAGCTGGTCGAAGCTCTTCCAGTACACTTTATTGCTTGCCATAGAATTGTTCGCTTAGTAGTGGCACTTGCCGCATTCGAGGCCGCCGATGCTAGCAGCCGTGATTTTTTCGCTGTGGAAGCGCTCGACGAGTCGGTCGCTAATTGAGGCAGAACCGTCAATGGAGCCGGCATAGTACCCGTTGTCGCCCTTGATTTCGGTTTCGCGGTGGCAGTTAATGCACCATCCCATCGTGAGTTCGCTGAATTGGTACACCTCTTCCATTTCTTGTACCGGACCGTGGCAGGTCTGGCACTCGACTTGGCCCGCCGTTACGTGCTGAGCGTGGTTGAAGTAGGCCAGGTCTGGCAGGTTGTGGATGCGAATCCATTGGATCGGCTTTTGCTCGTAGCCTTCGATGTAGGTGCGGGCCTCCGGATCCCAACCAATCGCGGCGTAGATCTTTTGGATTTCAGGTGAACGCTCGCCACCGTACTTCGGATTGCCTGCGGCGTCTACAATTTCAGATCCGTCGATGTACATGTGGCAGTTCATGCACACGTTCGCCGAGGGAATACCCGAGTGCTTGCTGTGGCGCGCACTGCTGTGGCAGTAGTTACAGTCCACCCCGTTTTCGCCCGCGTGAATCTTGTGGCTGAACGCGATCGGCTGCACCGGCTGGTAGTTTTGCTCCACGCCGATGCCCATCAAGTAGGAGTAGGTTGCGTAGAGGAAGCCCAGGGTCAGCACGACCGTCAAAAAGGTCATGAAGCGCTTGTTGGCAACCAAGATTTTGGTGACAATGTCGAGGTCCTCGAGGAGGCTCGTCGGATTTTCACCGTTGAGCTGCTTGAGTGTGTTGCGCACGCGGAGCAACAGTACCAAATTGATCAACAGGAATCCGCCCAAGACGTACATGAGCCAAGGAGAACTCGCCGACTCGGCTGGAGCCGCAGCCGCCGTAGCCGCCGCGTCAGCACCCGGTGCGGGAGCCGCCTTCTTGTCGCCTTCCACCGTGTAGGCCAGGATGCTCTTAATGTCGTCGTCGGTCAATGCCGGGAAGGCCTGCATCACCGAACCGCCGTACTCCTCAAAGATGGCGTTGGCGTCTTTGTCGCCCGAAGCACGGAATTCCGCATTGTTGCGAATCCATTTGAGCAACCACTCTTCGGAACGACGCTGGGTCACGTCGCCAAGCGCCGGTCCTACGAGTTTCTTATCGAGTTTGTGGCAGCTCGCACAATTCGCTTTAAAGAGCTTTTTGCCGGCTTCGGCGCTGACCTCCGCAGAGGCAGAAATGCTTAATACGCTGATTGACAGGAACGTTAAAAACGCACGTCGAAGCAGCGAGGCATAGGTTGTAAAACGCATACGCATACAGAGTGGTGAACTTGTGCTTTTCAAGGCCTCGCAAAAGTACAACAGAACAACCTCGGGCATATTTCAAACTGACCAAGGCATTTTTAATTTAAAATCATTCTAAAGAAGGCATTTGACCCTCTTCCATGTTTGGCCCAAAAAATGCATCTACCTTTGTGGCATGTTCGCACTCCTTCTCGCAATCGCACTACCCTTTTCGGCCGACACGGTTGTTTTGGGTACCGGTGCAGCGATTGATGAAGCAGTGCGCAGTACCGTGGCGAGCAGTGCGCACCAGGCCAAGCAAAGCGTAGACCCGGGCGCAGAACGCTACACTGTTCAAGTATTTGCTGGACGCCGTCAGGAAGCGAACGCCGTCTTCGTCCACCTGACTGATTCGATTGGCGCAAGTCTGCCCGTAGCGATTCACTTTGACGAGCCTCAGTTCAAGGTCTTCGTGGGCATCTACGGGAGTCGGCTCGAGGCAGAGTACGCCCTGCGCAAGTGGCGCTGGCGCTACCCGACCGCCTTCGCCGTGTTAGCACCAAATCAGCGATTCAAGAAGGGCTCGAGCGCACGCTGAAGCGCGGGCGCTGGCTGCACGCCCGACTGCCGCCACACAATGCTTCCGTTTTGGAACAACGCCAGGGTCGGAACCCCCTGCACCTGATAGGTTTGAGCCACCGCCGGATTGCGGTCGACGTCAATTTTAATAATTCGTAGCCGTCCGCCCATGCGCTGATGGAGGTCGACTAAAATGGGCGCCATGCTCTTGCACGGACCGCACCATTCTGCGAAAAAATCCACGAGTACGGGCTCAGGACCGCCCACCAGTTCGTTGAACTTGGCGTTCATTTTTTGACCGTTGGCTTGCGGGCAGCGGTCCACGCGCCAATTCCGCCCTGAAGGTGGTAGACTTTGGTAAACCCCGCGGCCTTGAGGCGCGCGATGGCCTGGCCGCTGCGGCCGCCACTTCGGCAGTACATGTAAATGGGCTTGTCTTTGCCCAAGGCCGTCATCTTGGCCATAAAGTCGGCGCTGTAAAAGTCGATGTGCTTCGCGCCCGCAATCGTGCCTTGAGCAACCTCTTCAGGGGTTCGGATGTCTACTAATATCCCTTTTTTCGATTCGCGCTCAAACGCAGCTACGTCGAGGTTTTGCGCAGACAAAAGTCCGCTTGACGCAAGCATCATCAGGCCGGCCATCCACACCCTAAGGCGGGTCCAAGGGCCGGCGTTCAGCACGTGGGTGAATCCTTTTTGGTTCATAATCGATTTAGCCATACCCGAGCGGTTGCCCGAGGCACAGCAAAGTACAAATTCTTCGTTTTTATCCTTGAATTTTTTCGGAACACTGCCGGCAACTTGGTCCAGCGGAATGTTGACTGCGCCCGGGGCATGGCCCGAGGCAAATTCGCCCGGACTGCGCACGTCGATGATTTTTGCTCCGCGCGCTACCCAATCGTTGGGATCTTCGGCAGGCTTGAACAGGTTTTTGAGGAATCCAAACATGGCCGCTTACATTTTGTGAATTTGAACCTGGCCCCAGCCGCCGCCGTTGAACAGGCCGTCGAGGCCCTGAGCTTGGAGGTAGATCAGCGCTTGACCGCTGCGGTTGCCCGAGGCACAGCAGAGCACGATGGGGCGCGGCATGGCACTAATTGCCTCAACCTCGTCGGGAACCGATTGAAGGGGAATATTGATGGCGCCCGCTACGTGGCCTCCGGCGAACTCGCCTTCGCTGCGTACGTCAATTAGCGTGGCTTGGGGGTGGTTGATCGCTTCGTTGATCGTCATGGCTTTGTGGTTTCGTGGGGCAAAATTCCGCCACCGCCCCCGAAGCCCGCGTGACTGCGGTCACCGTTGAGTGGTTAACCAGCCATCGTGTGGTAGACGGCCTGCACGTCTTCGTCTTCCTCGATTTTTTCGAGGAGTTTTTCGACGTCGGCTTGCTGCTCGGGCGTCACCGTTTTGGTGTCCATCGGAATGCGCTCAAAACCAGAGGTAAGAATCTCTATTCCCCGTTCTTCGAGGGCCTTGGTGATGGCTCCGTACTCGCTGAAGGGCGCGTACATAAAAATCGTGTCAACGTTTTTTTCTTCATCGTGCTCAATGAAGAGCTCTTCAACTCCGAAGTCGATCATTTCGAACTCGAACTCCTCGAGGTCGATGCTGCCTTTGGGGATTTTGAAGTTGCACTTGCGCTCAAACATGAATTCCACCGACCCGCTCGTGCCCAAGCTGCCGTTGTATTTGTTGAAGTAGGAGCGCACGTTGCCGACGGTTCGCGTGGCGTTGTCGGTAGCTGTTTCGACCAAAATGGCGATTCCGTGGGGTCCGTAGCCTTCGTACACCATTTCCTTGTAGTCGGCCTGGTCCTTGCTCGTGGCGCGCTTGATGGCACGCTCCACGTTGTCTTTGGGCATGTTGGCGTCGCGCGCATTTTGCATCAAGGCCTTGAGGCGCGAGTTGGCTTCAGGGTTCGGTCCGCTCTCTTTGACAGCCATGATGATGTCCTTGCTGATGCGGGTAAAAACCTTGGCCATCGACGACCAGCGCTTCATCTTGCGAGCCTTGCGGTATTCAAATGCGCGTCCCATGCGAAAGTGTGTTTTTTATTCGGAATTCGGTCTGCAAACCTACGGCAACCGCGCCCTATTCCACGGTCCAGGTGCGGCCCGAGTGCAGTACCTCATGCAGGCTGCGCGTGCCTGCGGGGTGCGCGGCAGCAAAAACCGGACGTTCTGCCGCGTACAGCACGCCAAAGGGGCGAACTGGGCCCTCCAGTTCGGCCAGGGCAAAGGCCTTGAGGCGGTCGGCGGGGTCGTGCACCCAAGCGTCGGCCAAACCAAAATCTGCGCCGAGTTTGCGGACCTCGGGGCGCCCTCCGTTCCACGCCAAGGCGTGGGTGGGCTCGGTTCCGCCCCAGGCAATGGGCATTCCAGGTTCGAGGAAGATGGCGTGCATGGCCTGACTGGACTTGTCGGTCCATGCCTCAAAGGCGCCGTCGTGAAAGACGTTGCAGTTTTGGTAGATTTCCAGCAGCGCGGAACCCTGATGGGCTTGGCTGGCCGCGAGCTGGTCGCGAAGGTGGGCCGGACTGCGGTCCATGCTGCGGGCGACCCAGGTTGCCCCGGCGCCCAGTGCGAGCGTGAGGGGGTTGAGCGGGTGGTCCACACTGCCGCGCGGCGTGGACTTGGTCACCTGGCCCTCACGACTCGTGGGTGAAAACTGCCCCTTGGTGAGGCCGTAGATCTCGTTGTTGAACAGCAAGATGGGCACGTTCAGGTTGCGGCGCAGGGCGTGAATCAAGTGGTTTCCGCCGATGCTCAAGGCGTCGCCGTCGCCCGTGATGATCCACACGTCAAGTTCGGGATTGGCCAGTTTGATGCCGGTAGCCACCGCGGGGGCGCGACCGTGCAGCGAGTGAATGCCGTAGGTGTCCACGTAGTACGGCAGGCGGCTGCTGCAGCCGATTCCGCTGACCACGACGGTGCGGTTGGGGTCGGCGCCGGTGCTCGCCAACACCTCGGTGAACTGCTTGAGGATGCTGTAGTCCCCGCAGCCAGGGCACCAGCGAACCTCTTCGGGACTTTGAAAGTCTTTAGCGCTCAGTTCCATAGCGTGGCAAGTTCGTCGGTGGTAAAGGGCTGTCCGGTGGTTTTGCAGACCGACTCTATGGGGCGGGCCCAAAGGCCCTGCAGGTGGTGTGCGAGCTGACCTTCGTTCATTTCGATGACGACCACGCGGCGGTAGCGTTCGGCGGTCGCTTTGAGGTCGGGGTGCAGCGGATGAAGGTGGCGCAAGTGAATGTAGTCCACGTTTTGGCCGGCTGCTGCGCGGCGCTCGGCGTCGCTGCGCACCGCGCCGTAGGTCGAACCCCAGGCCAGCACCAAGGTGTCAGCCCCCGGGCAGGATTGCACCTTTTCAAGGGGGCCGTACAGGCGAGAGGCCGCATCGACCTTGGCGGCGCGAGCCCGCACCATAGCTTGGTGGTTGGCGGGTTCGTAGCTGATGCGGCCGCTTCCCTCCTCGCCTTCAAGTCCCCCAATGCGGTGGGCTCCACCAGGCGTTCCAGGGGCAACCCATGGGCGTACGCCGTGGGCGTCGCGGCCGTAGGGTTGGTCGTTCGCCTCGCCCCTTGGCGGGGTAATCTTCGGAAGCTCGTCGAGCGCGGGAATGCGCCACGGTTGGGCGCTTCCGGCGATGTAGGCGTCCGAGAGCACGATGACCGGAGTCATGCACTCCACGGCGATTTTGGCGGCCAACAGGGTGGTGTCAAAGGCGTCTGCGGCGGTTCGAGCGGCGAGCACGGGCAGCGGCGCTTCGCCGTGGCGTCCGTGCAGGGCCTGGGCGAGGTCGCTTTGTTCGGTTTTGGTCGGAAGCCCTGTGGAGGGTCCGCCACGCTGCACGTCGATGAGCACCAGGGGCAATTCCGTCATTACCGCCAAGCCAAGGCCCTCGGCCTTGAGGCTGAGGCCCGGGCCTGACGAAGCCGTAACGCCCAGTCCGCCAGCAAACGACGCGCCCAGCGCCGAGGTCACCGCGGCAATCTCGTCTTCGGCCTGGAGCACGGTGACGTGCTCGGGCTGGAGCTTGGCCAGTTCGTGCAAAATATCTGAAGCGGGCGTAATCGGGTAGCTCGAGTACAGCATTGGGCGACCGAGTTGGTGCGCCGCTGCGGCCAATCCCAATGCTACAGCCTGGGAGCCGTTGATGGTGCGAAAGGTTCCTCGTGCAACCTCGTGCGGGTCAACCGAAACTTGGTAGTCTAGTACTTCAAGTGATTCACCAAAGTGCAGTCCCGCCCGAAATACCTTGAGGTTGGTTTCGTCGCCGCGAAAGAGCTGTGCAAGCTCAGCCTCAACGACCGCAGCAGGCATGCTGTACATCCAACTTAAGACTCCCAAAACCAGCATGTTACGCGATCGCATCTTGTCACGCTGCCCCAGCGCTACGTCCGACAATGTTCCAAGGGTTAGTTCTTTAACTGGAACGTCCAGCACGCGGAATCGGGAACGGGCGTCGGCTAATGGGTCGGCGTCAGAAGGCAACTTAGCCAACGCAAGGCTGCGTGCGTCAAAGCCTTCTTGAGCGGCGATCAATAGTCCGCCAGGTTTGAGGCGCTCTGCATACTTCGTGTAGGCTGCGGCATTAAAGGCCACTAAGCAGTCCGCTTGGGATCCCGGATCGTGTATGAGGTCGGATGCAATGCGAAACTGAAAGCCCGAAACTCCGCTCACGGTACCCTGCGGAGCGCGGATTTCTGCGGGAAAGTCCGAAAGCGTGCGCACGTCGCGACCCGACTGGGCTGCCGCGCGGACTAATTGGCCCCCGAGCAGCTGGATTCCGTCACCGGAGTCCCCAGCGAGGAGTACAACGATGCTATGCTTCATGGTCTAACGCAACGACCTCTTCAATTTCGGGAGCGTGGGCGCGAACGCTGTTCTCCACGCCGAGTTTAAGGGTGGTTTGGTTAACGCTGCAGCCGTGGCAGGCACCCAGCAAGCGCACAAATACACGAGGTGCTTCTATTTTCACCAATTCGATGCCGCCCCCGTCGCTTTCGAGAAAGGGACGCACCTCGGCCAAGGCCTTTTGAATTCGCTCCTCAAGGGTCATAGATCGCGCTTTTTGGTTTTGCAGCCCGCCATGGTGGTAATTCGTACCGCTTCGGTGGGCGGAAGGTTGGACACGCGGTCGGCCAAAGCCGAGACTACGTTTCGCGCCAGATTCGTGAACGCTTCTCGTACGGCACCATCCTGCTGCAAGGCGGCAGGGCGACCCACGTCCCCCGCTTCGCGAATGGACTGCACCAAAGGAAGCTCGCCCAAGAAGGGCACGTCGAGCTGCTCCGCGAGGTTACGCGCGCCGTGGCGACCAAAAATGTGGTACTGCTCGTCAGGGTGCGCTGGCGGTGTGAAGTAGGCCATGTTTTCGGCTATGCCTAAAACCGGAATTTGAATGGCGTCCATTCGGAACATTCCCACTCCCTTACGGGCATCAGCCAGCGCCACGGCTTGGGGCGTGCTCACCACCACCGCGCCGGTTACGGGAAGCGCCTGCACGAGGCTGAGGTGAATGTCGCCCGTTCCCGGAGGCAGGTCGACCAGCAAAAAGTCAAGCTCGCCCCAATAGGTTTCTTGCAGCATTTGGTTTAGTGCCTTGGTGGCCATTGGGCCGCGCCAAACTACAGCCTGGTCAGTGCCGGCAAAAAAGCCAATCGACATGATTTTAACCCCATAGGCCTCAACCGGATCCATCTTGCGAACGCCGTTGACTTCGATTCCGCCCGGATTGGCGCGCTGCACGTCAAACATAATGGGCATACTTGGCCCATAAATATCGGCGTCCACGACCCCCACCTTGAAGCCCATTTCGGCCAGGGACACGGCGAGGTTGGCGGTTACCGTAGACTTACCCACACCGCCCTTTCCCGAGGCGACGGCGACCACGTGCTCCACCCCCGGAATGGCCTTGCCGCGCAGTACGCTGGCATTTTCAGCTGGTGCGGGAGTGCGCACTTCGATGTTAATCTTGACTTGGACCTTCGGGTCTACGCTGTGAACGGCCTTTAGTAAGTCCACTTCAAGGCGTTTTTTTTGGGCCAGGGCCGCGCTGTCACTTACCACATCGAGCTCTACTTCGCCCCCGAAAATTTGGACATTTTTGATGTGGCCGGATTCCACCATGCGTCCATTGCCGCTGGCGTTCGTCACTCCCTGAAGCGCTTCAAGCACTGCTGATTTCGTCATAACCACAAAGGTAGCACCTGCGGCTCCGCGCCGAAGGTGATATTAGTCAATAGGGGTAAGTTCGGCGGGGAGCTTTTTGTTCGCCAACTGACCGCAAGCGGCGTCAATATCCTTACCTCGTGAATGGCGGACTTTGGCCACCACCCCCACGCGGGCCAAACCGGCGACGTAAGCCTGCAGCGCTTCGGGCGATGCCTGACGGAAGCGTTCGTCGCCAATGGCGTTGTATTCAATCAGGTTGACTTTGCAGGGAACGCGCTTAGCGAGCTCCACCAGCGCCTGAACGTCTTCTGGTTGGTCGTTTACGTCGCGCCAAACCACGTACTCAAACGTGACCTTGCGTTTCGTGGCCGCATACCAGTATTCCAAGCTGGCCCTAAGGTCGGCGATCGGAGCCACGTCGTTCACCGGCATGATTTGGGCCCGCACCTCGTCGCGCGCGGAGTGCAGCGAGACCGCCAAATTGAACTTCACCCCGTCGTCGGCCAGCTTGCGAATCATTTTAGGCAAGCCCACGGTACTAAGGGTGATGCGCTTTGGCGACATCCCCAAGCCCTTGGGCGAGGTGATTCGGTCGATGGCCTCGAGCGTGTTTTTGTAGTTCATCAGTGGCTCGCCCATGCCCATGAACACAATGTTGGTAAGCGGACGCCCAAACTCAGTTTGGCCCTGCTCGTGGATGGCCCGCACCTGGTCATAAATCTCGTCGGGTTCGAGGTTGCGCATGCGCTTGAGTCGGGCGGTGGCACAAAAAGCACAGCCCATGGCACAGCCTACTTGGCTCGATACGCAGGCCGTAATCCGCTTTTCTGTTGGTATTAGCACACTCTCTACGACGAGGCCGTCGTGAAGCCGAACGGCGTTTTTCAACGTTCCGTCGCTGGAGCGCTGAACCGATTCAATGCGCTGAGGCCGGAACTCAAAGGCTTCGGCAAGCTTTGCGCGCAGGTTTTTGGGCAAGTTCGACATTTCGTCAAATCCCTGAGCTCCCTTGGACCAAAGCCAATCGTAGACCTGATCTGCACGGTAGGCCGGCTCACCCCAATCGGCAAAATGCGCGCGCACCTCCGCTCGGCGCAGGCTCCGAAAATCAGGCTTTTCTGCCATTAGTTGGGCTCTGGGCGAAGACTCATGAACACCCATTTGCTGCGCTTCTGGCCCGGAATTACCGCTTCACCCGGTAAGCCGAGGTAGCTTCTACCTTGGCGGGGATTGAGCACAACTTTTTCTTTGCGGTTATCCAAAAGGGGCACATAATCCAAGGTTCCGTCGGGTTTTAACGTTACCTGCACCAGCATAGCGCTGTTCGGTTTCACCATCGTTTTCGGCTCCTTCTGCTGGGCCCAAAGCTTATCGTTGCCCTTTGAGTCATTAAACAAAAAATTGAAATTGGCGCCGTCGCGAACCACAAGAAATCCCGATCGCACTCCGCCATCATTGATGGAACTCTGGTGCTTCGGAATCACTGTAACACGTTCAATTACGCCCGTCGGATCGACCATCATCGCCCAAATGTTATCGTAGTAGTAGTAATAGGTCGTTGTAGTCCCGTTGCGCGTTTGGGTAGTCACAACATGGAGGTCGTAGTCCTCCATCAGGACCAAGCTGCCCCCTCCTTCGCGGGGAAGGATACCACGAAACACGTATGTTTCATTGACAACCCCTTTGCGGCGGGCGCGACCGGTGCCGTCTCGGCGTCCGTTGTTTAAGTAGTCAAACTCCCTGAGGTTTTTAAAGTCAGACGACGAAAGTTCGAGCGTTTTTTGGTCAAGGGTCAAGTAAAACATCCCACTCGTCGAACCGTAGCGCTTGTCGGAATACATTCCGCTTACCGCGACCTTACCCAATACCTGGTCGGTCTCCACACCAATACCGCCCACAACAAATTTGTCTTTCATTCCGAGATCCACCTCTTGAAATTCCTCGTCGTTGGGATTGGCGTGCAAAATGAAGAATTCACGGTTTGGCGCAAAAAGCTTCGCTTTTTCGTTTTTATCACGGTCCGGCACGCGCGATGCCAAGACGTACAGGTCACCGTTCAGGGCGTAGTCCACATCGGCCAAACTCACTTTGCGCGCCTTATGGTCCAACTGAACGGATGCTCCTCCCAATGGGTTGCCTTCGCGGTCAAATCGCTTGACCTCCACCCGCAAATCTTCCTTGCGGCTTTCTTCGGGGAAACTTACAACCGCAAAACTTGTTGCGTGGTAATTCCATGTTATACGGAAGGTGCCGGAATACCAGCGCTTGGCTGAAATCCGAACCAATTCCTTAAACTCCGACAAGTTGCCGTCGTTGTCCAGCGTGCGCATCAAGACGAAACGCATGTCGTCCGTGCGCGAGTACGCGTTATAAAAAATGTAGGTCGTGGGCCCAAACGTATACATGCTGTGAAACGAAGCCGCCGCGTCGCCGTACTTGTCGACTACTTCTTCGACCTGCCACAACTGGGTCATGGTTTCTCGGTCGTAGCGGGCGTAGTAGTATTTGGGCTTGCGGAACAGGGAAATGCTGGTGCTTCCGTACGTCATGAAGTGCGTAGAATCCATCCCCGTCACGTAGTCGAGTTGAATTTCACGGTTCTTGTAACTGCCGCTCCAACGCACTTCGAGTGTGCGGGGATCTTGAGCCTTAGCCGGCGCTCCCAGGGCTAGCGCCATCAGAATTAGGATTATTCGCTTCATATACCAAAAGTACGGCGTTTCTATGGCAAGAATTTTGCCGAAACGCCAAGCAAGTATCTTTACCACATGAACGCACGCATCATTTTTGCCACCTTTGGACTCTTGTTTGCCTTGGCGGCTTCGGCCCAAGTAACGGTCAAGCGCTACAGTGTCGACGGCTCCAACACAACTCGGTCAACCGAAAGTGAGCGCACTCGGCAGCGTAAAATCAATCGGTATCCCATTGCCCTTAAGTACAATGTAGCGCCCTTCTTCGCTGGCCATTACCCGTTCTCTGCCGAGTACCGGATTAGTCCCTTCGTCACCGTTGAGGGCGGACTCGGACTCACCACAAACAACAGCCTTGACGCGTTTGTGAACGAAGCCATAGTGTGGGACTACAATGCCTTCTACACCGCAGATAGCCGCGTACGTCCGGGCTTAAGCCAAATGGCCAACGTGAAAATTTTTCCAGGGGGCGATTCGTACGACGACGGTTTTTACATTGGGTTCTTCCTCCAAAACCGTCGATACAATAAGCTCTTTACGGGCGTGGATCAGAATTTTATTAGCTTCAAGCAGAACTTCGACCAAGGCTTGATGATCGGCACGCAGCTGCGCTCGAGCGACCGCGTCATGGTGGACCTCAGCATGGGACTCTCAAATCGCTACACCAACTTTCCAGTGCTTATTGAGGACTACAGTATTGACCCCGTAACGGGTCAAGAGCAGTACTTCGCACGGATTGATGAAACCCAAGACGGCCGCAACCAAAATATTGGATTTTTCGTAGGCGTCAAATTAGGCTACTTAATCGCAGGCGGCCGATAATCGACGCTGCACCACAAAAAAAGGCCAACCCCTTGAGGCTGGCCTTTACGTTACCTGCTTCGTACGGTCATTTACACAAAGAGCAGCGCATCACCGTAGCTCAAAAAGCGGTACCCTTCCTTGACCGCGGTATTGTATACGTCCATAGTTAACTCGTACCCGGCGAAGGCTGCAGTAAGCATCAGCATCGTAGACTGCGGCGCATGGAAGTTGGTGATCATGCTGTTGGCCACAGTGAACTCGTGGGGAGGGAAGATGAACTTGGACGTCCATCCATTGCCCGCCTTGATGCGGTGGTCCGTAATCGTCGAGGATTCTAAGGAACGAATCACACTGGTTCCCACGGCGCAGACGCGGCGCTTCTCGGCCTTAGCTTGGTTCACGCGTTCGGCTGTTTCGGGGTAGATCCAGAACTGCTCCGATTCCATTTTGTGCTTGCTGAGGTCTTCAACTTCTACTTGACGAAACGTCCCCAAGCCCACGTGCATGGTCATTTCCACCGTATCAATTCCCTTGATCTCTAGCTTTTTCATCAAGTTTTTGCTGAAGTGCAGCGACGCAACCGGTGCCGCCACCGCACCTTCTACCTTGGCAAAAATGCTTTGGTAGCGCTCTTCGTCGGTTGGCTCAAGTGGCCGAGTAATGTACTTAGGAAGAGGGGTCTCTCCCATCTCTTTGAGCTTTTGACGGAATTCCTCATAGGTTCCGTCGAAGAGAAAGCGAAGGGTGCGTCCGCGCGACGTCGTGTTGTCAATCACTTCGGCTACAAGGCTGTCGTCGTCGCCGAAGTAAAGTTTGTTGCCGATGCGAATCTTGCGGGCCGGGTCCACCAGCACGTCCCAGAGGCGGCTTTCGGCGTTGAGTTCGCGGAGCAGGAACACCTCGATAAGTGCGCCCGTTTTTTCTTTGTTGCCCCACATGCGGGCAGGGAACACCTTGGTGTTGTTGATCACCAAAAGGTCGCGCGGCTCAAAGAAATTGGCCAAGTCGCGAAAGTAATGGTGCTCCATGCTTCCCGTTTCGCGGTTGACCACCATCAGGCGAGCGTCGTCACGGAAGTCAACAGGGTGCTGCGCGATCTGCGCTTCGGGCAAATCGTAGCTAAAGTGGGAAAGCTTCATTTTCATAGGGTGCAAAGGTACCCTTTTGAACTAGGCCTTGTCAAGTGTGAACCCGAATTGACCTTGGCGTGTTAAATTGATGCTATGGGAACAGACTTAGAACGCGTACTGCTTAAGCGCAGCACCAGTGAAGGTGCAGCGTGGGAACAATGGTTGACCGAAGACTTCGCACAGCGAGCCAAATTGAGTGAAGCCTTTCGGCGCGAGGGTCAGCTCCCGTTCGAAGCCATGAACCGGGATCGAATCGTGCATGAGCGCCAAATTCAATCGATGTGCATAGCCTACCGATTGAGGTTTCTAGACGCTACCCACTTTAAAGGGCGGATTCCCTATGAGGCGGTTGCGGCAATGGAACGCTTGGACCGTGCCGCCGGCACCCGGTTGAATGGCTATAAAATCGTGGCTCCCGCTTCGATGTTCCAATTGAGCTACCAAGACAAAGATCCCTTGCTCCTTCTTGACTTAGGTGGAGGTTATTACTACCTCGTCCACAAATGGGGCGGTGAAGTCAATCCTTTTCGCAGGCTAATGATGTACCCGCTTCGCTCGTTCCCGGCAATGCTTCGCAGTGTTGTGGGATTTTGTGCCGTGGTTGCCGCGTTGGTTCCTGAATCGGTACTGGGCGAGCACCCTGGCTTTGTGCGCATCATTTTCTTTTTCTACCTGCTCTTCGCCACCTCAGCCATGACGGCTTTGTACGGATTTTCGCGAGCGAAAAACTTCAGCGAAAACCTTTGGACCTCGCGCTACGACGATTGAATGGCCGCCAGCACAGCCTCTACGCTGTGCATTTCGGTAAACGGCGCCACCTCGGTGCGGCGGAGGGCAGTGAGGTAGGCTCCGCAGCCCACATGCTGGCCGATGTCGTGGCCTAGCGATCGAATGTAGGTGCCTTTGCCGCAGCGCACGTTCATTTCCCAGTGGGTTTCGTCGATTGGGTGAAGGCTTAGGTCATCAATCTGGACAGGACGGGCTTTGACCTCAGCCACTTTGCCCGTTCGGGCCATGTCGTAGGCGCGTTTTCCGTCGACTTTCACCGCGCTGAACTGCGGCGGAACCTGCATCACCGTGCCCGTGAACACCTTTGTCAGTTCGGCGAAGAGCGCTGGTGTGAGTTCCGGAACAACGACTCCGGTGGGCTGCTCCGGACGTTCTGCATCGTAGCTGGCGGTCGTAGCGCCCAACTTAAGCGTTGCCGTGTAGGCTTTGGCTCCCGCCATGACCGATTCAATCTCTTTTGTTTTCTGACCTACGGCCAGGACCAGCATCCCCGTGGCCAATGGGTCAAGGGTTCCGGCATGGCCAATTTTGATTCGGGTACCGTAGCGGCGTTTGAGCGCGTTGCGCACCTTGGCCACCACATCAAACGAGGTCCAGCCCAAGGGCTTGTCGACCGAAATCCAAAATCCGGCCCTTGCTTCGTCAAGGGTTGACGGTAGGATTAGGCTAGCGCCGTCCACAGACTCGCAATGGCCCCTACCGCGAAGCAGTAGTAGGCAAAGTACTTGAGCTTCGCACGCTTCACCAGCTGAATCATGGTTCGGCAAGCCCACAGTCCCGTGATGAATGCGGCAATAAATCCAACCATCAACGGCATGAGCAGGGTGTCTGACGCAGCCTCTGGATTGGATGCCATATCGATCACGTCAAGCAGCATTTTACCCAAAATGACGGGTACAACCATCAAAAACGAGAAGCGCGCCGCTTTTTCGCGGTCAATTCCGAGCAGCACGCTGGCTGAAATGGTGGCGCCACTGCGCGAGATTCCGGGTAGGATAGCGATGGCCTGAGCAATCCCCACGGCAAAAGCGTCGCCAAGCGAGACTTTTTTATGGGTCTTCTTGGCCTGGTCCGCCATCAGCAGCAGCAGCCCGGTAACTAGCAGCATCAAACCTACCAGCAACGTAGAGCCTTCAAAGAGCCCTTCGATGGCGTCTTCAAACAGCAACCCGATAACGCCAGCCGGAATCATGGATACCAAGATGGCGCCGGCAAACTTGCGGTCTTCCTCATGGCCTTTAATAATTCCGCCGAGAATCGACACAATGTCTTTGTAGAAGACCACGACGGTCGAAAGCGCGGTGCCCGCGTGGACCGTGATGGTGAACAGCAGGCCGGTTTCGCCCGACATTTCGATACCCAGCAAGGACCGACCAAGCTCAAGGTGGCCTGAGGAACTAACGGGTAAAAACTCGGCCAGACCCTGTATGATGCCGAGGATGAGTGCGCTGAGCCAATCCATACGTTAGGCCTTAGTCGTACGCATGATGGCCCACACCTCTACGGCAAAGCCTACTACGATGAAAAACGGCGCCACCACGATGCGGCGGGCACTGAAAAGCTCGGGGTTGTAGACATTGGGGTCGTCAGAACCTCCGCCCGACATCAAGATGAATCCGAGGACGATGAGGGCCAGGCCAGCGAGCATCAAGATGTAGTTGCCGCGCTCAAATAGGAACGTCGTTTTCATTATTCGTAAAGTTGGTGGGTTTTAAGTGCAAGGTAGCGGTGAACCGACAGGGCGGTCGAAGCGGTAGTCAGGGCGATGCCCACAAAGAGTTGTCCAACGGCGAGCGCAGACCATAGCGACCAGGTTAGGCTCACGGCCAGGCGAGGCCACTCGTTAATCAGGACCGCGTAAGTAGTCGCGAGGAGTACCGCAGCAAGGAGTCCGCCCAGCGCGCCAAGTATGAGTCCCTCTTTCAAAAACGGCTTGTGAATAAAGGACTTGGTGGCGCCAACCAGCTGCATCGTCTTCAGGGTGAAGCGGCGCGCGTAGATCGCCAAGCGAAGCGCATTGTTGATCAGCATCAAGCTCACGAAGAGCAGCACCGCCACCGCCGCCAGCATGGCCGTATTGATTTTACCCACGTTTTGGTGAATGACCGACACCAAATCGCGGTCGTAGGCCATGTTTTCAATAATGGAGGATTTGGCGAAGCGCTCTTGGAGCTTCGCAAGCTGTTCGGGGCTCACGTAGTCGGCCTTCAGCTTCACGTCGATGGCGTCGCTAAGCGGATTAAATCCTAGAAAATCCACAAAGTCTTCGCCCAGATCTTTTTGAAACTGAACGGCGGCTTCGTCTTTGCCCACAAAGCGCAGGCTGCGGATCTCAGCTTCGTCGGACCATTCCTTGATGAACGCATCCGCTTGGTCCTGACTCGTCTCGGGCTTCAGAAACAGCGTGAACGTAAAATTCTCTTTGAGGTCGTCGGTGAGAACCTGAGATTGGTAGGCCAACGTGGCCATAATCCCGGTTAAAAACAGCACGAGTCCGATGCTGAGCACCACCCCGGCGTACGAAAAGCGCACGCGGCGCTTATTGAAGGCTTCTTCTCCTTGTGCTTTGGCCATGCCACAAATCTACGCGAAATCCGAGGCACGGGGCTACTTTTGCGGCCATGGAGTACCGACCGGCCGAGTGGGATGCCCGCGCGCAGCAATTGTGGCGCACGTAGATCGTGTACCGCGCGGATTTTCCGTTGGATCGGAAGCCGCTCGAG
>JACCDS010523044.1_pt1 | contig 18579 bp, 24 predicted proteins | sample 7446441 | NCBI WGS metagenome assembly JACCDS01 (sample SAMN15323445, study PRJNA562643) | freshwater metagenome | isolation source: river surface water | place: USA:Blue River Watershed | collected 2017-08-17
GCGCGCCATTGCCGCGGTGTCGTACGCGTAGTGGATGGTGTACGGCGTGCACTCTTCGTTGGTCAGCCGCGATGTGCCGGCGCGATCGCGATGAACGGCTTTTTCTTCTCCGCCGCAACCTTTGCCATGGCAAGGTTGGTTGCCGAGTTGGTGCCACCGATCAGCAGGTCGACACCCTGCTGGTCGAACCATTCGCGCGCCTTGCTGGCGGCGATGTCGGCCTTGTTCTGGTGGTCTGCCGAGACGAATTCGATCTTCTTGCCGTTGACGTTGCCGCCGAAGTCGGCGATCGCCATCTTGATCGCATCGGCGCCGGCCGGCCCGTCGACGTCAGCATAGACGCCCGACATGTCGGTGATGAAGCCAATCTTGACAGTTTCGTTTGACACTTGCGCGTATGCGAAGGGGGTGGCCGAAACGGCCATCGCAACGGCGAAGGAAAGCTTACGGATCTTCAAGTCAGTCTCCCTTGTTATTGATGATGAAGATGTGTTGACCGAAACATCTTAGCATGGTGCATACGGGCCACCTCGACCGGGGCGGCGGCGTGCGCTTATCTTCGCCGCGCCGGCGCCGTGCCGACCGCGAGCGGATCAAGCACTGCTGCGTCGTTCCGGCCGGACAGGGCGATCCGGATCAATAACCAGAACTTGTCGGCGTGCCGCCTGCCTATCCCATACGAAGGCGCCGTCGTGCGTTGCGCACGTAAGGTTCCGGGCGCCGGGCCGCGGCATGCCGGAGCAGGCTTCCTACCAACCGCAACCGCAGGAGACCACATCGATGGAAACGAACTATCCGACCACCGGCAGCGAGACTGCCGGCCTGCACCGCGACAGCGGCCCGACAACTTCCGGCGCCGCCACCGGCGGCAAGGCGCTGCGCATGCGCGAAGACCTCTCGAATCTGAAAAGCGATATCGATGCACTGATGTCGCATGCGTCCACACTCAACGAACATGAGTTGCGCGAGGCACGCGACCGCATACTGGCGCGCTTTTCGTCGATGCGGTATGCCGCGCGCGGCTTCGCCGAGCAGGCCGGACGGCAATTCAGCCAGGGACGCGACCTCACCGCCGATTATGTGCGCGACAAGCCGCTGCAGTCAGTCGCGATTGCCGCCGGCGTCGGCCTGCTGGTTGGCACGATCCTGCGCCGCAGCTGAACCGACAGAAGGAGCGGGCGCGTGCTCGATACCCTGCAGAAAACGAAGAAACTGTCGGCCATTGCGCTGGACCGGCTGGGCGACTACATCGCGCTGGCTCGCATCGAACTGAAGATGCAGGGGCACGAGCTGGGCGTACAGCTGTTCGGCTATCTGGGCGCTGTACTGTGCGCGCTGTTTGCGTTGCTCTTTCTGGGCGTGGCGATCATTGTCAGTTTCTGGGACAGTGACTACCGCGCACTGGCCGCCTGGGTCGTGGTGCTGCTGTATGCGGCCGGCGCCGGCGGCGGTGTGCTGCTCGCGCGCCGGCACACGCTCAGCTCCGGTGGGCTCGGCACGCTGCGCGATGAACTCAGGCGCGATGTCGCGCTGGTCAGGGAGAGTCTATGAAGCCTTCGCTGGAAGAGGAGAGGCGCGCGCTGCTCGAGCAGATCGAGGCCAGCCGTGCAGTCTACCGGCGCCTGCTCGCCGGCGAGCCGAGCGGCGCGAAAGTGACCGTGACCACCATGCGCGGCCGCAGCGTGTCATGGATGCTGGCCCACCCACTGTGGGTGGCCGGCGGCGTTGCCCTGCTGGTGCTGCTGATGCCGCGCATCGCTGGTGGCAGTCGACGTACGGCGGCACGCCGGCCGCTGCGGGCCAAGGGGGGCGGCACGGTGCGCGCACTGCTGACCGTAGCGGCGCTGCTCTTGCGCAACCCGGAGCGGCTGCGTACCGCCACGCGCTTTGCCGCCAGTGCGTGGCAATGGCTGCAGGGACGCCGGCACACGCGGGTAGCAGCAGCAGTCGGCAGCACCGGCATGCGCCAGCACTGAGCGCCGTCCCACACCGAGGAGAGAACATGCAAACACGACTGCAATGGACCGTAGTGCTGTCGGTCGCACTGGCGCTGGGTGCGATACTGGCCGGCTGCAACACGATGCGCGGCTTCGGCCGTGACGTCGAGCGCGGCGGCGAGCGCGTGCAGGATGCGGTAACAAATACGCAAAACAAGATGTGACACGGACCCGCATCCGGAAGCTGCGGCGGACGTAGAAAGCCGCACAGGGATCCGACAGGGATCGGCAGCAGGCGCAAGGCCGGCCGTGTTCAGGCGCGCCCCCTTCAGGTCGGCATCGGCTCAGCCAGCAGGCAACCCTGGGCCGAGCGCCGCACATCATCTGGCAGCCGCATGCGCGACCAGCGTCCCTGCGCCGGCAGTCTGCTCGCCACGTGTCCGGTCAGGTCGGCGCAGCCTGGCATGCCATCGGCCGGATAGCGGTACACCGCCGGCTGCCAGTCGTCCTGCGCAGCCAGCTTCGACGCCAGCGCACGCAAGCCGACACTACCACCGGCGACCAAGGCCAGCATCAGCCAATAAACGGGACGCGCGCGCATGCCGCTACGCGATGCCGGTGGCCGCATTGTGCAGCCCCGCCCCGTCCGCCACGGCAGCCGCGGGTGCGCGCGCCAGTACCTCGCGGTAGATGCTGGCTACCTGCAGCGCGACCCGGCCCCAGGTGAAGTGGCGGTGGGCGCGGCGCAAGCCGGTCCAGCCCATGCGCAACGCCAGCGCCGGGTCGCGCTGCAGCCGCGCCAGCCGCACCGCCAGGGCAGCCGGATCGTTCGGTGGCACCAGGAAGCCGGTCTGGCCATCAAGCACGGTGCTGAGGATGCCGCCGACCGCGCTGCCGACCACCGGCGTCGCGCAGGCCATCGCTTCCAGCGGCGTGATGCCGAAGGGCTCGTACCACGGCGTGGTCACGAACACATTGGCGGCGCTGTAGTACTCGCGCAGGCGGTGGCGCGGCTGTGCGCCGGCAAAGCTGACCTGGTCGTCGATGCCGAGCGCGCCGGCCAGTTGCGCGAGCCGCTGTATTTCGGGCGTGGCCATCGGGTCAGCGCCGTCCTCGCCGCCGACAACCAGCAAGCGCGCAACGATACGATGCTGGTCCAGCAGCAGTCGCAGCGCGCGCAATACATTGTCGACGCCCTTGCGCGGCACCATGCGCCCCAGCTGCAGCACGATGAAGTCGCGCTCCGGCAGGCCGAGGGTCGTGCGCGCACTGGCGCCCACCGGCCAGAATTCGTCCGGGTCGACACCGCACGGCACGACGGCCAGCCGGACCGGCTCGGCCGCGTACAGGGTGAGCATGTCGCGGCGGTCCTGCTCGCATTCGGCAATCACGCAGTCGGCGTCACGCATCAGCGCTTCCTCCAGCCCGAAGCGCGCATCGGGAAAGCCGTCGGCCTCGCCCTGGCAGCGCCGACGCACACGGCCCAGTGCATGGAAGGTGATGACATACGGCAGTCCGAGCCGACGCTTGAGCCGTTGCGCAACCATGCCGGACATGAAGAAATTCGCATGCACCAGCGCGTAGCGCAGTGCGCCACCCTGTATGAAGCGCAACATCGCCTGCGCGAACTGCGGCATGTACGGCAGCAAGGCCTCTTTTGGCAACGCGCGCGCCGGTCCGGCGCCGACATGGATGACGCGCACGCCGGCGCGCCAGTCGACAACCTGCGGCAGGCCGGGATCATCGCGCCGCGTGTAGATGTCGACCAGATAGCCGAGTCGGCTCAATTGGTGCGCGAGATTGCCGACGTATACGTTTTGCCCGCCACCGTCGGCGCCGCCCAGCCGCCCCAGTGGCGATGCATGCTCGCTGATGAATGCGATTCTCTGCATCTACGCTCATCCTCAGAAGGCCGACGACGGCCAGTCGAGCGATGACAGCAATCGCCGTGCCTGCCAGCCGGCGCCAGCGTGGGCCGCTGTGCCGGCCGACCGCGGCGCCGGCGCGTGCCATCGATGCAATCACCGGAAAATTTTGCACGCGCCGGCGTCAGTGCATCGGCGGCGCGCTGCGCTGTGGGTCGGCGGCCTGTCCCTGCCCTTCGATCATTTCTTTAAAGCGCAGCATGTCCTGTTCGACCCGGCGGCGCAGATCGCGCTCGTGCTGTGCCTGCTCAGTGCCGGGCAGCTGCGGCGCCAGCTCCATCTCGAGATCGACCCGCGTCAGGTTCTGCTGCAGCGGCTGGAAGCGCACGCTGCCGTGATTACCCGGACCGCCAATGTCGCGCCAGGCAATGTGCTGGTCCGGCACCTGTTCGGTGATCTCCGAATCCCATTCCACGGTGCGGCCGTGGCGGTCGGCGCGCCAGTGCAGGTGCGTGTCATCCAGCTGGTATACCTCGCGCACGCCCTCCATGAAGTGCGGAAATTGATCGAACTGCGTCCACTGCCCGTATGCAGCCGCAAGCGAGACGCGGACCTCGACGCTTTGCCTGATGCTTGCCATGTTCTCTCCTCGCGCAGTGCCGTGTGGTGCAGACCGCGCCGACGCAGGCGCCGTTCCCGCCAACCGGCGACACAATGGGTACCGAACCATTCGCGAGCGCTGCCGTCAGAAATTCTTTGCCCCGGATTTGCCCACGGCACCGCATGCCCGCCACCGACAAGGTTCGCGTCGCGCTGCAACGCGAGATCTGGCAGCTGATCGTCCGTTTTCGTACGCGCATCGGGCTGGCCCTGCTGTTCCTGGTCGCTGCCAGGCTGGCCAATGTGGCGGTGCCGCTGGCGCTGAAGAACATCGTCGATGCCCTGTCGCGGCCGGAGCGCCTGGCCTTGCTGCCGGTGGCGCTGCTGTCGGGCTATGCGCTGCTGCGCTTCGCCAGCACCCTGTTCAATGAATGGCGCGACCTGGTGTTCTCGCGCGTGACGCAAGTCGCTGTGTCCGGCTTTGCCCGGCGCATCTTTGCGCACTTGCACCAGCTCGGTCCGCGCTTTCATGCACGCCGCCGCATCGGCGGACTGCTACCCGAGATCGACCGCGGCACTGCCGGGCTGGCGTTCCTGCTCGGCGTCGGCCTGTTCACGCTGCTGCCGACGATCGTCGAGATTACGCTGGTGCTGGCGATCATGCTGACGCGCTACAGCCTCTGGTACACGCTGGCGATCGCGCTCACCTTCGTCGCTTACACCGGTTTCACGCTGGCCTTCACTGCGCGCCGTGCGATCCACCAGCGGCGCGTGAACCGGCTCGACAGCGACGCCAAGGGACGGCTGGCCGACAGCCTGATCAATGCCGACGTCGTGCGCATCTTCACCAACGAGGCGCTCGAGGTGCGCCGCTTCGACGGCATCATGCAGGACTGGGGGCGCGCCGCGTATGACAACCAGTGGGCGCTGTTTCGTTTGCATGTCGGGCAGAGCGCGCTGATCGCCGCCGGCGTGGCGTCAGTGATGCTGCTGGCCGGCGCCGATGTGCTGGGGCGCCAGCTGACGGTCGGCGACCTGGTACTGATCAATGCATTCATGCTGCAGATTTGCCTGCCGCTGAATTCGCTCGGCTTTGTCTACCGCGAGGCGCGCGACGCGCTGATCAATATCGAGCGCATGCGCGCCCTGCTGAAAGAGAAGCCGGAGTTTGACGACAGCGAGCTGCTGCCTGACCTGCGCGTGCCGACCGGTCGCATCGAGTTTCGCCATGTCAGCTTCGGCTATGAGCCACAACGGCCGGTGCTGGACGATGTCAGCTTCACGATCCCGGCGGGCGAGACTGTCGCAGTGGTCGGCGGCAGCGGCTCGGGCAAATCGACGCTGGCACGGCTGCTGCTGCGCTTTCATGATCCGGCGGCCGGCAGCATCATGGTCGATGGCCAGGACATTCGCAGCGTCAGCGCGCGCAGCCTGCGCCGGCAGATCGGGCTGGTGCCGCAGGACACCAGCTTGTTCAACGACACCATCGCCTACAACATTGGCTATGGCCGCCCGGACGCCTGCCGCGAGCAGATCGTCGCAGCCGCGCACGCAGCCCAGGTGCACACGCTGATCGATTCGCTACCCGATGGCTATGACACCGAGGTCGGCGAGCGCGGTGCGAAGCTGTCCGGCGGCGAGCGGCAGCGCATTGCGATTGCGCGCGCGATCCTGAAAGATCCGCCGATCCTGATCTTCGACGAAGCGACCTCGGCGCTCGACTCGCAGTCCGAGCGCGCGATACAGACCGAGCTCGAGCGTCTGGCACATGACCGCTCGACGCTGGTGATCGCGCACCGGCTGTCGACGGTAGTCCATGCACATCACATCATCGTGCTCGAGCACGGCCGCATTATCGAGCAGGGCAGCCATGCACGGCTGATGGCGCGCAATGGCGCGTATGCGATGCTGTGGCGGCTGCAGCTACAGGCGTCGCCAGTGCAGTGAGCAGGTTGCCCGGCGCGCTATGCAGACACTGGAACGCGACTTGCAAGGGCGGCCACATGCGCCGACTCAAGATCCTCACCTGGCTGACCCACGGCAGCTATCTGTATTACCTGTCGCAGGCGCCGCATGACTTCTACCTGATGATGCAGCCTGGCCGGCCACCCGGTTACGGCGGCCGCTGCGGCTCACTGCGCTGGGGCGACAACGTCTTCGACCAGCCGGTCGCGACAGTGCGCGAGCAGGCATTCGACTGTGTGCTGTATCAGGACGATCACCAGTACCTCGACGACCGCCATCGCTGGCTGTCGGACGCGCAGCGCCGTCTGCCGCAGTTGTATATCGAGCATGATCCGCCGCGCGCGCACCCGACCGACAGCCGCCATCCGGTCGACGATCCGTCGGTACTGCTGGTCCATGTGACGCCTTTCAATGCGCTGATGTGGGACAACGGACGCACACCGACTGTTGTGGTCGAGCATGGCGTGACGGATCCCGGAGCGCAATGGCGCGGCGAGCTCGCGCGCGGAATCACCGTGATCAATGAGCTCGATGTGCGCGGCCGGCGGCTGGGCGCAGACCTGTTTGCCCGGGCACGCGAGCAGTTGCCGCTCGACCTGGCGGGCATGGGCAGTGACCGCCTCGGTGGCCTGGGTGAATGGCCACTGCATGAATTGCCGGCGCTGTGCGCGCGCTATCGCTTCTTCTTTCACCCGGCGCGCTACACCAGTCTCGGACTGGGTCTGATCGAGGCGATGATGCTGGGCATGCCGGTGGTGGCGCTGGCAACAACCGAGGTAACGAACGCCATTGAGAACGGTATCAGCGGCTATATCGATACTTGTCCGGAACGATTGCACGAACGCATGCGTGAACTGCTGAGACACCACCGCATCGCCGCGCAGCTCGGCGCCTGTGCGCGCCAACGCGCGCTCGACCGCTACGGCATGGCACGCTTCATCAGCGACTGGAATGCCGTCCTGCGCAATGTGACAGCCTGAGCGCCGCGCCGGTGCGCGCAACGGTACGCACGCAGAGCCTGGCGATGAGGTCGTTACGAATAGGTGTAATACACCAGCCGCACCAGCGACGAATCGAAATACAGTGCCTGCCAGGGAATCACCACCGGCGCTTTGCCGCCTTGCGACGCCACCACGACGAAGCGCAGCTGCCGGCTGCGCACGTCAACGAGCACTGATTTCACGCGCCCCATCGACTGCCCGGAAGCGGTAACGACCGGGCAGGAACGCAGCAGTTCGGTGGCGGATGACTGGCCAGCCGTCATGCAGGCGAAACGCCGCCGTCGAGCCTTCGTGGCGCCGCTCCCCCCGTCGACATTCTTCAACATGGCGCACTCTCCGATGAGTAGATTAGGACAATCCACCGTCTGGCCGAGTTCATGCACGCAGGAGTGGCTCAAGCGCGGCGATGCGCGAGCAGGGCACGCCCGATCAGCTGCGCCCCGTCTCGGCACTGGTGCTGCTGCCGGCGACTGTTTCACCCGCTTCATTCCACGTGGTGCGACGCGCACCCATTGCACCTAGCAGGCCGCCGGCAACGGATAGCGCCAGCGATAGTGCCACCGCCGCGAATACCACCCAGGCAGCAGTGCTGGCACCGCGGATCGCGCGGTCGGCGGCGGCACGCCCCTGCGGCGACGCCTGCTCGGGCGAGCCGGACATGATCAGCGCCTGGTCGACCACGGTGGCCGCACGGTCGCGCTGCACACCCATGTTACCGGTCATGTAGTCGATTGCCTGGTCGCGCCGGCCGGCTGCGATATGCGACTGCAGCGTGCGCATCGACTCGGCCGTCACGTTGACGCCGAGCTGGCGGTTCAGCAGCGTGGCCAGGCCAGCCGGGCTGGTGACGCTCTGCGTGACGCTGGTGGCGCCCTGGCCGAGACTGGAAAACAGTCCCGACAGCAGCGAACCGCCGGCCGAAGTGGCCAGGACGACGAATAACAGGGTCGTCACCGCCCACGACACCACACCGTGCAGAATGCCGTCTGTCTTGCGTTTGAGTCCCGACATGCGACCGGCGACATAGGCGCCGACCAGCGCCGCCACCAGCATCGAAATGCCGGCCCAGATCATTGCGCCGGTGCCGGGTGCCTCGCCCTGCTGCACACTGGTCATTGACAGGCCGCTGGCAATGCCGAGCAGGGTCAGTACCAGCTGCACGGAAATACCAACCGCGACACCAGCCAGCACCGCGCCCCAGCGTATCGACGGAAACAGCGGACGGCGAACAATGTTTTCCTGCGAGATCAGGGTGCCGCCCGGATAGGTGGCGCCGGTATCAAGATGTATGGTGGCCATCGGCAAATCTCCTTGCATGATTCAGCGGGTTGGAGTTGGAGTACGAACGCGCAGAAAATTCGTGCGGATTTGGCGCGCATCAAAGCGGGCGCGGCGAACTGCCGTCGCGCCCGTCCTTCACATCTTGCTCAGCACGCCATTCGTGATCCGTACGCGGTCGCCGGGATTGAGTTGCGGCGCGTTTTCCTGTGCGAACGACTGCGTGGTGCCGTCATCCATGCGGATCGTCACCTTGTAAATTTCACCCGCCTTGCGCCGTTTTTCCATCTCGTACCCGACGTAGGCACCGCCGGCCGCGCCGGCCGCCGTGGCCACCGTGCGTCCGGTACCGCCGCCGACCTGGTGGCCCAGCAGCCCTCCGACTGCTGCGCCGGCCAGCGTGCCCAGGCCCAGGCCCTGCGAGCGCGGTACCAGGTCGATCGACTGTATCGACCCGGTGCCGTTGACGTTGGCCGCAATCTGCTGCGTCTGGGGACGGCCGCCGAACAGGTCGCCGGCACCCTGGCAACCGGCTGACAGGGCGGCCGCCGCCGTCAGCAACAACGCGATTCTCTTGGTCTTCATGTTTCGCTCCTTCATTGCGCTGCGCGCGAATCGATCCAATGCAAGACAGCAGGAGCAGCAACCATGCCAAACGCAAGCGCGCGGAACACTGCGACGCGGCACCAGTCCACCGTGCATTGCCGCCTGCCTCGTCGACCTCATCAGGAGCTCAAGTGACCCTGCCGCAACTGATTTCACTGAAAGACCAGTCCATGCTCGTTACCGGCGGCGCCAGCGGGCTCGGTGCTGCGCTGTGCCAGCAACTGGCCGCACGCGGCGTGCGCGTGATGATTGCCGACCTGCATGAGCCGGCAGCGCACGCGCTGGCACAGCGCTTGACGGACGACGGGCTGCAGGCCGAAGCACTGGCCTGCGACGTCGGCGACACCGGCCAGGCAGAACATGCGGTAAGGCATACGATCGATCGTTTCGGCACCATCGATGTGCTGATCAATAACGCCGGTATTGATGTGACCTGTAGCCTGGCCGAACTCGAGATCCAGGATTGGGAACGCGTGCTGCGGACCAACCTGCACGGTCCCTTCGTGCTGGCGCGCGCCGCTGCGCGTCACATGATGGGGCGTGGCTGTGGACAGGTGGTCAACATTACGTCGACGGCAGCCAAGCGGCAGTGGCCGAATGCAGTTGCGTATCACGCCAGCAAGACCGGACTGCTGGCGCTGTCGCACGCACTGCATGCGGAACTGCGACCGGCCGGTATCAAGGTGACGGCCGTCATCGCCGGTGGCATGAATACGCCCTTCCTGCTTGATCGCTTTCCCGCCATCGACCGCAGCACGCTGCAGGATCCGGCCAGCGTCGCGCTGGCCATCTGCGAACTGCTGGAGCTGCCGGCCGGCACCGTGATACCCGAGGTGACGATCCTGCCGATGCACGAAACCTCATGGCCATGAAACGCGCGGTCTTCCTCGACAAGGACGGCACACTGATTGATGACGTACCGTACAACGCCGATCCGCAGCACATCCGCCTGGTCGACGGCGCCGGCCCTGCGCTGAAGCAGCTGCTGCTGGCAGGCTTCCGGCTGTTCGTGGTCAGCAATCAGTCCGGCATCGCACGCGGTCTGTTCGGCGAGGATGCGATGGCGACGGTGTACCAGCGCATTACGCAGCTGCTGCAGCAGGACGACGTGGCACTGGATGGCTTCTACTTTTGCCCGCACTGGCCGCAGGGACGCATCGCACGCTTCGCGCAGGTGTGCGACTGCCGCAAGCCCGCGCCGGGCATGTTGATGCGTGCTGCACGCGAGCATCGGCTTGCGCTGGACCATAGCTGGATGGTGGGCGACATCCTTGACGATGTCGAAGCGGGCCGACGCGCTGGCTGCCGCACGGTGCTGATCGATAACGGCCATGAAACCGCGTGGGTCGACGGCCCGCTGCGCCGCCCGCACCGGCGCGCACCGGACCTGCCGCGAGCGGCGCAGCTGATCGTGCAGCTCGCCGTGCCGCCATGAAGCTGCTGGCCATCCGCCTGGACTCGGCCGGCGACGTGCTGATGTGCGGGCCGGCGTTGCGCGCGCTGCATGAGCATGGCCATCACCTGACGCTGCTGACATCGGCAGCCGGCGCGCTGGCCGGTGCGCGTATCGACGGCGTAGCCGATCTGATTCGCTGGGCCGCACCGTGGATGAAAGCCAGTGCGCCGGCGGCGGCCAACGCGGTGCCGGCGATGGCCGCGGTGCTGCGCCGGTACGACTTCGATGGCGCGGTCATCTTCACCAGCTACAGCCAGAGCGCGCTGCCGGCCGCACTGCTGTGCCAGATGGCCGGCATTCCACTGCGGCTGGCATACTGCCGCGAGAACCCCTACCAGCTGCTGACGCACTGGGTACGCGACAGCGAGCCTGAACAGCAGCTGCGGCATGAGGTGGAACGCCAAGTCGACCTGGTGGCCGAACTCGGCTGCCGTCCATCGTCGATGCGGCTATCGCTGCGCATCGGTACGCAGGATCGTGCAGCCGCGCGCGCGGCACTGGCTGAGGCTGGCATCGATGCCGCGGGCCACTGGATCCTGCTGCACCCGGGCGCCAGCGCACCGGCGCGTCGCTATCCGCCGGAACGCTGGCGCGCTGCCGCGCTCCTGCTGACACAGCACGTGCGGCTGCCGCTGGTATTCGCCGGTGGCAGCGATGACATCGAACGGGTGAATGAGATCGTCAGGGGCGAGTCGGAAGGTAGCGCAACACGCTGGCCCTCGCTGGCTGGCCGGCTGGATTTCGGCGCCCTCGCTGCACTGGTGTCGATGGCGCGTGTGCTGGTTGCCTGCAACAGTGCACCCGCGCATCTGGCGGCTGCCACGCGCACGCCGGTGGTCGACCTGTATGCACTGACCAATCCGCAGCACACGCCGTGGCAAGTCCGTCATCGACTGCTGTACCGCTCGGTACCCTGCCACAACTGCGGCCGCAGCGTCTGCCCGCTCGGCCACCAGCGTTGCCTGGCGACGGTGGAGCCGCACGAGATACTGCAGGCAGTGCGGGAACTGCTGCTGCCGGCATGAGCGAACGCCGGCAGCGACGGCTTCATTGATGACCTGACCGATGTATCACGCTGAAATTCCCGTCCGGCTCAAGGTAGGCGGCCTTCACCTGCGCAAGACTCTCGATGCCATTCTCGCGCAGCCAGGCCCATAGTTCTTCTTCAGTGATGAACTCACGCCGCATGTTTCGCCGCAGCAGGCGACCGTCGCGCACCAGCAGCAGCGTACCCGGCTCGATGAAGCGCCGCACGACAGGCCAGCGAAATGCCAGCCAGTCGAGCAGCAGGTTCCAGCAGATCAGGGTGGCAACCAGCACCAGCCCTTCAGCGATGGTGGTGTAGCCACCGGCCATCGCATTCTGCGACGCATCGGCAACGAGCACCAGTAGCAGCAGGTCGGCAATGCCCACGGAGCCGACATCGCGCCGGATCACGAAGCGGAACGCGACAAACAGGAATGCGTACACCACGGTTGCGCGCAGTATGAGCTCCCAGACCGGCACGGTGATCCGGAACAGCCCGGCTAACGCAATCTCCTGCGGAACCTGCATGGGTCAGTGGGCGACTGCGCCGTTCATGACCCACTACGCATGGCACACAGCACACCGCTCACTGCCAGTACGGCTGCTGGTTGTAATATGCATAAACCTGCGACGCCCAACTCTGGTCGGCCATCGCCGGCCAGTGGTCCTTGTCGAAGCCGGGTGCGCTCTTCAAGCGGTCCTTGGGCACGTCGAGCACGAAGCACTTGCGATCCGCATCAAGCGTCAACACACTCCATGGCACCGCAAACAGCTTGTCGCCAAGGCCGAGGATGCCGCCAAAGGACAGTACCGCATAGGCGACCCGACCGCTGCCGATATCGAGCATGATGTCCTCGATGGTGCCCAGCTTTTCGCCCTGCAGATTGATCACATCGTCACCTTGCAGCGTCTCGGCCGCCATCACATCAGGCCCAGGCCCGCTGCGGTCATCCGGACCACGCTGGACGATGCGCGCGCCCTGCGACGACGGCGTTCCCTGCGGCGGATTGGAAGAGAGGCTCATGGTCAGTCCTTTCGACATGTTCAGTGGGTTGGGCGGCGATGCATGCGACGCCACCGTGGAGTCGGTTGGACCACACGCGCCGCCTTTGATTCAGCGCGCTCAGTTCAGCACGCGGCGCTCGCAGTCCGTACCCTCCAGGCGCGCGTTTGCCGCTGCGCCGCCGTATTCATCGAGCCGGTTGTAGAGCGTCTTCAGGCTGATGCCGAGCAAGTCGGCGGCGCGCTTCTTTACACCGCCGCACAGCTCGAGGGTGGCAAAGATCAGCCGCCGGTCAGCGTCGGCCAGCGTACTGCCGACCGGCACGGCCAGCGTCAGGGTGGTGGCCGTGCTGTGCGTCGGCCCGGGGCCAAGCGCCTGCGCGTCGATTACCCGGTCGGACAAAATATACGCACGCTGGATGAAATTACGCAGCTCGCGCACATTGCCCGGCCAGTGATAGTCCAATAGCGTCGACGTCGCACGCGCCGACAGTTGCTTGGCAGTGTCATGCGCCGCGTTGAGCTCGGCAAGAAAGTGGTGGGCCAGCAGACTGATGTCCTCGCCGCGTTCGCGCAACGGCGGTACCGGCAACGGAAATACGTTAAGCCGGTGGAACAGGTCGAGCCGCAGCCGCCCCTCGGCGATCGCCGGCTCCGGGTCACGATTGGTGGCGGCAACGATGCGCACGTCGGTGTGCAGCTCCTGGTTGCTGCCGATGCGCATGAAGCTGCCGGTTTCGAGCACGCGCAACAGCTTCACCTGCAATTCGACCGGCATCTCGATGACTTCATCGAGGAATAGCGTGCCGCCGCTGGCGCGCTCGAAATAGCCCTTGTGCTGCCGGTCGGCACCGGTGAAGCTGCCCTTCTCGTGACCGAAGATCTCGCTCTCGATCAGCTGAGGCGAGATGGCGCCACAGTTCACCGGCAAAAAGGGATGGCGATGGCGGCGCGACAGCGCATGAATGCCCTGCGCAACCAGCTCTTTGCCGGTGCCGCTTTCGCCAAGCAGCAGCACGCTGGCTTCGGTGGGCGCGACGCGTGCGATATGGTCGCGCAGTGTCTGCATCGCCGGCGACGTGCCGAGCAATTGCGGTGCCGGTTCGGCGCGCCCGGTATCGCTGCGGCTGCGCGCGCTGCGTGCGCCGAACAGCGTCCGCAGTCGCGCCATGTCGACCGGCTTGGCCAGGTAATCGGCAACGCCGCGCCGGAATGCATCGACCGCGCGGTCGAGCGACGGACAGTCCGCCAGCAAGACCAGCGGCACCGCCACGTCATCGGCGCGCAGCGCGTCGAGCAGCTCAAGCCCGCTGCCGTCGGGCAGTGTATCGGCGGCCAGTACCCAATCGGGCGGCTGCAACGCGCAATGCACCAGCGCCTGGCGCAGCTGCGGCGCGACCGCGCAGGTTGCGCCGTCGGCACAGAGGCCGTCGCGCAATGCGGCCGCGCAGTCCGTGTCGCCGTCGACGATCAGTACGTGGCGCATGAATAAGCGTGCACAGTTCGTACCGGCGGGAACGGCATGCGGCGCGCCGAGCGGCCACAGCGCGCACGGATTGCGGGCTGCACCGGGCTACCGTTGGCTTTCCGACGATGTCGATTTGCCAGAGCCCTTGCCACTCTCGTCGATGCGACGGCTGTCCGACGACTTGCCGCCGCCGGACTGCGAGGTGCCGCTACTGCTGGTGCCGGAGGAGCTGCCAGCGCGATCTTCGCCGGCGCGCTGGCAGGCCACCAGCGTCCCGGCGAAAAATGCCGGCAACAGTGCCAGTGCCAGCCATCGTTGCAGTCGTTTATCCATCGTCGTTGCCCTCATCTGGTAGCGGTTGATTACGGTCGCTGGTTTGCGTTCGGCTATTTCGTGGCTCCCGAGCTGCTGCCATTAGGCGTGGTCGGGGTGCCGCCCGGCGGCATGCCGGTACTGTCACCACCGCTTGATGCGCCCGAACTCGTTCCGGCCCCGCTCGTGTCGCCGGACAGGCCACCCGAGGTGCTGCCCGAGGTGCCGGAGGTACCGGACGTGCCCGATTTTCCGGGCGTTGCGGCCGGCGGCGTACCCGGCGCGACGGATGGGCTCGACGGGCTCGACGGGCTGGCACCCGGCGATGTCGCTGTCCCCGGTGCAGTGCTCTCCGTACCGCCGGTACCGGCGCCGGTGCCGGATGACTTCGGGGGGGTGGCAGGCGCCTCGGACGGCGGCGGGGTGGTGGCCGGCGCGGTCGTCGTGCCGGCGCTCCCGGACGTGCCACCGGCCTGATCGCCGCCGCCCCGGTTGCAGGCTGTGACGCTCATCGTCAGCAGGCCTAGCAGCACCAGGATCCTCGAAGCATGCAGTGTTGGATTCATTGCCATTCCTTTCAACTAACGATGATGTCGTCGCCTTCCGTCTTGACTGGACGAAGCTGCATAAGTTTCAACACCCGCCGGCACGCTCTGCGTCACAGCAAATCGAGCATGCGCATCAGGTGACTTGCCAGACGCGATATTGGCGCACTGAGGGCACGCGCTTTTGACCTGACACAGGCTTGTGTGCGCCAGCGGGCGCGGATGATGCAGCCACCTGTCCAAGTCCTGTTTCTTCGGCACGCGGCGATGTCCAGTGAGAAGCCCTTGAAGCGATTCGGCCTGCTGTACGGCAGCTCCACCGCCATGGAAACCTTGTACCGGCAGCTCGAGCGCGTCGCCGGCACCGAAGCCACGGTACTGCTCGAAGGCGAGAGCGGCACCGGCAAGGAACTGATCGCGCAGACGCTGCACCTGGCAAGCCGCCGTGCACAGCGGAAGTGTGTTGCGGTCAACTGCGGTGCGATTCCGGCCCACCTGATCGAGGCGGCGCTGTTTGGCTATGAGAAGGGCAGCTTCACCGGCGCACTGCGCCAGCAGGCCGGCTATTTCGAGCATGCGTCTGGCGGCACCTTGTTTCTCGATGAGATCACGGAGATGCCGTGCGATATGCAGGTCAAGCTGCTGCGTGTGCTCGAGAGCGGGCGCTTCCACCGCATCGGCGGCAGTGAGCAGGTGCGCGTCGATGTGAGGCTGATCGCAGCGACCAATCGTCCGCTACTGGCGGCGGTGCAGGAAGGTCATCTGCGGCAGGACCTGATGTACCGGCTGGCGGTATTTCCGATCCGGGTACCGCCGCTGCGCGAGCGCGGCAATGACACCGAACTGCTGGCGCGCTATTTCGTGGCCGAGCTGAATGCCCAGGCGGGCGCCGCCAAGCAGTTGTCGCGCCAGTCGCTGGAGCGGCTGCGCCATCGTCCGTGGCCGGGCAATGTGCGCGAACTGAAGAACCTGGTGATGCGGGCCTGGATCCTGTCGGCCGAGACGGTGCAGATCGATGTGCCGCACGTCCGGACCGCCGTGCGTACGGTGGTGGCAGACGGCGCGCTGAACTTCCAGGTGGGCACGCCGCTGGCCGATGCGCAGCGCGAACTGATCATGGCCACCTTGCGCCATTACAGCGGCAACAAGCGGCTGACCGCGTCGACGCTGGGCATCAGCGTGAAGACGCTCTACAACCGGCTGAAAGAATACTAGGCGGCACAGCCTGTCACGGTGGCTCAGGTATTGATGACCTCGCCGCCGTTCGGATGCAGCACCTGGCCGGTCATGTAGCTGCTGTCGTCACTGGCGAGGAACACATAGCAGGGCGCAATCTCTTCGGGCTGCGCGGCGCGGCCGAGCGGCACGCCGCTGCCAAACTGCGACACGCCCGCCGCGCTGCTGCTCGATGGTATCAGTGCGGTCCATACCGGTCCCGGCGCCACGGCGTTGACCAGGATGTTGCGTGGAGCAAGCTGCTGCGACAGCGAGCGCGTGAAACTGACGATGGCGCCCTTGGTCGATGAGTAATCCAGCAAGTGCGCGCTGCCGCGATAGGCAGTGACGGAGGTGGTGTTGATGATGCGAGCGCCGCCCGGCAGGTGCGGCAGTGCGGCCCGGGTCAGGTAGAAATACGCGAAGATGTTGGTGCGGAAGGTGTGCTCGAACTGCGCAATCGGTATGTCCTCGATACGCGACACCGAGTGCTGCTCGGCCGCATTGTTGACGAGGATGTCGAGCTTGCCGAAGCGCGCCAGCGTGTCGCCCAGCAGCTGCCGGCAGAAGCCCTCATCGCCGATGTCGCCGGCCATGGTGATGCATTGCCTGCCCTGCTGCCCGACCAGTTGCCTGACATGCTCGGCATCCTGCTGTTCTTCCAGGTAAGCGATGGCGAGGTCCGCTCCTTCCTTCGCAAAATGCACGGCGACCGCCGCGCCGATGCCGCTGTCGCCGCCGGTGACCAGCGCCACCTTGCCCGCCAGCTTGCCGGCGGCACGGTAATTTTTACCTTCGATCCGGGGCCGCGGCGTCATGGCCGCCTCGCTGCCGGGCTGATGGACTTGCTGCTGCGGGGGGAAGGCCGGGTCGCTCATATTCGCCGCTCAACGAGAGTGATACAGCGAGCGGTGGCAGCTTCCGTGCCAGCGGCAGGGAAGCGACTTCAGGCGGCCAGCGGCAGGGCTTGCGCAGCCTGCCATACGATGCCGATGTCGCCGCTGGCAAGCAGTTTCGAATCGGACAGGGTCTGCCGGAACGCGCGCGCGCCGCGCAGGCCGGCCATCAGGCCCAGCATGTGGCGCACGATGCTGTTCAGGCGCGGACCGCCGCTGGCCAGCTGGCTTTCGATGTAGGGCAGCATCGCCTCGACCACCTGCAGCCGCGTCTTCGCCGACGGCGCGTCGCCGTAGTAGCGTTCATCGAAGGCCGACATCAGCCAGGGGTTGTGATAGGCCTCGCGGCCGACCATCACGCCGTCCACATGCTGCAGGTGGCCGTCGATGGCGTCGAGCGTCGTGATGCCGCCGTTGATGATGATCTCGAGCTGCGGGAAGTCGCGCTTGAGCCGGTAGGCATAGTCATACTTCAGCGGCGGAATCTCGCGGTTCTCCTTCGGCGACAATCCCTTCAGGATGGCGTTGCGCGCATGGACGATGAAGGTGCGGCAGCCGGCATCGGCGACGGTGCCGACGAAGTCGCGCACGAAGGCGTAGGACTCGACATCATTGATACCGATGCGGTGCTTGACGGTGACGTCAATATCGACCGCGTCGCGCATCGCCTTCACGCCGTCGGCCACCAGCGTAGGCTCCATCATCAGGCAAGCGCCGAACGCGCCGCGCTGCACGCGCTCGGACGGACAGCCGCAGTTCAGGTTGATTTCGTCATAACCCCAGCGCTGGCCGAGCTTCGCGCAGGCGGCCAGCTCGTCCGGCTCGCTGCCGCCGAGCTGCAGCGCGACCGGGTGTTCCTCGTCACTGAAATCGAGGAAGCGCTGCTGGTCGCCGTGGATCAGCGATCCGGTCGTGACCATTTCGGTATATAGCCAGGTATGGCGCGTGATCTGCCGATGGAAATAGCGGCAGTGGCGATCGGTCCAGTCGAGCATGGGCGCGACCGACAGGCGGCGCGGGGGGAGAGGTATCGGTTGGGTCACGGTAGTGCGCAAGAGATGAGCAGCGGGCATTTTACCGGTTCGCCGCAAGACGAAAAAAAGCGCCCGCAGGCGCTTTTCGTCAAGCGTGGCGCCGAACGATCAGGCGGCCTCGCGCGATGCACGCTTGCGCTCATGCTCCTTCAGGAAGCGCTTGCGCAGGCGGATGCTCTTTGGCGTGATCTCGACCAGTTCGTCGTCTTCGATGAACTCGACCGCGTATTCGAGCGTGAGCTCGATCGGCGGCACCAGGCGCACCGCTTCGTCGGTACCCGACGCGCGCACGTTGGTAAGCTGCTTGCCCTTGATCGGGTTCACCACCAGGTCGTTGTCACGCGAGTGAATGCCGATGATCATGCCCTCGTAC
>JACCDS011413838.1_pt1 | contig 18575 bp, 12 predicted proteins | sample 7446441 | NCBI WGS metagenome assembly JACCDS01 (sample SAMN15323445, study PRJNA562643) | freshwater metagenome | isolation source: river surface water | place: USA:Blue River Watershed | collected 2017-08-17
CCGGGCCGACGATGGCCTCCTTGCGCTGCTGGCGCGTCAGGCGCGGTACCAGGTAGCTGCCACCGCTGACCGCCTCGGCCAGACCGGAGAAATCGGCGCAACCGCCCAGCGTGTCCGAGCGCAGCGTCAGGATCACGCAGATGCCTGAATCCACCGCCCGTGCGGCGGCCAGCAGCAGCCGCACGAAGGCGGCGGCCTCTTCCGCATCGGACACGCCCTTGAGCCGGAAGATCTCCTCAAACTGGTCGACGACCACCAGCAGCCGCACGCCGGCGGACAGACGGGCCCGCGCCAGCACGTCGAGCAACGCCAGCTCGCCCTGGCGCAGCTGGCCCTGCAGCGAGCCGATGCGGCGTTCATGCGAAGTCAGCGCGTCGGAGTCGGCGGACTCACCCGCGTCAGACACGTCATGCCCTGCACCTGCTGAACCCGCATGCCCTGGCTCGCTGCGATCGAATGCGGCGGCCAGTGCCGTCGCCAGCGCCGCGATCGGGTGCCCGCCCGGGCGCATCACCACCGCGCGCCAGTCGGTCTCGCCGTCCTCCCGATGGCGACGCGCCAGCTCGTTGAGCAGGCCCGCCTTCACCAGGGAAGACTTGCCGCAGCCCGATGCCCCGGAGACCGCCACCAGGCTGGACTGGCTCATGCGCGTCACCAGGGCGGCGATCTGGTCGCGCCGCCCGAAGAAGCGGTCGGCCTCGGCCGGCTCGAACGAGCGCAGGCCCGGAAACGGGTTGGCCGCCAGCAGCGTGGGCAGGTCGACCTCGCTCATGCTGGCAGCTCCTGGGCGCTGTCGAGAAAGGCCTTCAGCGCCGCATCGACGCCCGGATCGTCATCGCGGAAGCTCTTGACCTTGCCGCTGTAGAAGCCCTTCTTGTCGCCAACGATCGGCGCGGTCATGCACAGTCCGATCCGCGCGGCCCGGGCATGGCGCCGCAGCTCGGGCCGTTCGAGCAGTTCCTCGATCACATCGCCGGACTGGCCGGCCCAGTAGATCAGCAGGTCGACATCACCCTGCAGCCGGGCTGCCAGCTTGTCGCCCTGCAAGGGCTCGCTGCCCTGGCACTTGAACACCTTGGACTCGCGTCCGTGCCGCTCGCCCAGCAGCCGCCGGAAGTCGCCCAGCGACTCGATGTCGGCCTCGTCGGCCAGCAGCACCACCTCGCGGTGCGCATCGGCTCCGGTATCCGGCGTGGCTGCGCGCGGCTGGGGCAGCATCTCCAGCATCAGGCCCTCGAGTTCCTGCAGCGTGTCCTGCAGCACCTCCACACCCTCGTTGGCCAGCGACTGCTCGATGAAGTCGACCAGCGACTGCTGCGTCGCATCGGTCCGTGCTGCCCGCTGGATCCAGATCAGCGGCGCGGGCTTGCCGCGCCTGGCCATCTGCGCATGGGCCAGCTCCAGCTGACGGCGATCGCGGTCGGCCGTCAGCGGCTCGATCGACGCGGTGCGGCTGACCAGATGCACCGACAGCAGCACATCGGACAGGTCGTTGACGATGCGCTGCTCATGGTCGGCGGCGTTCCAAAGGTATTCGTTCTCGGGCACCACCTGCAGCCCGCGCTGGCGCAGCGCGCCGCGCAGTCGCTCGCGCTCCTGGTGCAGTTCGGGGGCGACACGGGCGAGAAAGACCTTGCCCAGCGAGCGTTGCTTCTGCTGGTTCTGCAGGCTCTCCAGCGCGACGCTGATGTCCGTGGCCATGCGCACCATGCGTTCCCAGTACAGGTCGGCGTCTCTTTTCGGGTCGAGCTCGCGGAAGGTCTGGGCATCGTCCATCACGAAGAACTCATGACGGCCCAGCTCCTGCACCTCCGGCGGAAGCTCGGACGGATCGCGGGCCGGGTGCTTGAAGATCGGCATCAGCTTGCGCCCGCTCGCCGCGCCGCCACCGGCCCCACCGCCTGCCTTGAGCTGGCCCAGGAAGCGGTCAAGTTCCTTGCGGCACTCATCGCTGGCGAAGTAGGTGCGGTTGATCAGCGCCAGGAAGATCCCGGTCGATGCCAGCGCCTCAGCGATCTTGGCCCGCCAGGCGTCGCCGCCACGAAGGTCGGCCGTGTCGCGCCAGATCTCCACATCGCCCACGCGGTCCTGCAGCTCGGCCAGCAGGTTCTCGCAGAAGGCGTCGACCCAGCGGTCCGGACCGACGTTCGAGACACGCCGATAACTCAGGAATATGTCGTTCTTGTAGTCGGTCAGATAGCCCATGGCCCCTCCGCGCATGTCGCGACCGCAGCGCTCCAGCGCCTGGATCTGCGAATTCGCATCTTCCGCCTGGGTTGTTCACAAATCCACAGCTTGGGTCCGATCAGACGCCCAACTTCTCACGCAATTTGATGAAGTCCCGGCATTCGCAGCGAAGTCACCCATGCACGCGCACCCGACCGCGTGCCCCATCCCTTGCCTGGGGGATGACCAAATCATTCCAAGGCCGCCACCATCAAAGCTGAATCCGTCTCGAACCGGCAATGGATCCACGATGGCCAAGCACCAGATCTTCCTCGTCCACGGCATGGGTGAACACGAACCAGGGTGGTCCGATGGCTTCGTGCAGCAGTGGCGTGCGCTGTTCGAGCGCTACCCAATCCTTCGAGAGGAGGGCTGGGTCGACAACTTCGAGTTCAAGGAACTGCGCTATGACCATGTGTTCGAGGCCTGGCGCACGCAGTGGCGCGAGGACACCGACACGCTGGCCGGAAAGCTCGCCGGGCTGTCGCTGCACGACCGGGCCCTGAAGTTCCTGATCGACGGGGCACGACTGCCCAGCGGCGACTCGTTCTGGCAGACGCATGTGCTCGATGTCGTGCTCTACCGCTATCTGCTGCCGGTCGCTCAAGAAGTCTGGCGCGAGCTTCAGACGCAGATGTTGGCCCACCTGCTGAGCTTCCCTTCGGTGCCTTCGTACTCGGTGTTCGCTCACTCGCTCGGCACGGCGGTGAGCTACGAGGCCCTGCACGCCATGATTACCGCCAGCCCGCCCCTGCCCTCCGGTCAGCGACCGGTGCACTTCGTGGCGTGTTCGAACACCGCACGGCTGCTCTGGAACCGCAGGGCCGACATCTACTCGCCCGCGATCGGGCCGAGCGTGACCGACCACAAGGGCATGTGCAACCACTTCATGAACCTGCGGCACGAGCTTGACCCGTTCTGCAGTGTCCGGCCCTTCCACCCTCCACCGCCACGATGGTTCTCGGAGCCCTCGACGGCAGGTCGGGTCTACACCGACGTCCTGCTGCCGGCCGCCGACATCCAGGAGCCCAACATCCATGCGATGTCGCACTACCTCTCCCACCCGCTGGTGCATGTGCCCATGTTGCGGCGGCTCGCCAATGTCGACTCAGTGATCTCGGACCGTCAGGCCGGCAAGGCGCTGGAGGAATGGCGAGCCGCACGATTGTTGGGCGACGAGTCCCAGTCGTGGCAGGACCGCTTGCGCCAGTTCATCGTCGCGGAGACGCAGGACTTCGGCAGCGAGCTCACGATGGTGTCCGACTTCCGACGCCTGTTGCAGTCGCTGAACGGTCCTCGCGCCGATGGCGAGTCTTGATTCAAGGTGGTCACCATGTCCAGATTGATGCACGGGCTCTGCGCCGCGATCCTGGCGGTCGTGATGGCGCCATCGCTCGCCCAGACCTGCCGCTTTGAACAGCGCCCCACCGATCCGGAAGCCGGCGAACGTCTGTTGGCTTCCCTGGCGAGAGAAGGTTGCCTGGGCTCGGTCGACGACCCCGAGCCCCGTACGGGCGAGTTCCACGCCACGATCGGCACGCGCGACCAGCCTGGCGGTCCGCTGGCCCTGCAGGACGCCCTGGAGCAACTGCATCGCCATGCCCGCACACGCAGCCGTGAACCCGTCCTGATGTCGGTCTGGTCGGGGTTGGCCCGCGAGATCGAACGCATCATCGAGCGCCTGCCCGACCCGGCCGCGATGCCTCCGGCCGGCTACCAGAGCGCGGTCGTCGACATCGTCTCCCCACGCTGGAAGGCGGCCAGCGGACAGGGCACCGGCGAGCCGATCGACCTGGATGGTGTGCGCTTCAAGGCCATTCGACCCCTGGCCTGCCGGACCGACGGTGACTGCTCCGAGTGGCTCACCCACGTCGACGTCGTCCGGTCCATCAACCTGCTGGTCCAGGTGCAGACCCATGTCCAGTCACCCGTCCTGCAGGCCCAGCTGCGTGACAGCCAGACTGAACTCGCGCGCTGGCAAGCCTATCGTCGCGACAGCCGCCACCAGTACATCTGGGAACTCTGGGCCAACAGCCAACTGATGGCCCGTGACAGCTCGATCTGCGCCCGCGATGGCTCGAACGGGCTGGTCGGCTTCTGCCAGGTGCCGACGTCGCAACTGGTGCTGCTGCATCCCGATGCCGGGCTGATCGCCACACGCCCGTCCGGCCAGCCCACGCAGCTCCAGCCTGCGCTCATCGTCGATGTCATCGGGCGGCACACCCTGAGCTGGGAAGACGAGCGCTCCGCCCGCATCGCCCGACAGTGGGGCTATGCCCTGTCGGCCGTCTATGCGCAGGTCGACGGCCGGCCGCAGTGGTCATACGGCCCGCGGCTGCACAGGGACGGCTACAACCTCGCGCTCACGCGCAGCGAAGGCGGCGGCTGGAACCTCGTCGTCAGCCTCAACCTGGCCGAGCGCTACATGGAGCGCAAGGAAAGCTACACACGCGACCTCATGCGCGTGAAGGACAGCGGCCTGTTCCGCGCGCTCGACCGCTGACGACATCCGAGCCTTGCGCAAGGAAGCCACATGGACATCCTCAAGTCCGTCGACATCGCCCTGGCGATGATCCTCGTCTACCTGATCTTCTCGCTGGGCGTGACCGCCTTCAACGAATTCCTCGCGGCCATGCTGAGCAGCCGCGCGCGCTGGCTCAGGCGTGGCATCGAGTCGTTGTTGACCACATCCACCGGCGCGAATGCAGGCGGCACGGACCGTGCCGAGGTGAAGAAGCAGGTCGACGCCTTCTACGCCAGCCCCTACATCAGCTTCCTCGGCGGGCCAGCGGGCAGGACCCTGTCCAAGCACGGATTCGCCCCCAGCTACGTTCCCGCCTGGACCCTGGTGCAGGGTCTGCTGGACTCGGCCAGCCGGACACGCGGCCAGGCACTGTCGACCTACGAAGACATCAAGGCGGCCGTTGACGGCCTGCCCGACCGGTCGCCCATCAAGGTCGCCTTGACCGACCTGCTGGCCCGCGCTGACGGCAGGATCGACGCGCTCAAGCCGCTGGTGGACGAGTGGTTCAAGACGTTCGAGACCCAGGTCTCGGCCTGGTACCGCCAGAAGACACAGGTCGTGCTGGTCGGCCTTTCTCTGCTGGTGGCTGTCATGGCCAACCTCGACACCGTCGCGATGGTGCGCGCCCTGTCCACCGACACCCGGTTGCGCGAGACCCTGGTCGCCAAGGCGCTGGAAGTCTCCGACAAGGACAACATCAACGCCATGCTCGACACGGCCGGCCTCGCTGCCGCGAAGCAGGCCCTGGCAGCGGCTCAAGCCGCGAGCAAGCCCGACGAGAAGGCCATCGCCACCTTGCAGGCCGAGGTCGACAAGGAACGTCGCAAGGTCTTCGAAGCATCGTCCACGCTGATGGAGGACGTGACGTCCACCGGCCTGCCGCTCGGTTGGCGCGGGGTGAACACCGACCATTGGTCGCCGACGGACTGGCTGACCAAAGTCATCGGCCTGCTGCTGTCGGGGCTCGCGCTCTCGCTGGGCGCGCCGTTCTGGTTCGACATGCTTCAGAAGGTGGCGGCGATGCGGTCGGTGGGGAAGAGTCTGGTGGAGCGGGGACGCACCCTCCAGCCATAAGCCACCGACGTCGCAAGAACGCCGTGACACCCGGCCAAGCCCCCAGGCAGCAGGGCCTGCCGTCGACACGGCAGTGACGGCCAAGGCAGACCCTCCGCACGACGCTCGTCACACCACCCCTGGACCCTCCTGGGCGCGCTGCACGCAGCCGTGACCGCGTGCATTCCGGCCCATGAGGCGGGCCTGCCAGGCCGCCCGCCACGAGGGTGCGGGCCAGACGGAAACCGGTGTTGTTGTTGCGGTTGTCCGGCGTGTTCCTGTTGCGGTTGGCCGAGCGGGTGTTCTGTGGGTTGTTGTTCCAGCCGCCGCCGCGCAGGACACGGTTGTTCTCAGGGCGGTACGGCCTTCACCGGTCGCCCGTCCGACCAACGCGGATCGAACCAGCCACCGTCGAAGAGGGTGTGGCGCAGACGGCAGGTCTGCGCATGATCGGCATGGGCCAACCAGCCGCCGATGCGCTGTTGCACCTGCTCGGCGTCGATGCCGCCACGGCGCCAGGCCGTCCGCATCGCATCCAGGCGCTGGCGGAAGCGGTGCACATTGGCATCGGTCAGGCGACGTCGGCCACCGGGCAGCAGGTCGAAGCCCAGGAAAGCCTGTGGCTGATCACAGCGCAAGACCTGTGTCTTGAGGGGGTGCAGGCGCAGGCGATGGCCGATCAGCCAGTCCGCGACGCGCTGCTGCCAGGCGATGGCCTGTTCTTCGCAGCGGGCGAACAGCACGAAGTCATCGACATAACGCAGATAGGGAGCGCGCAGCACCTCGCAGACCCAATGATCGAAGGCGTCGAGGTAGACGTTGGCAAAGAACTGGCTGGTCAGATTGCCCAGCGGCAGACCCCGCCGCCGCTCGGCGACGCTGATCAGATCGTCGCCAGGGAAGAAATGCTCGGCAGCTTCTTGCGGGTTGCTGCCATCGATGATCGCGGCGCACAGCGCAAGCGTGCGCGGGCAGGCGATGCGGCGAGCCAGGTCCGCCTTGAGCACGGCATGGTCCAGGGCGGGAAAGAAGCGCCAGATGTCGGCCCGCAGAACCCAGGCATGGCCATCGCGCCAGTGTTCAAACTGCGCCACCGCCCGGTGCGTGCCCTTGCCGACCCGGTTGGCGTAACTGTGGTGGATGAAGCCGCGCTCGAAGATGGGCCCGATCACCGATACCAGCGCGTGATGCACCACGCGATCGCGGAACGGCGCGGCGCTGACGGTGCGACGCTTCGGATCACGCACGACCAGTTCAAGATAGCGGCCGGTACGGTAGGTGCCGTTCTGGAGTTCGCGCTCCAGTCGCAGCAGTTCGGGTTCGAGCCGCGCCATGAAGGCCGCAGCCCCCGGCTTGCGGCGCTTGCCGGCCACCGCCCGGCGCGCTGCGGCATTCAGCGCCGGGAAACTCGCGATGCGATCGAACAGGTCGTCATGCCGCCGCACCATGGGCGTTCTCCAGCTCAGCAGGGGCTGCAGCAGCCAGAGCGGCTTGTTGCGCCGCTCGGTCGGTTTTCCACCACGCGCCAACCAGGCGACCGACGCCATCGATCGAACGTGCCGCATGTTCGTAGGCCTTCAGGTCCAGATGGCGCAGGTCCTTGGCCAGGCGCACCCCGAAACGCAGCTTCTCCAGCCCCAGGTTCGCGGCCCGCAGGTGTGCATCACGCTGACGGGTGAAGGTGGCGGTGATCAGCGCATCCAACACCTCCAGCGCATCCCGTTGCAGGCGTTCGCCCAAGAGGAACTTCTGGCTGCGGGGCAACTTGTCCAGCGTCGGAATGAGCCACAGCAGGAACTGGTACATCGCCTCCACCGAAGGCCCGCCACTGCGCACCGTCACCCGCCGCTCACGGCCCAACGCCGTGCGCCGTCCCGGCGGGGGCTTCGCCCCCGCGCCCCCAGTCTCCAGTCTCCGTGTCGCTGCCTGCTGCCATCACTTGCTCCGGGACGGGTTGGGTAAAGGGCCTTCGGCCTGAGGACCTGAAAGAGTCCGGGCCAGACGGAAACCGGTGATGTAGTAGCGGTAGTCCGGCGTGTCCCCGCCGCGGCTGGCCGAGCGGGTGTACTGTGGGATGCTGCCCCAGCCGCCGCCGCGCACGACACGGGTGAGGTCGGTGCAGTTGCCTGCCCACTCGTCACCTGTTGGCGGCGCGTTGTCGTAATTGTCATGCCAGCAATCGGCAACCCACTCCCAGGCATTCCCGTGCATGTCATGCAGGCCCCAGGCGTTAGCCTTGAAGGCTTTGCCGGGCGCAGTGAACTCGTATCCGTCGGAACACATTCCACCGTTCGCCACATTCGCATGGCCACACAACTGTGCCTCGTCGTCACCAAAGGACCAGCGGGTCCACTTACCAGCCCGGGCTGCGTACTCCCACTCCGCCTCATGGAGCAGTCGGTAGACCTGCCCTGCCTTGCTGCTCAACCAATTTGCATACGCGTGGGCATCGTCCCAACTGATGCACACCACTGGATGGATATCGGTCTGTTCAAAGCCCGGCTTGGTCCAGTCGCAATCCGCGGAAGGTTTGTACTTCGTCTCAGCAGCAAATCTCGCAAACTGACCACGCGTGACTTCGGCCTCCATCACCGCGAAGTCGTACGCGATGGTCACTGAACGTTGAGGTCCTTCAGCCTTAGATCGACCCGCCTCACTCTCAGGAGAACCCATCAGAAAATCACCCGCCGGGAGCACACGCATCCAGGGGCACAGTGTGTCGTCGGGGCAGTCGCGAAAGCGCGTTCCGGGGAGGAGTGAACCGGTCTCGATTGTCGCAACAGGTATCACAGGAGTGGATTTTCTCTCCGCCACATTCGGCCAAATGACCCCCACGGCAAACAGCGCGGCCCAGCAAAACCAGAACAAGGCGCGCCAGCGGCGCCAACCTGGGCTTTCCTGACCGGGCAGTGGAAAAATGATGGGCAGAACGCGATGACGCCAGCGCGGCCAGGCCTTCAAACGAACGATGGGGTTCCAGCGGTTCATTTGGAGTCGGCTTTCACTTGGGATGAACCAGTGACGATTGATCCATCATCGCCCAAGCGTTCTGCCACCGACAGTATTTCAGCCACACAGTCATCGACATTATCCTCTGTCAGGACAATATTCTGTTGGCGTCGAACCAATTCAAGTTCTTGCGGCAAGTCATCCATCGAGAGCTTGGGCTGCACGACGAACAAGATTTGCTTTCGAAGCGACTGTACTCGTTCGACTTCCTGCCTGAAGAATCTTGAATCGACCGCATTCTTCCCAATGATTGCGATCACGCAAGAAACGTCCTCCAGCCCATCTACGAGAAATTTATACCAAGATTGATCAAGATCGGTCCGAAAAGGAAAGGCACTGACCCCTTTGCCCGTCCTGACTTCGATCATCTCTCGAAGTTGCTTGACAGCATCAGTTTCATCACCAGATTCACATAACAGATAAAATCCTACAGCTCCAGCCGTCGACACCTTCATGGCTGCTGAGTCCTGCCCTGATTCAGTGACATTTGCTGTCACCTTGACCTTCTTGGGCTTGACCCTTGATTTCGCTCGTGCATCCTCCAGTGCAAGACGCCCGAGTTCCACCACCGCCCGACCCCACCGCCACGGATTCCAGGACAAGCGCTGGCCCCACCTGGCACCGACCGCATCGGCAAACGCATCAGTTGCGTCCAGGCTCAGTTCCCGATCCAGATCACCGCGCAGCACGCCCAGGTAGATGACGTCACGCAGCGGACTGTTGGGGGGCTCGCCCTCGGTGATGGCACTGAGGTGGAGGGCACGGCGGAAACGATCCAGCCAGGGCAACCCAGGCTCAGCAGCACGCTCGCCCGTGGTGACCTTTCCCAGGGCCAACTTGCCGCCTTGGTCCTTGGCGTCTCCAGCCTTGCTGAAGATCGACTCCCAGACTTCGCGAACGCGGATACGGACCTCGGTCGGCAGGCTCAGGAGCAATGCCCGGCGGACCCAGTCCGGCATGTAACCCTGCCGGCTCCACGGCAACTGGGCCAGGGCCATCAAGCGGGCTTCCAGCAACAGGGAATCGGGTGGCCTGGTGTCGCTGGCTGCGGCGGGGGCCGAATTTGCCAGGGCATTCGTGGATGCCTCCCCCATCCCTTCGGCCACCACCAACATCAGGTCAGCCGACAGGAAGGGATAGGCCGCAGACGCCGCGAGCCAGCCGTAGACCGTCGAACCCAGCATGGTGCGCAGGTCGTCGATCATTTCGAGCAGTTCACCACGCGGCGGCGCCACCGAACTGAGCCAGCGGCCCGGGTCCTCCAGCAAGGTGCCAGGCAGCATCCATGGCGTGCCCGACGGGACCTCGATCGTTCGAAGCTTTCCGTCTCGCAACCAGGCTGAGACAGCCGTCATCGAATTCACATGAGCCGGCACCAGCAGAAAGCTGCTCCGGTCATGGCCGGCAGACTCACTGGCCAGCTCATCTTCCTGAGCCCCCCAGTTGCCGATCGGCCGTGGCGTCATCAAGGCGCGACGCGGCCAGGCCGAGAAACTCTCCGCAACCCATGTCGCCAATCGTCCGCTGCGGTAGTCGATCAAGCCATCGCCCTCGCCCACCAAGATGAGTCCCTGGTTGTTCTGCCGGGCGGCCAACGCGTCCAGGCTGACCGGCGCACCGTCGAAGGTCAACGACACAGGTGCGCCGGAACGCCCCAGGTGCAAGGGCCACAGGCGACGCGGGTCACGGTCGAAGACATAGAGATCCAGCGCAACGCCCTCGGCGGCCAAGTCGCGCGCCATGGCGGTCGCGAGTTGAGCCTGCTGGTCCAGGGACTGGACGCAATCCACCAGCACCAGGTAGCTGGGCACCGTGTGACGTACACGCCAGACAGGCTCGAACATCCCGGCCTTGGCCGCGCTGGCCCGGGCCGTGGCCAGCAGATCCAGTTCACGCACACCGCTGGCCGCCGGCCGACGCATGGCGCGGGCCGAAGCCCGCAAGATCAGTCGCCGGGCGCCGGACACCTTCACCAGGGTACGTGCGAACACCTCCTGCTCACGCAGGTTCTCGGGGGTGCTGATGCGTCCGACGAACTTTCTCCGGGCCTCTTGCATCACGATCGTGGGAAGGCCGACGAATATGAGAAACAGCGCCCACAACCAAGGTGACAGGCCAAGAAACTGAAAAGGAGCCTCTGGACGGGATTCGGGCGTCGCGGCAATGACGATGAATGAAGCCTTGTCGACCTCGATCCCCATCGGCACTTGGCTTGCCGCCGGCTCGCTTGCAGCTGGCGCGGACGCAGGCGCAGGTGCTGGAACTGGCGTAATCGGACCGGAGGGATCCACTGATTGCCACTGACTGCTGGTCGCGTAAAGCAGCAGCGCGAGATAGGTGAGCGCAAGCGCAAGCAGAATCCGAGCGTGAGGCCAAATCTGGACCTTGATGTCCTTGTTTTCCGGTAGATGCCGGCCGCTTCCAGAATCGTTGTCTCCGTTCTTTCCTTGAACGCCTTCAACAGGAACAGTGCTCGAATCCACAGTCGCGTCGACATGATTGACCCAATCGTCAAACGTATCGTTGAAAAGCTGCTGCTCCTGCACCGACTTGCAGATGATGGACCGGAGGCCGGCCCGCGCCAGTTCGGGACCGGGGCCCAGCCATTGAAGCTTCTCAGCCTCGATCAACCAGACATCGATGTACAGACGCATCCGAGCATCGATGCGAAAACCTGCCGCATCTTCCAGATGCGGCAACAGCTTCTCTCGCAGCAGCCAGGCCCAATCCCTGTTCAGATCCATCGACACCTATCCCAATCCGACCATGTCTATCAGACTGCGCGATCTGCGGTCACTTGATGCACGGCTACTTCAGGACAGTCGCGATCACTCTTCTTGCCGCATCCATGTCTTCCGGCGTCTTGACCAGGGTCGACAAGGCGCTCAAGGCAAGATCCGCCGTCAGTGAACTGTCCTTGTTCACGTTGGGCCGGCCGGCGAGTCCCGCCATGAAAGCAAGAAACTCAGCGGTGCTGGGGCGCTTGCGCATGTCAGCCGAGGGCTCACGGAGCTTTTCGAACAACTCGAGCGCCCTCTTCAGCAACTCCCCCTGTTCCACCTTCAAACTCCCGAGGCGAGCGGCCGTGATCTTTTCCAGCCGTTCAAGCGTCAGCGGCTTGACATGATGAAAGATGCAGCGGCGCAAGAATGCATCCGGCAGTTGTCTTTCGCTGTTGCTCGTGACAACGATGATCGGCCTGAAATCCATGGCCGACTCCACAACCCTCCCTTCCCATTCCCGAATGCGGAAGTAGTGCCGCTCGATCTCGTTGAGAATGTCGTTCGAGAAGTCGCCAGGTGCCTTGTCGACCTCATCGATCAGCACAATGGCCCGGCCGGGCCCTTTGTACCAGTCTGGCCATTCCCCGTCCTGAAACAACGCCTTCGCGTCGCTACTCTGCATGCTGTTGATGATCGCGCGACCGAGTGCCCCAAACTCGATGAATCGTGACGGGTGAAGTCCGCTCCCGTTCCTGTCAACCTGCGCCATCTGGAAGCGGGCGACATGATCAAACGTATAGAGCAGGTCTTGGGCGACACTGGTCGACTTGGTCTCAAACTTGAACAGCGGGTAACCCGTTTCAAGCTCCAGCTTCTCTGCGAGTTGTGTCTTGCCGGTACCGGGCTCGCCTGTCAGCAGCAGTGGCTGACCCAGGAGCAGCGCGGTGTTCGTCGCAGCAACCAGATCCTCGTCGGCGTCGTAGTTTTCAGCGCCAAAGAGCTTGTCGCGTTGTATGGACTCGATCTTGACGGGCTGCGAAGCGCGGAGGCCAGGCTTTCCTTTGAACCAGATATTCGCGACCATCTTTACCCCACTATTCGGAAACGAAAAGGCATCAAGCATGACCAACCAACCAATTCTTGGCGCATTGAGCAAATGCCTTCATCGGCCACGTCTCAGTTTCACCGGGAAGTTCATCAACAAGAACATCAATATCATCGCACAACATGTCTTTGGCATGGGCCACTGACCAGCCACTGATCATTGCCTTATCAATTTCCGACATGACGCCAACATCGACAAAACAAATTTTGTCTTGCGATTGACTTCGATTTAATATACTTGCAGTCAAGTCATGCGAAGGATGTACCTCACTTGCACTTGAATGATCAGAACGAACGAGATTCAGCATAACGATCAACATGTTCTGCTCACCCAAACCACCCCAAGCCGCAAGTAAACTCACAAGCCCCTCGATCGAGTTCTCAAGCAATTCCTTGGTGGAAGGTGACGTACACTCAATCCAAATTAGAAGTGGACGCTTGTTCTTGCGATGGATACGAACAACCTCATCAAAAGCAGCAATCCCACGAAGACCAACGAGACTAGGCAGCAAGCCCTCAAAGTATTGTCTGGCGAGATCTATAGTTCCCCCATCATGGACGTTAGATGGCAGAGCAAGAAAATGGTGATGACCGAAACTGATCTCATCTTCCGAGATCCCGAGTGCCTCCCTAAAATGGAAAAGTGCAAGTCGCTCGACCCATTTGTCAAGGCAGTCAGCATGTCTGCCATCCGACAATACAACAAGCGGCTTCTTGTACCGCCTGCCAGCCCAGGACCGGAGTCCCACATTCAATCTGGAGCACTGCCCCTGACGATCAATCAAATAGGGAAGAGATAGTGCAACCCTAGACGAGGGCTTCATTTCACGGGGTTGAGCAGCCGACGGACTTCCGGGCATAGCTTTCGTCACTGCGAGAACAACAGTATTCCACGCCGTGTTTCGCAGATTACTCGGCCAAAGCTCAATCGCCTTGAGGCCAAAGTTCGGTTTATCCTCCCCCGCAACTTTTATACTGGTTTGCGGCAGACAATTGAGTTTCTTCAAATCAAGAGTGGAACCATCATCGTACTCCCATTTAAATCCTTCTAGGTCGACAACCCCCACCAAAACACCTATAACCAAAGCCCCTTCTTTGCTCCCCTTGAGAAGTATGCGACTCAATTCCTGGGACCTACAGTAGGGTGAGTTTATGAAATTAACGCTCATCAACACTAGAAATACATTTGCATTATCTAGACTTTCTAATATTTTTTCATGCCAGTCATCGCCAGCCTTAAGGTCTCGATAGTCAGCCCAGAGCGAAACAAGGTCACTGCGATAAGATAGAGCAGCGTTCAAATGATCCACCAAATCCTCGACATACGAAAAATCCTTGTGCGAGTAAGATATAAATATACTCCTCTTCTGACCACAAGATATCTGCGACTTGGCCATAGATTTAAATGAAAGCAGTCACAATAAAAGTGACCGGGGTTGAACATAAAGATCTCACAAACCTGGCCCACACTATTCTCGATGGCTATACATGTCCATTATGTGAAGAGCCTCATCAAGCTTAACCTCCGCCGCATTGAAGTTCACACCTGTTCACCCCCCGAACGAATGAAGTTTCGGTACAACACCGTGACAACGATCACTTTTCCCGCTTTCAGGCCATCGTCTCGACATGGTCACGGCACTACGCTGACCCACAGGGGTTCAACACTCCCGTTGTGGCCCATGCTGGCCCTACGATGCATCCCACCATGACCGACCAGGACTACCTCACCCTCCGCCTTCAAGACCAGCTCGACTGGTTCGAGCGCAAGGCGGCATGGAACCAGCGCTGGCACAAGCGGCTGCGCATGACGGAGATCGTGGCGGCGGCGCTGATTCCGTCGCTGGTTGCGTTCGGGCTGGACGGCGCATCCGGGCAGGCGGTTTCGGCCGGGCTGGGCATCCTGATCGCCATCTCGGCAGGTGCCATGGGCCTGTTCAAGTTCCACGAGAACTGGGTTCAGTACCGCACCACCGTCGAGCAACTCAAGCACGAGCGTTTTCTCTACGAGACCGGCACGGGCCCCTACGCCGGCGCGGACCGCTATGCCGTGCTGGTCGAGCAGGTGGAGGGCCTGCTGATGAAGGACGTGTCGGCGTGGTCGCGCCATGGTGCACCGCAGCGGAAGCCGGCCGGGCCGACCGAAGATGTGGCGGACCTGACGGCGAAGGGCTGAACGACAGGCCGGCGCAGCACAGGAGTCGTCATGACGATCCGCGCCACGACAATCCGGTTGTTCGTGAGCTCCACATTCGTGGACTTCCAGCGTGAGCGCGAGATCCTGCAGCAGGAAGTTTTTCCTGCACTGCAGCGCCTGTGCCACGCGCGTGGGGTGAGTTTCCAGCCCGTCGACCTGCGTTGGGGCATCGGGCCGGAAGCCGCTCACGAGCAACAAACACTGCGCATATGCCTGGATGAGGTCAAGCGATGCGCGCAGACATCCTTGCGGCCCTATTTCCTGGTGCTCACGGGCGATCGATACGGCTGGCAGCCCTTGCCACCCGCATTGGCGCCCGAGGAGGTTCGGGCACTCCTGCCATGGATTGCCCGCCACGAGGGCCGACATGCCGACTGCCCTGTCGGCGTGTCGCGGGAGCTTGCGCTCTTGTACCGGTTGGACCGAAACGGCGTGCCGCCGAAGCTGGAGTTGCAGCCTCAATCGGTTCTTGCCGGCCAGGACTGGGCAACAGCAGAGCGTCGCTTGCTTCGTGCCCTGCGCAGGGCTGCGTTGGCAACCGGGATGTCGCAAGCAGCACGCGAGAAGTTCTTTCTTTCCGCCACGGCCCACGAAATCGAACAAGGCGTACTGCAAGCACCGACGGACGTGCCGAACGTGCGGGAACACGTCCTGTGCTTTCAGAGGCGACGGCTCGACTTCAGAAACAAGCGTCCGGGCGGAGCCTTCCTGAACCGGGATGACGGCATCCATGCACTGGAAAGAAGTGGCGCTGACGACGTGCAATCGCGGCAGCTCCAATCGCGCCTGCAGCGCCGCCTGGCCCGCGCGTTGGGTGACAACGTGCTGGTCTATCACGCGTTCTCGACTTCGGGCACGACCGACCGACGATTCGAGCAAGCCTTCCGAGACGATGCACGCCGCCTGTTGACGGCCCTGGTCCACCGCGAGGTGGAACGCCTCTCGGCCTTCGGCGGCGACCAGGCCGAGTGGCTTTACCACGAGGAATTCGGGGCCAACCGAGCCAGCACCTGGAGCGGGCGGACGCGTGAAGTGGACCGGCTGGACCGCTATCTGGATCGACGCGATGCCAGGTCCATGCTGATTCACGGTGTGGGCGGCATCGGAAAAACTACCCTGGTCGCGATCGCGGCGGCGATGGGGGAACAGCGTGGACTGGTGGTGTTGCAGCGCTATGTCGGCACGACGGCGACAGCGACGAATGGACGCAGCTTGCTGATCAGCCTGCTGCGTCAGCTAGAAGTCACGACCGGACTGGCGTCGATCCGGTCGAACGACATCGCCGAACTGGGCGCGGAGTTGAGGCGGCTGTTGGAGCAAGCTGCACGCCGTTCTCCCGAAGGCGTGTTGCTGGCGATCGACGGACTGGACCAGTTCGAGGCGTCCGATCCGGCACGTCGTCTGGAATGGTTGCCCCTGCCAGTTCCGGACCGCGTGGCCTTGTTGCTGTCGTCGGTGGATGGGGAGTTGCAGCGCCGCCTGGCAGAACGCCTGCCGTTCGGCGCAGCGATCAACGTCCGTTCCTTGGCTCGAAACGCCGGACGCGAGGCGCTCCGTGCCTTGCTGCGCAAGCACGACCGACGACTGCAACCGAGCCAGGAAGCCCTCGTGATGGACGGCTTCCGCGTCGAGGGCTCGCCGCTCTACATGCGTCTGGCTGCCGAGGTGGCGAGGACCTGGCCGGCTTTTGCAGGTCAGGCGCCACATCTGGAGACCTTGCCGAGTTCGACGGTGGCCCTCATCGAGCGCTTGTTCGATCTGCTGGCAACACCGCGACGTCACGGCCACCACCTGGTGGCCGCCGTGCTCGGCCTGATCAGTGCCTCGCGGCACGGGCTATCGGAGCACGAGTTGATCACGCTGCTGTCGACCAGGCCGAGCTTGATGATGTGGGTGCGCGGCACCTCACCCGAAGCACGTCGCGTGACCACCCTGCCTTTCATCTTCTGGGCTCGCTTGCGCGACGACCTGGACCCATTTCTCGCGGAGCGATCCGCAGAGCAGACACCCGTCCTGGCGCTGTTCCACCGGATGTTCGACGAGGCCGCCCGACGCCGCTACTTCGCCGAGCCGGCCACTCAGGTCGACCTGCGCCGATCCATCGCGAAGCACTTCTCTGCCCAACCCACGTGGCTGGGCGCAGGACCTCGGCGGCGCCCCAACCTGCGCAAGTTGTCGGAGCTTCCTCACCAGTTGTCACGACTGGAGGATGGACGAGGCCTGACGAATCTGTTGATCGACCCCGACTACGGGAGAGCCAAGATTGCCGCTGGTCTGGAGGCAGACCTGTACGGCGAGTTTCAACATGCGGACGAGCTGTGCCAAGGCGAATCCCGCAAATCGCGACGCAAGCCCTTGCTGGAGGCCATGTTCAGTCTGATCGAGGTTGCCATGCGTCGACCACGCGAATTCGAGCGATTCGACCTGGAACTGCTGCACGCAGCATTGGCGCATCGGCGGACGTCGTCCTTCTATGCCGACTTCCTGCTGCATTGCCGAACACGCCTTCTGACGTCCGATTGGCGTGACAGCCGTCGATTGCAGCGATTGCGCCTGGGCATCGACCTGCGCATCGCCAACCTCGCCCGCCGAGACAATGCGCTGGCCGACGCACAACGGCAACTCACGGCGCTCTTGCCCCAGGCACGCCGATGTTCTGTCCCGGCCGAGGTCTCCCGCATCGAATACGACCTGGGCTACATCGAGTTCCTGCGCGGAGAGCTGTCTTCCGCCGCGCTTGCGTTCGAACTCAGTGCGCGCACGTCGTTGGACGCAGGCCGACTGGTCGGTCATGGCATCAGTCGCTGCATGGCCGAACAGGCACGCTGGCTGGAATGCGTTGCACGTGGCCGTGCCCACGAAGGTGCTTCACGCTATCTGACTGCCTTGTCCGAGTCCGAAGCCGTGTTTCGTCGACAGGCGTCTTCGGAAGCAGCCGCCTTTCGGTGGCTGTGCAACGTGGCCGTGCACCGTTTCCGAGTCGCCTTTCGGACGGGCGATCGGGCACTTGCACAACATGCGCTCGATGCACTGGAATCCGACGTATGGTTGTCCACCCAACCTGGCGGCGAGGTCGACCTGGCAATGGCGCGTGCCCGCATGTTGATGATCGAGGGGGACTTCACCGAAGGTGCCCGACGTCTGGAGCAGACGGCGCGCGTGCGATTCCAACAGATGCCAAGCCGGGAAGCACAGGCCGAGAACTTCTTCGACGCCGGCATGTCGCACGACTGCGCAGGCGCGAACACCGAGGCCCATGTCTGTTGGAAACTGGCGCTGACCCTAGCGCCCGATGCAGGCAACCGGCCTTGGCAGGCTCTGTGTCGTGCGGCGCTTGTAGGACGTCTCCCCGATTGACGTTCGGTCCGTTTGCGCTTCACAGCGACATCCGGAGGCCGTCCTTCCATTCGCCATGGCGGTCACGAAGTACGGTAGCCACACCGGACAGGTCGAGGTCGAGCTGGCCGACCAAGATCCAGTGGACCTGGCAATGGGTCTGGCGGACCTGCGCCATGGATGTCACACCCCTCACCAACGCGCCGACCAAGAAGCCAGCGAATTCGTGCACCTCATCGGCCAGCGTGTCGATACGCTCCCGATAGAACCTCGCCGCCTGGCTCTCTCCGCGCGCCAGCAAGCTCGTCAGGTGGCGCAGGTCACGGCCGAGGCTGGACATCTCGGCGTTCGAGGCGGTGAGCGCCGCGAGACTCCCCAGCCGGTCTCCTTCACCGCCCAGTGC
>JACCDS010366972.1_pt1 | contig 18565 bp, 8 predicted proteins | sample 7446441 | NCBI WGS metagenome assembly JACCDS01 (sample SAMN15323445, study PRJNA562643) | freshwater metagenome | isolation source: river surface water | place: USA:Blue River Watershed | collected 2017-08-17
CAGGAAAACTCCTGTGGAAAACCAAACTCCCCGCAGCCGGATTCGCCACCCCTGCCACCTATCAAGTAAATGGCAAACAATATATCGTCATCGCCTGTGGCGGAACTAAACTAGGGACGAAGAAGGGGAATCAGTATGTTGCTTATGAGGTAAGAGGTAAGAGGTAAGAGGTAAGAGGTAAGAGGTAAGAGGTAAGAGGTAAGAGGTAAGAGGTAAGAGGTAAATCAACTCTTACTTCTTACCTCTTACTTCTCACCTCTCAAAAACTTTGTCCCGTTTTTGAAAAACAGGACACCTACTTCTTTTTTCATCGTATTAAAAAATTAAACGCGCGTAATTTTAAAGTTGTAAAGACTCGATTCTAAAAATTACAAGTTTAAAATGCGTAAATACATATACACAGCAGCTATTTCGGTATGCGTAAGCTTATCCATTCAAGCCCAACATTGGAAGTGGGAAGCTGGATTAACATCTACAAGCTATCAATATCAAACTTCGACAGGAGCACAGACTAGTTTCATGAAACCCAATGGTGGCGTGCATTTTGGTTTTGCCTTCAATAAAGAAATCATTGATACAACGGCCCTCATTTCAAAATTCTCGAAGACGGCGATCTTCTTTGGTAACCACCAAAAACTTGCCAAAGTTGCCTCATTTTTTCGATATGACCTCGGCGTGAATTTAACGCAACTCAATGCAGTAGGTGACGTTCAAAACAAACAGTTAAGTTACCAAACCAGCTTTGCAGGAATTCATGCAGGCTTTGGCCCCGAGATAAAAGTCTACAAAGGTTTCTCCATCGCCGTGCAAGGAAAATTAGCCACGATGAAAATGATTTCAGGAACCCAGCAACGGGACATGAATTATTTCAAGTTGAACCAAGAACCTTCCTTTTCAAAAGTTCAATTCTTCTACGGATACAACATTTCTATTCATAAACGTTTGGCCGATAAAACATCCGTGTTCTTCGCCTATGATTTCACTCAAACGGCTCACAAGTACCAAGCCGGTAAATCAAATTTGAATTTTCAACCTTCTTGTTTCATCATTGGCATGAAACTATCTCAGTTTTAATTAATCAGTACCCATGCGGAAATTTACTATTTCATTTTGCTTGATTTTATTAACAACATTAAGCCTTTTTGCACAGAAAAAGGGCTTAAACTACCAAGCAGTCATCATTGACCCCAATGCCATCGAAGTGCCGGGAATCGCTGTAACAGGCCAACCGCTCATGAATGGCAAAGTGACCATTCGCTTCACCATCAAAAGCTCTAAAGGCGTTGATTATGAAGAAACCCAAGCCCTAACCACGGATGAGTTTGGACTTGTTAACACAACCATAGGGTACGGAACCGCACAAGGAACCGTGGGAAGTTCAGGAACAGGTAGCGTCCGTTATGCGACTTTTGATGCGATCGTTTGGGATGCCGACTTAAAATCATTAGTCGTGGCCGTCAGTTTTGACAACGGTCAAAAATACACCGAGGTAAGTAATCAGAAACTAAACTTCACCCCCTATGCTTTGTATGCTGAATCAGTCGATTACAAAAACGTGCGTGACTCACCGACCAACCTAAGCCAATTCAAAAACGACGTAGGCTACTTAATTCCAAAAGATCTAGATCCACTAAAACAAGATATTTCAAAAAATACAGCCCAAATTGATGCGAATCAAAAGGCCACGGATGAAAAGTTTATCGCTACCCAACAAACCATTGCGCTGATCGATGAAAAAGTAGCCACAAACACGAAAGACATCAACAGCATCAATGGAACCTTAGTGGAACATGACAATCGACTGAAAGAAAATGCTTCCAAGATATCAAGCACCGAATCGAATCTTAGTTCGCGTATTGGCTATGTACAAAGCATCACCGAATCAACTCAAAATCAAGTCAATAATTTAAGTGGCGCATACGAGACATTGACGAACAAATCAACCAATCAAGATTTAGGCGCCGGCAATCCATCTGACCAACTTTACCCCACACAAAAAGCAACCAAAGCCTATGTGGATAACACCATCTACGCCGCCGTGGGATCAGGAGTACCCGATGCTACCACACTGGCTGCCGGAAAGGTAAAACTGGCAGGTGATTTGGGAGGTACTGCGATGAATCCGACGGTACCGGAATTGGCCAACAAAGAAAATACGGCCAATAAATCAACAAGTGTTCAATCAGATGGTGGTTCCAATACCAAGTATCCGTCCGTGAAAGCCGTGAAGGATTATGTAGATCAAGCCACCATGGGAACGGCGTTACAGGCGACTGTAGACGCCAAAGCAGATAAAGCTTCGCCTACTTTAACCGGCGTTCCATTAGCCCCAACTGCACCAGCCAATACAAATACGACGCAAATTGCAACCACGGCCTTTGTCCAACAAGCCTTAACCGCAGGTGTCGTGGATGCGACTTCGTCTGTCAAAGGTAAGATAGCCCTAACACAAGATTTAGGCGGAACAGCAGATAACCCAACCGTACCTGGATTGCTTTTAAAAGAGAACTTGTCAAATAAAAGCGATAACACAAGTCTTGGAACCAGCACAAGCCTATACCCTACTCAAAACGCGGTAAAAGTCTATGTGGACAATCAAGTAGCTTCCGCAAGTATCGCAGATGCGACCGATCAAGTCAAAGGAAAAATTCAATTAGCAGGAGACTTAAGCGGTAATGCTGGCGCTCCTACCATCGCAACAGGTGCTGTCACAAGTAGCAAAATATTAGACGGCACCATCGGAACGGTAGACATCGCCGATAACGCGATCACCACCGCAAAAATCGCCGACAATAATGTAACGGATGCTAAAATTGCTGCCGTTTCGGGTTCAAAAGTTACAGGCAATATCACCGGCAATGCAGCGAATGTAACAGGAACTGTAGCTATTGCTAATGGTGGAACAGGTGCAACGACATCTACTGGAGCATTAACAAATCTAGGGGCACAAGCCATCGCGAACATTTCAACGAACATTTCAACGGATGCCAATGCGACGGATAAATATCCTGCTGTTAAAACGATCAAAGAATATGTGGATAATTCAGTTGCAGCAGCCACCATTGCGGATGCCACCACAAGTTTAAAAGGAAAAATTCAATTAGGAGGTGATTTAGCAGGAACTAACTCCACTGCAGCCTCACCCGTTATTACAGACAATGCCATCACCACGGTGAAAATCAATGCGGATGCCGTAACTAGTGCCAAAATTCTAGATGGTACCATTGCTACTGCGGACCTCGCCAATGCGAGCATTACTAACGCCAAAATTTCAGGCCCCATCTCCATCGCGAATGGTGGTACCGGATCAGCGACTCAAAACTTCGTTGACCTAACAACCACTCAAACCATCGCCGGAACCAAAACATTCTCATCCACCATCACGGGGGACATCAGCGGAAATGCAGGAACAGCGACCACATTAGCCACCGCACGAAACATCTATGGCAATAGCTTTGATGGTTCTGCAGCTTTGACCGGTGTCATTGCTTCGACCTACGGTGGAACAGGAAATGGATTTACCAAAATCACAGGACCAACTACCTCCGAGAAAACATTTACTCTTCCGGATGCTTCCGCCACCATCTTAACAAGCAACGCAGCGGTAACCGTCGCACAAGGAGGTACAGGAGCAACGACTGCTGGAGCAGCTCTGACGGCATTAGGTGCCCAATCGGTGGCCAATTTAAGCACAAATATGACGACAGATGCGGCAGCAACCGACAAATATCCAGCAGTGAAAACAGTCAAAGATTACGTTGATGCAGCTGTCGTTTCGGCCACACCAGATGCCACATCAAGTGTCAAAGGTAAAATTCAATTAGGGGGTGATTTAGCTGGAACAGGCTCGACAGCTGCCGCACCAGTCATTTCAGACAATGCCATCACGACTGTAAAAATCAATGCCGATGCCGTAACCAGTGCTAAAATCCTAGACGGTGAAATCGTCAATGCAGACATCAGTGCCACAGCAGCGATTGTTGACACCAAACTAGCCACCATCGCTACCGCGGGAAAAGTAAGTAATTCAGCCACCACAGCAACGAATGCCAATACAGCCTCTGCCATTGTAGCTCGCGATGCCAGCGGAAACTTTACAGCAGGCACAATTACAGCCAATGTTACTGGTCTTGCCAGCAAAGCTAGTAACATCAACGGTGGTGGATTGGGTGACATTCCGTACCAGTCAACGGCAAACACCACATCGCTTTTAACAGGATCCACTTCAGCAACCAAACAATTTTTGACACAAACCGGAAACGGTACCACCTCTGCAGCACCGGCTTGGGCAAGAGTTCAAACCACAGACATCAGCGACTTAGGAGGTAATGTGGGGACGTTTTTAACGACACCTACGAGCGTGAATTTAGCAAATGCATTAACCAACGAAACAGGTACCGGGTCATTAGTATTTAATACCTCTCCTACGTTATTTTCACCAACCCTAGGTACAGCCTCTGCTACCAGTATTGCCTTTGCCGGAGCATCACCTAGTACAGGTTCCGCTACCCTAACTGCACCTGCAGTTTCAGGTTCAGCTACCATCACCTTGCCTGCGGTTTCAGGTACCTTGGCCACACTCGATGGAACAGAGACCTTGACCAATAAAACCTTCACATCACCTACCTTCACCAGCCCAGCCTTGGGTACACCCGCATCCGGTGTATTAACCAATGCGACGGGACTTCCATTAAGCACAGGTGTCACGGGAAGATTGGGCATTGCCAATGGAGGTACCGGTGCTACAACGGCAGCGGATGCCTTGACCGCATTGGGAGCGCAGGCAGCCAACCTAAGTACCAACATGACAACAGATGCCGCCTCATTGGAAAAATATCCTGCCGTCAAAACAGTGAAGGATTATGTAGATGCCAGTGTCACTTCAGGTGCACCTGATGCAACAGCGAGCACTAAAGGTAAGGTTCAATTAGCAGGTGATTTAGCAGGCACTAACTCAAGTGCAACAAATCCAGTCATCTCTGATGATGCAATTACCACCATAAAAATCATTAACAACGCAGTAACATCAGCTAAAATCAAAGATGGCGAAATAGTTAATGCCGACATCAACGCATCTGCAGCCATTGCCGACACCAAATTAGCAACCATTTCCACGGCAGGTAAAGTAAGCAATGCAGCCACAACGGCAACAGATGCCAATACAGCATCCGCCATCGTCGCACGTGATGCAAGCGGTAATTTCATTGCCGGTACGATTACGGCTGATTTAACGGGTTTGGCGAGTAAGGCGACCAACATCAACGGCGGTGCCGTGGGTGCTATCCCCTACCAATCTGCTGCCAATACCACAGCGCTTTTAACAGGTAACACATCATCAACAAAAAAATTCTTAACGCAATCAGGTGACGGAACAGTTGCGACAGCCCCAGTTTGGGCGGGTGTAGCCGTTTCAGATATCACTGGGACCTTGCCAGTTGCCAATGGTGGAACGGGCGCAACGACGGCGGCGGCCAACTTAGTTTTTGCAGGTCCTACTTCTGGATCATCCGCTGCAGCACCAAGTTTCCGTGCCTTAGTAGCGGCAGATTTGCCGACGGGTTCTACAAATTATGTGAATAATGGAACGACCCAACAAGCCAATACGAGTTTTAACATCAGTGGTGCAGGAACAATTGGTACTACCTTGGACGTAACGGGTAATACGACCATTGGAGGAACAGCAACCATCACAGGAGCAACTACCTTATCCGCATTAACGGCATCCAAAGGCGTATTTACAGACGCATCGAAGCGTTTGACTAGTACTGGAACATTAGGAACTGACCAAGGTGGAACGGGCATGGCCTCATTCAATAGTGGAGGTGCGATGTATGCGACAAGCACATCAGCTTTGACAACGGGCACTTTACCAACGAGTGCCGGGGGTACAGGATTAACTTCTTACACGAGTGGAGGTGCATTGTATACAACAAGTACAACAGCAGTAACTTCAGGAACATTACCCGTAACAGCAGGAGGAACAGGATTGACTAGCCTTACTGCAGGACGTATAACTTTCGGAAATGGAACAAGTGCTATCGCGAATAGCGCAGATTTATTTTGGGACAATACCAATTCTCGATTAGGTATTTTAACTAGTAGTCCATCTACAACCTTCCAAATTGGAGGCGAAACAGCTGAAAACTTAAAATATTATGTAGACGGAAGTAATAACAACACGTTAAAATTAGGTTATCGGGCAACTGGCTGGTTGATGCGTGCAGGTACTAACTCAGGAGTAGCTACTGATTTGAATTTTTCATACATGAATAGTAGCGGGACTAATGATTACTTTACTGTTAGCAGTTTAGGAGGGGCATCCGTAACAGGTAATTTTAATGTAAGCGCAACTGCTACGGCTTTATCGGGATCATTCACCAATCTTGATTTAACAAATAGCGCAATTCACTACAATGGTACGGATAATAAGTTAGGAATATTCACATCTGCACCTTCTTCGAAATTTCAAATTTTTGGAGATGGAGCAGGAGATTTTCCATTCAAATATGACGCAGATGGAAATGGAGGAACTTTATCATTGACATACAGATCCAAAGCATTCAAAATTATGACGAACCAAAATAGTGGCGTGTTAGAAAACATGACCTATTATTATAATAATGGAACTACGGATAACCAAATCATGCAATTAACGAATGCAGGACAAGTAAGAATTCCTGCATTAGTCTTACCAACAGGAGCCGGCGCTGGTAAATATTTAACATCAGATGCCAATGGGGTAACATCTTGGTCATCATCAGCGGCTGCAACAAGTATTGGTGCCATTTCAGCTTCTTCAACCGCAAATGGTGCGAGTATTACATCAAATGTGTTGAATTTAGCACCGGCCGATGCCACAAATGGTGGTGTGGTTACCACGGCAGCTCAAAGTTTTGCAGGTGTTAAAACGTTTGCAAATACCACCAATTCTTCATCAACTACTACCGGAGGAGTGATAATTTCAGGTGGTTTAGGAATTGCCAAATCTATATATGTGGGTGAGGATGGCTATATTAATGGAGTAAGAATAGGTCGTGGGGCAGGAAATCTTTCATCTAATATTGCTTTAGGAAATAATGCATTAAACAACAATAGTTCCGGTAGTAATCTAATTGGAATAGGAAATAGTACTTTGACTGGAGTGAATGATAATAGTAATTCTGGATTAAATAATATTGCCATAGGTAATAGTGCCGTTTTCGGAGGTACTTACAGCATTGGAATTGGATATGAGGCATTAAAACAAAATTCTTACCGTGGAAATGCACCTCAAACGGATGTGGGTAACCGAAATATTGCCATCGGTGATGGATCGAATAAAACTTCAGGAACAATCAACGATAATATTTCCATTGGTTATCAAGCCATGGGGTCTGCAAGTCAGTATTTAAAAGAAAACGTTGCCATTGGTACACAAGCCTTATTCCAGCCAATTGGATATCATTCCGATTACGTAGGTGGAGGCCAAATCGTTGCGATTGGTTATCAAAGTGCCTACTCAACTTATCAAGGCCAAAAAGCCACTTATATTGGTTGGAAATCAGGTTATAGTAATTACAATGCCAGTGGAAACACTGGAGTTGGATATAAAAGTTTATATGCCAATGTCGCTGGCGACAACAATACAGCCATAGGAAATGAAGCTGATGTAAATTCAGACGGATTAAGCAATGCAACAGCCATAGGTAATGGGGCAAAAGTTGCATCAAGTAACCAAATTCAATTAGGAAATGCTTCCGTAACAAACGTTAAAACAAGTGGTACACTAACATCAGGAACAGTTACCTATCCGAATGCCCATGGAACAGCCAATCAAGTTCTTAGTACTACTGGCAGTGGCACACTGACTTGGACAACTTTATCGGGTGGAGTTACCACAATGGCTGCCATTGGAAGTACAGCAAATGTAAATGGGGCTAGTATTTCGGGAACTACCCTAACCTTACAACCCGCAAATGACACCTATGGTGGTGTGGTAACAACCGCAGCTCAGACTTTTGCTGGAGAGAAAACTTTTAATGCAAATATAGTTTCTAATGGAGTAAAGGTTGGTAACGTGGGGGGATCTAATAATGTTTTAGTAGGCAGTAATGCTATGAATACTACAACAACGTCTAACTTCAATACCGCAATCGGAGCATATACATTAACTAGCATCACCTCGGGACAAAATAACATTGCAGTAGGTTATTCATCATTGTACAACCATACTACAGGTTCAGAAAACGTAGCTATTGGAAATGCTGCATTAAACGCTCAAACAAGCGGCGGTTATAATGTTGCGGTTGGTAACAAAGCACTAAAATCATCTACCACTTCTACTAAAAATACCGCATTGGGTTATTGGTCGGGCTACAGTTTAACAACTGGAAGTGGAAATACCACGCTTGGATATTATGCGGGTTCCTATATTGGTTCTTCGGGTACAGTAGCAAATACAACAGGGTCAAATTCTACTTATATTGGTTATAATACCTCACCATTAGCGGATGGTGATGATAATGAAGTGGTTATTTCTGGAGGTGCTTCAAATAGGACTGTAGGTTTAGGTACCAATAGTACTTTAATTGGTAACTCTGCTACGACCTTCACGGCGCTTATGGGTGATGTGGGAATAGGTAGCACAACCGATAGTGGCGCATATAAATTACAAGTCACTGGCGATACGAAATTAACGGGAACATTAACGGTTACGGGTGGAACCCCAGGTTTAGGTAAGGTATTAACCTCGGATGCAAATGGTTTAGCTACTTGGTCGAACAATGGTGGTGGTGGAGTATTGAGTAAAACAGCGACTTATACCATTTTAACAACTGACAATGCGAACGTATTGGTATTCTCAGGTTCAACCGCTTCCCAAACAATTACGCTACCAAGTGCGGTAACTGTGGGTGCAGGAAGAGAAATTACGATTAAAAATATCGCTAGTGTATCTGTATCGGTTGCTGCTTCAGCAGGTTATTTAATTTCAGATAGTTCCACAACAACAGCTACTGGATTAGCCATTGGTATCGAACCATCTAACAACTGGATTAAGGCGATCTCGGATGGTACCAACTGGATTATCTTACGTGCCTTGTTCTAAACATACATATGAAAATTAAGACACACATATTACTTATCTCGCTTTTAACTTTCCTATCAGGACAGTTATGGGCACAAACGGGTATTGGAACCACGGCACCTGTGAATAAATTCGAGGTAGTTACGTCTACAGCGGACCCTGCGACGAGCGGTACATCGGCCAACGGAAACTTACGATTGGGACCTAGCTCGGGATCTCATGTGATGGATTTTGGTTTGAGTAGTACCTCAACTTTTGGATGGCTTCAAATGCGTTCCAAATCAGCTTATGGAACAGTTTACAATATGGGAATCAATCCCATTGGTGGAATGGTCGGCATAGGAACCTCCGCTCCTACTAGTTTATTAACCGTGGGTCGTGCAGACGGAAGCCTAACGGCTGAAATCTTACTTAATCCTTCGGCGACAACGAATGAAGGAGGACAAATCGTTTTTAAACGCTCCCTAACTGGAAGTACGGTCGATTGGACGATGGACCAATACGGAACAACCTCATCCGATGCTCGTTTACGTATTTTTAATGGTGGTGCAGAAACAAATGGAATTACTATTAAAGAAAATGGATTTGTTGGCATGGGTACCATCACACCCACCGTCCGTTTACAAGTAAACGGTGACATCATTGCGAATTCGATTGCAGGATCCTCAGATGCGCGCTTTAAAACGGACGTCGCTCCTATTGCAAATCCTTTACAAAAGGTTTTGGCCTTGCGCGGTGTGAATTTCAATTGGAACACCTCAGCATTTCCGCAACGCATGTTCTCGAATCAACGAACGTTGGGATTCATTGCCCAAGAGGTTGAAAAAATATTACCAGAAATTGTTCAGACTGAAAACACGCCGGAAGGATATAAGTCGGTGCAATACGACAAAGTTGTTGCTTTACTTGTGGAGGCCATTAAAGAACAACAAAAGCAAATCAACCAACTGAAAAAAGAAGTCAAAAAACTCCGTAGGGCTCATTAGGATGAAACAATTGTTACTTATTTGTTGTCTGATTTGGTCGACGCGAACATTTGGCCAAATGATTACAGCCCCATCTCCCACGACGATTGAGGCTAATGCCTCCAATGTGGATGTAGGTGACTTTGTTGTTAACTGGGCCAATACAACAGATAATATTTTAATTAGTTTGAGTTTGGAGTATCAAAGCGGCGCTACGCTTAGTCTACCGACCACCACAGGACTTACGCGAAATCCAGGATATAGCACGTGGACCAATTTTACGAGTCTGGTATTTTATGGAAAAAAAACGGATGTGAATACTGCTTTAGCAGCGATGACCCTATCCATGGGTTCAATTAAAACAGCAATTAAAATTAACATTGAGGTTTCAAGTTATAATTCTGATTATTTGTATAACCCAACTAATAAGCATTTTTACAAATACGTATCGAGTGCTGCTGTTTCTTATGCATCTGCAAAATCTGGTTCTTCTGGAAATACATTTAAAGGGAAAACGGGGTATTTGGTAACGGTTACCTCTCAATCTGAACAAGATTTTCTTACCAATAACATTGTAGGAAACAATATATGGATTGCGTTAACGGATGTAACGACCGAAGGAACTTGGATTATAGATGCAGGCCCAGAACTAGGTACAATCATTAAGACCCAGAATGGTCAAACTGCAGGAAATATTTCGGGACAATATAACAATTGGTGTGGAGGGGAACCAAATGATGCCAGCAATGAAGATTATGCGGTAACTAAATGGGGAGGTGGAACATGCTGGAATGATGTAAATGGTAGCAACTCAAGTGTGGCAGGTTACATTGTTGAAATCAGTGATGATTTCCCAGCGGGAGCTGACTACACGGATGTATATACATCCTACATCGTACATAATAATGAATTGGCCTATACACTAAGTTCTGCTACCAGCATAAGCTCGAGTAGTATTTCGAACCTGCATAATCTTTCAGGAGGATTAAGTATCAATAACAGTCATACCATTACCTTACCGGATAATACCATAATTAAAAGCAATAAAATTGTATTCAACGGAACAGGAAAACTCGTTTTAAGTACAAGCAACAGTAAGTGGACACCTGAAACTTCATCAGCCAATAATACGATTGTCTATAGCCCATCGGTAAATACAAATCCAATAAGTTGGGCTTCTAGTGGTGCATGGGTAGGTGATACTTTTTATGCAAATGCTCCTTATAATTCACCAATTACAGGATATCATTTTACCCCATGGCTTGGTTCTCCTCAGGGTTGGTCGAGCATTGCTCAAGATGTTAATCAGTACATTACGCTTAATTATCCCATTCCGGCATATATAGCCGGTATCGCTACGCAGGGTCGCCAAAATACTGCACAATGGGTAAAGTCGGCAGATATCGATGTAAGTCTAAATGGGACTGATTGGACAAATGTGTTAACGAATGCTACATTGAATACGGATCAAAACACGTTGGTTACTACTTTATTTTCAGCTCCTATATATGCCAAATTTGTTCGCCTAAAAACAACCAGAACCACAGACTGGTCTGGACATGCCACGCTCCGCATGGGTTTATTGGTAAAATCTTACTTACCAAACATAATTACTAACGGATTAAGATTAAGATTAGATGCTGCTGAATCTAGTTCATATGCGGGTTCTGGTACGACATGGAGTGATATTGGTTCTAATGCTTTCCCGTTTACACTCGTGAATGGGCCTACCTATAATTCCTCTGGATTTTTTGATTTTGATGGAACGAACGACTACGCCGTTATTGCACATACTTCAGCCTTAAAGCCAACAACAGCCATTACGACGGAACAATGGATAAGTGCGGACAATTGGGCAGCAGGCACAAGTGCCAGTGACTATAGATGTTCACTTTCTTGTACGGAAGGTGGAGGATATTCGAACAACATTTGGTCCAGTACCTTTTCGAGTTACTTATGGGCTGGAGGAGCTTATAGAGTTCCTACAGCTTCTGTGAGTGGATTTACAGGATGGCACCATTTTGTTACCACGTTTGACGGTCGATTTGTGCGGTTATATGTAGATTCGCAAATTAAAAGTACAGTTGATGTTGGTTCTGTAAATCAAGTTATCGGTTATAATAACAGTAACAGTATCATTATTGGAGCAGAGGCTTCGGGTACCACAACACCATCTGGATCCTATTGGGATGGAAAAATAGGAACAACTTTGATATACAATCGGGCATTAACCGCAGCTGAAGTGTTGCAAAATTATAATAATACAAAATCGAAATTTGGATTATGAGTTATAGGATATTAAATGCTAGAAAAATCATTTTTATAGCATTCATTTTGTTTGTCAATCAAAAACTGATCGCCCAAACAGGCATAGGTACTACTACTCCCGTGAATAAATTAGAAGTGGTTACGTCTACAGCAGACCCTGCGACGAGCGGTACATCGGCTAATGGCAACTTACGATTGGGCCCCAGCTCGGGATCACATGTCATGGATTTTGGTTTAGGTAGTGGTTCAAATTTCGGTTGGCTACAGATGCGATCTAAGTCGGCCTACGGAACCCTATTTCCATTTGCCATAAATCCCAATGGCGGAGCCGTGGGCATCGGAACATCCGCTCCTACGAGTACATTAACACTAGGAAATACGGGTGGTACCATCGGGGGAGAAATTCTGTTAAATCCGACGTCAACACAATACGAGGGAGGGCAAATTATCATTAAAAGATCCTTAGTGGGTAGCACGGTAGATTGGACGATTGACCAATATGGATCTACCACAGCAAATGCTAGATTCCGAATCTTTAACGGTGCTAGTGAATCGAATGGAATTGCCATTTTAGAAAATGGAAATATAGGTATGGGGACTGCGAACCCCACAGCTAAGCTAAATTTAGATGGAGGAGGGATAAGAATATTTGATGGATTTGGCAATAGTACGTCAAGACCTGGCTTGAATACAAGTTCGATAGGAAATTATGAAATAAGAGGTGTAGGTGCTGGTGGAGGTACAACACAAGGTGATGGTGCGGATGATGGATTTTTACGCTTATCAGCAGGTGGCGGAACCAATTCAAATACACAAGCGTCGATTGATTTAAGTGGGTATTCGAATGTCGCAGATATGGGAAGTAATATCTTGATGCGAACAGCGGGAACGGAACGTTTAAGAATCAATGCCGATGGGAAAATAGGATTAGGGACTTCCAGTCCTAGTACTACGTTACATATTCAAAATGGAAATACAACGGGTCCAACAGATCCCGCTTCGAACAATTTACCCAGTATTTACCTTTACAATACGAACTCGTCTTCAACTTCCGCAAATTCCATACTCGGCATTCGGACCAACGGGAATGGAGGCGGTAACCCCTATTTATCTTTCGATATTAATGGTGTGAGGGGATACTCCATGGGAATCGATAATCAGGATGCTGACAAGTTGAAAATTGTTAACAATTGGAGCTTTAGTAGTTTAAGTTCACCAGCATTTACGGTTGATGCTGATAATAAAGTAGGTATTGGAACCGCTTCACCTACTAGAAGATTCCACGTTCAGTCATCGGATAATACTACCATGTATGTTGAAAGTACAGTATCTGATAATAATGGCATGGTGATTTTAAATGCCAATACCAATGATAACTGGTCAAACGGTTGGCATGAATTCCTTATATTTCAAAAACAGGGTAATACAATCGGCCAAGTAACTGCACCCAGTGGAAGTTCAGTGGCTTATACCTCGACGTCGGACTATCGATTAAAAAAAGACCTAAAATCCTTTCAAGGATTGGATCTCATTAACAGATTAAAGACCTACGATTTTGCGTGGAAAATTGATGATTCAAGGATGTATGGCTTCATGGCCCACGAAATACAAGGAGTTCTTCCCTATTTGGTCTCCGGACAAAAAGATGCCGTGGATGCGAATGGGAAAATCATTCCGCAGACCGTGGATTATAGTAAGTTGACCCCCATCTTGGTTAAGGCCATCCAAGAACAAGATGAAGTAATCAAAACTTTTAAAAAGGATAAGGAGCAATTGGAGCTATCTTTGAAGGATATTCAAGAGCGTTTATTGAAATTGGAAAGTCAAAAAAATGAAAAATAAAGGCATCGTTTTCTTATTGGTAGGAATATTCGCCTCCTGGCAAAGCTTTGCACAAACGGGCATAGGCACCACGACACCAAATGCATCGGCGAAATTAGACGTAAGTGCAACAGATCGTGGATTTCTTCCTCCTCGAGTAGCACTAACTGCAGCAAATGCCTTCTCTCCTATTACAGGAACGTCGTCGGCTGCAGCAGGTTTATTGGTCTACAATACCGCCACGGCAGGAACGGCACCAAACAATGTTATTCCAGGGTATTATTATTGGAACGGTACGAGTTGGATACAGATATCTGGAGGATTATTAATCGACAATAGCAAATCAGCAAGCTTTACGTTAGCATCCGCAGATAACAATAAGGTATTTTTAATCACATCGGCATCTGCGGTAACAATAACCGTACCATCCACTTTAGCGGTGGGATTCAGTTGTCAAGTGATCCAAGGAGGTGCAGGGACATTAACTTTCACCGGTTCGGGCGTGACCTTAAATTCAGCGAATGGATTAACGACACGAACGACAAATAGTGTCATCGGTTTGGTGATGAATTCAACGACCACAGGATTTGTCTTTGGTGATAGTATATTCTAATGAAGAGCTCAAGAATCTTTCTGTATTTCTTGATTTGTCTATCTATTCAGGTAAGAGCGCAATTAAATTTGCAAAGTTTAGCGGTCAAAAAACCGCGTATTCCTGACACGTATACCTTTGCCTATACCGGCGCGATTCAGCAATTCGTGGTTCCTAATCGAGTTACAAGCATTCAAGTTGCTGCAATTGGGGCTAGAGGCGGTACGGGTGCCAGAGGGCAGGTGGGCGGCGGCGGCGCAAATATTACAACGAGTTTGAATGTAACACCAGGACAAATCTTATGGATTGTCGTGGGTGGGTTTCCAGGGCAGTCGGCAACTGCTGCTTACGGTTTTGGCGGAAATGGAGGTTCAGGCACGAATTACGGCGGTGCAGGAGGAGGTTTATCAGGTGTATTTACGAGCTCAACTCCTACTGTGGCGAATGCGATGATTGTCGCTGGTGGCGGCGGCGGCGGTTCAGGCAATGCAACTGGGACAAATTTTACGGGGGGGAACGCTGGAAATAATTTATCAGGAAGTTCAAGTAATGGAAATGAAGAAAATCCTGCACCATATGTGGTTAATGGAAGATCCCAATTTGGCTATGCTGCTAGTAATTCAACTGCTGGCTTAGGAGGAGAACCCTATGATGTCGTGACAGGTACGAGAGGCGGAAATGGTAGCGATATTAGCGGTGGTGAAGGTGGAACTACTGGCGGAGTGAGTAGCTGGAATGGTGGTGGTGGTGGTGGTGGTGGGTTTTACGGTGGTGGTGCCGGTGCCGGTGGTGGTGCAGCTTGTGGTGGTGGAGCGGGAGGCGCTACCAAATCAACAACTAATCTAAATACGTATGGGAGTTTGAATAACACAGGGAATGGATCCGTTTCAATTACCTGTTTTTCAAATTCAGGATTGGTTTTGCATTTGGATGCTGGAAATCCAGCAAGTTATTCGGGTAGCGGATCAACCACGTGGAATGACCTTTCAGGAAATGGCTCAAATGTTACACTTTCAAATACGAGTTATAATTCCTCAAATGGTGGCTCAATTGTATTTAATGGAACCACGTCCTACGCAGATTTCAATGCCAATGTGGGCAATACGAATGTGGTAACTGTGGAAATGTGGGTAAAAACTAATTCGCTAGGCGGACCTTCAGGAGGCGGAGGTATGTTATTTGGATTTAATTACTACGACGTATGGACCACATCTGCTAATATTGGGTTTAACACCGCAAATTCAGACCAATATGGAATCCCAAGTTCTCAAGTAAATTATTTAGGGATAGTGGGATATTGGCGACATTTAGTTTTTGTCATGTATTCTGGATCAAAAAATAATAACAAAATTTATGTTAACGGCGAAAATCAAACTGTAAGCCAAGTCATAAATTCTTTTAATAATGTTAATGCCAATTTTAATTCAGGCGCTGGTCGTATATCTGGATGGCGAGGTGATGCTTCATGGAAAATAAATATGGAGGTAGCCACATTTAAGATTTATTCGCGTGAGCTCGGTGCACAGGAAATTAGAAATAATTTTATTGCCTATAAGTCTAAATTGTTTAATGAAAATGATGGATTAAGTCAATTTACAGCATCAACAAGTGCGTATCAAATCAAACAAGATTACCCGAGTTCAACGGATGGATTTTATTGGATAAAAAATGTTAATATCAATGGTGGCAACCCAGTGAAGATTTATGCAGATATGACCACAGATGGAGGCGGATGGACCTTACTAATGAAAAACTCAAGTTCGGCAGGCTGGACATATGTAAATTCAAAAGAATTAAATACAACGAATCCATATTCCATCAATGATGATATAACGAATAGATCAAGTGCTAATTATTCGATTATTGGGTGGGCAGATTATATAAAACGAAGCCCGTCTGGATTTCAATATATGATTGATGCAGGAACACGAAAAAGCTTTGGAGGTATTTGGACTGCTAATTCAAACTATAGTTTTTTAAGCACAAGTAATACTCTGACAGACATTACATTGAGTACTCGGTTTGGGAATTGGGCCTATGTTACAAATAATAATGGAATCGCCCAGCGTATGCCGTTCTTCAGTGAAACAGCAGGGGCAGGATACGCTTTGTTATCGCTTTCATCAGGAACGGGAAATTGGTGGGGAACATTGATTGGAAGAAATGGGACAAGTTATGTTCCAGCGCCTTGGATTTCTGATGCAAATGGAGGAACAAATAACCCGGAACCAGGTATTATTTGGTATTGGGTACGATAAATTTAGACATGCAAAAGATTTTATTTTTCTTTATTATTTCAGTTCAAATATATGCACAAACCGGCATAGGAACTACCACGCCTGATGCATCGGCTAAACTTGACGTTTCATCCACCAACAAAGGTTTCCTTCCTCCACGCATTGCCTTGACGGCACTCAATTCCGCAAGCCCTGTGACGAGCCCTGCCTCTGGTTTGCTGATATTTAATACGGTTTCAATTGGTACCAGTCCAAATCAGGTAAGACCAGGCTATTATTATTGGGATGGCGTCAATTCAACTTGGGTTCGATTAGAAGATAAACCCGACAATTTTGGGAATCATACCGCTACGGGTAATGTCCTATTAAATGGAAATTACCTATCCAATGACGGTGGAAATGAGGGCATAAGAATTGATAATTCAGGTAATGTGGGAATTGGCACATCAACACCTGCTGTCGCGTTGGATGTAACTGGTGCTGTGAATGCAAATACGTTAAGTTTATACAATTCTACGATTGGTACGCCTTCCTTGGTTTTAAGAAATGGAGATGCTGCTGCTTCTTATTCAGACATTGCACAAATTAAAATGGGTTGGTCTGGTAGTGCTGCGGGCAAAAGTCAGTATGCACATTTTTTACACACAAGACATAATTCAGGTACCGGAGGAAATGCCATCGATTTTTATTTATCGAATGGAACTGCTGACAATACCATTGCCACAGGATCTACGAAAGCGATGACCATTGAAAGTCCAGGAAATTTGACCGTTGCAGGTAAAATTTCACACGCTGATCCAAGTGGTAGTGTATCCGTGAAAGCGTCAGGTTGGGTGAATGCGGGTTCTTTTGTTTCACTCGATAACATTAATGCAACAATTGCAGCGAGCGGAAATAGGGGTTTGTGTATCTCAACAGGATCAGGAAGTATCATTACCTATATGTCCGGAACGTATGGTATAACGGGCGGTATGGGCGGAGGAGCCTTAAATACAACCATAACTTTTAACACTAATTTATCTACCTCTATTTTTGGATGGCATTTTGGTAGTGTAGGTGATGCTGCCACATATCACATGAATGATACAACCAATAATAAATTTTATCGCATTACCATAATGATCGGTTATGGATTTAATAATAACTTTATCACCATCGAGCGATTATTGTAGAGACGCGAAACCTCGCGTCTTTGATATTTAAAATTAGACACGATACCTCGCGTCTTTTTGTTTTTAAGACGCGAAGTATCGCGTCTCTACTGATAAAATTCTCTACCTTGTCCCCATGAAAATTGCCTCCAAACTAAAACACTATTGGAAGATCATCGGCCCGGGATTGATTACAGGAGCCAGTGATGATGATACATCGGGAATTGCTACTTATTCACAAGCGGGAGCTGCATTTGGTTTACAAACGTTATGGACGGCTATATTGGCGTTTCCATTAATGGCTGCGATCCAACAAATGTGTGCACGTATCGGGTTAGTTACTTCACAAGGACTAACGGGGACATTAAAAAAGCATTACCCCAAACCCGTATTATATTTGATGCTGATATTCAGTTTTCCAGCCATTGTGATGAACATTGGAGCGGACATTGCCGGTATGGGGGCCG
>JACCDS010717692.1_pt1 | contig 18565 bp, 13 predicted proteins | sample 7446441 | NCBI WGS metagenome assembly JACCDS01 (sample SAMN15323445, study PRJNA562643) | freshwater metagenome | isolation source: river surface water | place: USA:Blue River Watershed | collected 2017-08-17
CGCGAACTCCTGTCTAAGTACGACTTCCCAGGCGACGACACCCCAATCGTTCAAGGTTCAGCCAAGCTGGCCCTCGAAGGCGACAAAGGCCCATTGGGCGAAGAAGCCATTTTGAAATTGGCTGCTGCTTTGGATAGCTACATCCCAACGCCAGAGCGCGCTGTGGACGGTAACTTCTTGATGCCAGTGGAAGACGTGTTCTCCATCTCTGGCCGCGGTACTGTGGTGACTGGTCGCGTTGAGCGCGGCATCATCAAAGTCGGCGAAGAAATCGAAATCGTGGGTATCGTTGACACCGTCAAGACCACATGTACTGGCGTGGAAATGTTCCGCAAGTTGTTGGACCAAGGTCAAGCTGGCGACAACGTGGGTATCTTGTTGCGCGGTACAAAGCGCGAAGACGTGCAACGCGGCCAAGTGTTGTGCAAGCCAGGTTCAGTCAAGCCACACACTCACTTCACAGCTGAGATCTATGTGTTGAGCAAAGACGAAGGCGGCCGCCACACCCCATTCTTCAACAACTACCGTCCCCAGTTCTACTTCCGTACGACTGACGTGACAGGTGCTATCGAGTTGCCAGAGGGCAAAGAGATGGTGATGCCTGGTGACAACGTGTCGATCACTGTGAAGTTGATCCACCCCATTGCGATGGAAGAAGGCTTGCGCTTCGCGATTCGCGAAGGCGGTAAGACCGTCGGCGCTGGTGTGGTTGCCAAGATCATTGCTTAATCGCTGATTTTTAGGGGCGTAGCTTAGTGGTAAAGTTGCGGTTTCCAAAACCGTCGATGGGGGTTCGATTCCCTCCGCCCCTGCCACTAAAAGCTTAACGCTCCGTGGTTTACCAAGCCCGCCAAGATGGCGGGCTTCGGTGTCTTAACAAACGCATAAAAAACGGTACAGGAAAACCCTTATCCATGTCTGCAGCAAATATTGAAAACGTGTCGACGACCGCTGACAAGGCCAAGTTGGTCTTGGTGGTGGCATTGGTCGTGGCTGCTTTGGGCGGTTTTTACGCGCTCTCCGATCGTGGTGCGATCGTTCAGTGGTTGACATTGGTGGGTGGCTTGGTTGCTGCTGTGGTGGTGTTCTTGTTGTCTTTGCCTGGTCGTCAGTTGGTGGCGTTTGGTAATGATGCGTGGCGCGAGGTGAACAAAGTTGTGTGGCCAACTCGTAAAGAGTCCACGCAAATGACCCTGTATGTGTTTGCCTTTGTGGTGATCATGGCGCTGTTCTTGTGGTTGACCGATAAGACCCTCGAGTGGGTGTTTTACGACCTGATTCTGGGCTGGAAAAAATAATGAGCGACATCCTCAATAACGCCGCCGCTGATGCGGCTGCAACGCCATCTGCTAGCGTCAATCCTGATTTGCGCTGGTATGTGGTTCATGCCTATTCCGGTATGGAAAAAGCCGTCGAGCGCAACATTCGCGAAAGCATTGCGCGTGCCGGTATGGAAACCAAATTCGGTCGCATCTTGGTGCCTACTGAAGAAGTGGTTGAAATGAAAAACGGTCAGCGTCGTACCGCTGAGCGCAAGTTTTTCCCAGGCTATGTCTTCGTCGAAATGGTGATGGATGATGACACATGGCACTTGGTGAAACACACCAATAAAGTGACGGGTTTTGTGGGTGGCGCCAAGAATCGCCCCGCGCCTATTTCTGAGGCTGAAGTCCAGAAGATCGTGAGCCAAATGCAAGACGGTGCAGAGAAGCCTCGTCACAAAGTTGAGTTCATGGTGGGTGAGTTGGTGCGTGTCAAAGAAGGTCCGTTCACCGACTTCAATGGCTCCGTCGAAGAGGTCAACTACGAGAAGAGCAAAGTGCGCGTCTCGGTCACCATCTTCGGTCGTGCAACGCCTGTGGAATTGGAATTCAGCCAGATTGAGAAAACTTAATCTGGTTTAAAAGTTTTGTGGTTTGGTGCTTCCCGACTCGGCACCAAACATTGAAAGTGAGTCGTTAACCCCGGGGAGTTCGCAAGAACGTTTGTACCCGCAAGGAGAAAAGCATGGCGAAAAAAATCGTCGGTTTTATCAAGCTGCAAGTGCCAGCTGGTAAGGCAAATCCATCGCCACCCATTGGCCCAGCATTGGGTCAACGTGGTTTGAACATCATGGAATTCTGCAAGGCGTTCAACGCCCAGACCCAAGGCGTTGAGCCAGGTCTGCCATTGCCAGTGGTCATCACTGCGTTTGCAGATAAATCTTTCACTTTCATCATCAAGACGCCTCCAGCGACCACCTTGATCAAGAAAGCTATCAAGTTGGACAAGGGTTCTTCACGTCCTCACGCTGACAAGGTTGGCAAGATCACTCGCGCTCAGCTCGAAGAGATCGCTAAAACCAAGATGGAAGACTTGAACGCTGCCGACTTAGACGCAGCTGTTCGCATCATCGCCGGCTCAGCCCGTTCGATGGGCGTGACTGTGGAGGGTGTGTGAGATGGCCAAGTTGACTAAAAAACAAAAAGCCCTCGTGGGCAAGGTCGAAAGCACCAAGCTGTACCCATTGGCTGATGCCATCGGCATCGTCAAAGAGTGCGCCACTGCTAAGTTCGATGAATCCATCGACGTGGCTGTGCAACTCGGTATCGACGCTAAGAAATCTGACCAAGTGGTTCGCGGCGCTGTTGTCTTGCCTAACGGTACAGGTAAAACTGCTCGCGTGGCCGTGTTCGCCCAAGGTGCTAAGGCTGAAGAAGCCAAAGCCGCTGGCGCTGACGTGGTTGGTATGGACGATTTGGCTGCTCAAGTCAAAGCCGGTGACATGCCCTTCGACGTGGTGATTGCTGCTCCCGACGCGATGCGCGTTGTGGGTACTTTGGGTCAAATCTTGGGCCCGCGCGGTCTGATGCCTAACCCCAAAGTCGGCACTGTGACGCCAGACGTTGCAACCGCTGTGAAAAACGCCAAGGCTGGTCAAGTCCAGTTCCGCGTGGACAAAGCCGGTATCGTGCACACCACCATTGGTCGTCGCTCGTTCGACACCGACAAGTTGCAAGGCAACTTGGCTGCGTTGGTTGAAGCTTTGAACAAAGCCAAACCAGCTTCCAGCAAAGGTGTTTACCTGCGCAAAGTCGCCGTGTCTTCCACCATGGGTGTGGGCGTGCGCGTTGACGTGCAAACACTCGGCGCCTAATCGCGCTGAAAAATTTGGGCGGCTCGAAAGTGCCGCCCAGAGTGGTGGGCTGATGCAGATTTCCGGATTTGCACAGGCCATCCAAGACCGTTGGTGTGGGGCTTGACTTCACTTAATTGAATGACCAACGCAGATGGCGATCCCGCTAGACGGATTTTTTCCCGACAGTTAGGTCGCTGCAAAAGTGGCGTGTCAAAGGGCTGTGGCCCAACGACACATTTAAAGGAGTAGACCTTGAGTCTGAATCGCAGTGAGAAAGAAGCGGTCATTTCAGAAGTGACCAACCTCGCCGCCCAAGCTCAAACGCTGGTGATTGCGGAATACCGCGGCATCACGGTCGCTGACATGACTAAATTGCGCAACCAAGCGCGTAGCAATGGTGTGAGCCTGAGCGTGTTGAAAAACACACTCGCACGCCGTGCTGTGACTGGTAGCTCATTTGAAGTCGTCGCTGACCAGATGACCGGCCCGCTGATCTATGGCTTCTCTGTTGACGCAATCGCTGCCGCTAAGGTGGTGGCTGAGTTCGCGAAAACCAACGACAAGTTGGTGATCCGTGCTGGCGTTTACGGTGGCAAAGCGATGGACGCTAATGGCGTTAAGCAATTGGCAAGCATCCCTTCGAAAGAAGTGTTGTTGGCTCAGTTGTGTGGCTTGATGAAGTCGCCAATTTCCCGCACCGCAGTGGTGTTGGGCGCGTTGGCTGCTCAAAAAGGCGAAACAGCTGCCGCTTAATGCGCAGCTTGTGTTTTAACTAATTGTTAGGAAATAAAAATGGCATTCGATAAAGACGTATTTTTGACCGCGCTCGACAGCATGACGGTCTTGGAACTCAACGACTTGGTGAAAGCCATCGAAGAGAAGTTTGGCGTGAGCGCAGCTGCTATGGCAGCTCCTGCAGCTGGTGGCGCTGGTGGCGCTGCTGCTGGTGGCGAAGAGAAGTCTGAATTCAACGTTGTGTTGACAGACGCTGGCGCAAACAAAGTGTCCGTGATTAAAGCAGTTCGCGAAATCACCGGTCTGGGCTTGAAAGAAGCCAAAGACATGGTTGACGGCGCTCCCAAGGCTGTGAAAGAAGGCGCTTCTAAGGCTGACGCTGAAGCTGCCAAGAAGAAGCTCGAAGAAGCTGGTGCTAAGGTTGAATTGAAGTAATTCAGTTCTCTCACAAGGCTGGAGATCCCTGCAAAGGGCCTCCAGCCTTCTGTGCTTACAGAGTGCACCCAAAAGCGGGTTGAAATCAATCCACTTTTGAGTGTCTTCTGACCCAACTGCAGAAGATGCCTTGGTTCGGGTTGCGTGCAATGCGCAACCGTCCGCCAACGCTGGTAGAGGCCAGCCGCCAAGCCCGTTGCATGCGAAGTCGACATCGCAGCAACAACAGTTTTGAAAGATCAAGCCCGGAGATCTCATGGCCTATACATACACCGAACGCAAGCGCATCCGCAAGAGTTTCGGCAGCCGCGACAGCGTGCTGGAAATTCCATATTTGTTGCAAATGCAAAAAGACGCGTACACCGCGTTTTTGCAAGCTGATACCCCACCCAAAAAGCGCACCAACGAAGGTTTGCAAGCTGCGTTTGAAGCTGCATTCCCAATCGTGTCGCACAACGGTTTTGTCGAGATGAAATATCTCGAATACAACTTGGCCAAGCCTGCGTTTGATGTGCGCGAATGCCAAACCCGTGGTTTGACTTTCTCCTCAGCAGTGCGCGCCCGCGTGCAACTCATCATTTACGACCGTGAGTCTTCAACACCACAGTCCAAAGTGGTCAAGGAAGTGAAAGAGCAAGAGGTCTACATGGGCGAAGTGCCTTTGATGACCAACAAAGGCTCTTTCATCATCAACGGCACAGAACGCGTGATCGTGTCTCAGTTGCACCGCTCACCTGGCGTGTTCTTTGAACACGACAAGGGCAAGACACACAGCTCTGGCAAATTGCTGTTCAGTGCGCGCATCATTCCTTACCGCGGTTCTTGGCTCGATTTCGAATTCGACCCCAAAGACTTGCTGTACTTCCGCGTCGACCGTCGCCGCAAGATGCCCGTCACGATTCTGTTGAAAGCCATCGGCTTGACACCAGAAACCATCCTCGCGAACTTCTTCGTGAACGACAACTTCCGCTTGATGGACAGCGGTGCACAAATGGAATTTGTGGCCGAGCGTCTGCGCGGTGAAGTGGCACGCTTTGACATCACAGACAAAGCCGGCAAAGTGATCGTTGCCAAAGACAAGCGCGTGACTGCACGTCACACCCGTGAGTTGGACGAAAGCAAAACCACGCACATCAGCGTGCCAGAAGACTTCCTCATTGGTCGCGTGTTGGCCAAGAACATCATCGATAGCGACACCGGCGAGCTGATTGCCCGTGCCAACGATGAGTTGACAGAAGCCTTGCTCAAGAAATTGCGCGAAGCTGGTGTGCAAGAACTGCAATGTATCTACACCAACGAACTCGACCAAGGCGCGTACATTTCGCAAACCTTGCGTACGGACGAAACCGTGGACGAATTCGCAGCACGCGTGGCCATCTATCGCATGATGCGCCCTGGCGAGCCACCGACCGAAGATGCGGTGCAAGCCTTGTTCCAACGTTTGTTCTACAACCCAGACACGTATGACTTGTCACGCGTGGGTCGTATGAAGTTCAACGCCAAAGTTGGCGCAACAGACTCCACAGGCCCTATGGTGCTGACCAACGACGACATCTTGTCTGTCGTGAAGATCTTGGTCGACTTGCGTAACGGCCGTGGTGAAGTCGATGACATCGACCACTTGGGTAACCGTCGCGTGCGTTGCGTGGGCGAATTGGCCGAAAACCAATACCGCACAGGTTTGGCACGTATCGAAAAAGCCGTGAAAGAGCGTTTGGGTCAAGCCGAGCAAGAGCCTTTGATGCCTCACGACTTGATCAACTCCAAGCCTATCTCTGCTGCGCTCAAAGAATTCTTCGGCGCATCTCAGTTGTCTCAGTTCATGGACCAAACCAACCCACTGGCCGAGATCACGCACAAGCGTCGCGTTTCTGCTTTGGGCCCAGGTGGTTTGACACGCGAACGCGCAGGCTTTGAAGTCCGTGACGTGCATGTGACCCACTATGGCCGTGTGTGTCCGATCGAAACACCAGAAGGTCCAAACATTGGTTTGATCAACTCTCTGGCTTTGTACGCCCGCTTGAACGAGTACGGCTTCATCGAAACACCTTACCGTCGTGTGGTCGATGGCAAAGTGACGATGGAGATCGATTACTTGTCCGCCATCGAAGAGGGCAAGTACGTCATCGCTCAGGCCAACGCGGCTTTGGACAAAGACGGTAAGCTGACCGGCGACTTGGTGTCTGCTCGTGAAAACGGCGAATCCATTTTGTGCGGCGCAGAGCGTATCCAATACATGGACGTGTCTCCAGCTCAGATCGTGTCAGTGGCGGCCTCTTTGGTTCCGTTCCTCGAGCACGATGACGCGAACCGCGCGTTGATGGGTGCCAACATGTCACGCCAAGCTGTGCCTGTGCTGCGTCCTGAAAAACCCATGGTCGGTACCGGTATCGAGCGCGTTGCTGCGGTCGACTCAGGTACTGTGGTCACGGCCAACCGTGGCGGCGTGGTTGACTATGTCGACGCAACCCGCGTGGTGGTTCGCGTGAACGACGCTGAAGCACAAGCTGGCGAAGTGGGCGTGGACATCTACAACCTCATCAAGTACCAACGTTCCAACCAAAACACCAACATCCATCAGCGTCCGATCGTCAAGCGTGGCGACAAGATTGCCAAGGGTGATGTGATTGCTGACGGCGCATCCACAGACCTCGGCGAAATCGCCATCGGTCAAAACATGTTGATCGCCTTCATGCCTTGGAACGGTTACAACTTCGAAGACTCGATCTTGATCAGCGAGCGCGTGGTGGCAGAAGACCGCTACACCTCCATCCATATCGAAGAACTCGTGGTGATGGCACGTGACACCAAGTTGGGTGCAGAAGAAATCACACGCGATATTCCAAACTTGGCTGAGCAACAACTCAACCGTTTGGATGACTCCGGCATCATCTACGTGGGTGCAGAAGTGCAACCCGGCGATACATTGGTGGGTAAGGTCACACCCAAAGGCGAGACCACCCTCACACCAGAAGAAAAACTGTTGCGCGCGATCTTCGGCGAAAAAGCCAGCGATGTGAAAGATACATCACTGCGCGTGAGCCAAGGTTCGCAAGGTACGGTCATCGATGTGCAAGTCTTCACGCGTGAAGGCATCCAACGCGACAAGCGTGCGCAGCAAATTATTGATGACGAACTCAAGCGTTTCCGCCTCGACTTGAACGACCAGCTCCGCATCGTGGAAGCTGACGCGTTTGACCGTATCGAAAAACTCTTGAACGGCAAAATCGCCAACGGTGGCCCTAACAAGTTGGCCAAGGGCAGCAAGATCGACAAGGCCTATTTGGCTTCTGTCGAGAAGTTCCACTGGTTCGACATCCGTCCTGCTGACGAAGAAACCGCAGGTCAGTTGGAGAGCATCAAGAACGCGATGGAGCAAACCCGTCACAGCTTCGACTTGGCTTTCGAAGAGAAGCGCAAGAAGTTGACACAAGGCGACGAGTTGCCAGCAGGCGTATTGAAGATGGTCAAGGTCTACTTGGCTGTCAAGCGTCGCTTGCAGCCTGGTGACAAGATGGCCGGCCGTCACGGTAACAAAGGTGTGGTGTCCAAGATCGTCCCGGTCGAAGACATGCCTTACATGGCTGACGGCACACCTTGCGACATCGTGTTGAACCCCTTGGGCGTTCCTTCACGTATGAACGTGGGTCAGGTGTTGGAAGTTCACTTGGGTTGGGCTGGTAAAGGTATCGGTCAACGCATTGGCAACATGCTCCAAGAGCAAGCCAAAGCTGCCGAGATTCGCAGCTTTATGGAAGAGTTGTACAACGGTTCAGGTCGCAAAGAAGACTTGAGCAAGTTGAACGATGCCCAAATTGTGGAGATGGCTGGCAACTTGACCAATGGTGTGCCTTTTGCAACCCCCGTGTTTGACGGCGCTGCAGAAGAAGACATCCGCGCCATGTTGAAGCTGGCTTACCCAGACGACATCGCCAAGGCCAAAGGCTTGACCGAGTCACGCACACAGGCGTACTTGTTTGATGGCCGTACCGGTGAAGCTTTCGAGCGTCCCACCACCATCGGTTACATGCACTTCTTGAAATTGCACCACTTGGTGGACGACAAGATGCACGCACGTTCTACAGGCCCCTACAGCTTGGTCACACAGCAGCCGCTGGGTGGTAAGGCGCAGTTCGGTGGTCAGCGTTTCGGTGAGATGGAAGTGTGGGCGTTGGAAGCGTATGGCGCCTCTTACACCCTGCAAGAAATGCTCACCGTCAAGTCCGACGACGTGCAAGGCCGTACCAAGGTGTACGAAAGCATTGTCAAGGGCGAACACTCGATCGAAGCGGGCATGCCCGAATCGTTCAACGTGTTGGTCAAGGAGATTCGCTCCTTGGGTATCGACATCGAGTTGGACCGCTCTTAATCGCTTGGACTACATAAGGATTTAAAAAATGAAATCATTACTCGACCTGTTCAAGCAATTCACGCCCGATGAGCATTTCGATGCCATCAAGATCGGCATGGCTTCTCCCGAGAAGATCCGTTCATGGTCTTTCGGTGAAGTGAAAAAGCCAGAAACCATCAACTACCGCACCTTCAAGCCTGAGCGCGATGGTCTGTTTTGCGCCAAGATCTTTGGCCCCATCAAAGACTACGAATGCTTGTGCGGCAAATACAAACGCCTCAAGCACCGTGGCGTGATTTGCGAGAAGTGCGGCGTTGAAGTCACACAAACCAAAGTGCGTCGCGAGCGTATGGGCCACATCGATTTGGCCGCACCTTGCGCACACATCTGGTTCTTGAAGTCATTGCCATCACGTTTGGGCCTCGTGCTCGACATGACCTTGCGTGACATCGAACGCGTGTTGTACTTTGAAGCATACGTCGTGACCGACCCCGGCATGACACCTTTGAAGAAATTCGCCATCATGTCGGAAGACGACTACGAAGCCAAAGTGGTGGAGTACGGTGACGAGTTCGTCGCCAAGATGGGTGCCGAAGGTATCAAGGACTTGCTCGAAGGCCTCGACCTCGATGTCGAAATCGAGAAGCTGCGCAACGACCTGACTGGTTCAGAACTCAAGATCAAGAAAAACGCCAAGCGTTTGAAATTGATGGAAGCGTTCAAGAAGTCTGGCATCAAGCCCGAGTGGATGGTGTTGTCTGTCTTGCCCGTGTTGCCACCTGATTTGCGTCCTTTGGTGCCGTTGGACGGCGGTCGTTTTGCGACCTCTGACCTCAACGACTTGTACCGTCGCGTGATCAACCGTAACAGCCGTCTGCGTCGCTTGCTCGAACTGAAGGCACCAGAAATCATTGCCCGCAACGAAAAGCGTATGTTGCAAGAGTCCGTGGACAGCTTGCTGGACAACGGTCGTCGCGGCAAGGCCATGACAGGCGCCAACAAGCGTGCCCTGAAGTCTTTGGCTGACATGATCAAAGGTAAGAGCGGTCGCTTCCGTCAAAACTTGCTGGGTAAGCGCGTCGACTATTCAGGTCGTTCAGTGATTACCGTGGGCCCAACTCTCAAGCTGCACCAGTGCGGTTTGCCCAAGTTGATGGCGCTCGAGTTGTTCAAGCCTTTCATCTTCTCGCGTCTCGAAGCCATGGGCATCGCGACCACGATCAAGGCTGCGAAGAAAGAAGTCGAATCCGGCTCCGCCGTGGTGTGGGACATCTTGGAAGAGGTGATCAAAGAGCACCCCGTGATGTTGAACCGTGCGCCTACGCTGCACCGCTTGGGTATTCAAGCGTTCGAGCCGATCTTGATCGAAGGCAAAGCCATTCAGTTGCACCCACTCGTCTGTTCAGCGTTTAACGCCGACTTCGACGGTGACCAAATGGCCGTTCACGTGCCTTTGTCTGTGGAAGCACAGATGGAAGCCCGTACCTTGATGCTTGCTTCGAACAACGTGTTGTTCCCTGCATCTGGCGAACCTTCTATCGTTCCTTCACAAGACGTGGTGCTGGGCTTGTACTACGCCACCCGTGACCGTATCAACGGCAAGGGCGAAGGCTTGGTGTTTGCCAACGTGGCCGAAGTGCAACGTGCGTTGGACGCCGGTGTGGTCGAGTTGACTGCCAAGGTCAGCGTGCGTATCACCGAGTGGACCAAAGACAAACAAACCGGTGAATTCACCGAGGCGACCAAGCTGGTGGATACCACCGTGGGCCGTGCCTTGTTGTCTGAAATCTTGCCTAAGGGCTTGCCTTTCGAAGTCATCAACAAAGCGTTGAAGAAGAAAGAAATTTCTAAGCTCATCAACGTCGCGTTCCGCAAGTGCGGCCTGAAAGACACCGTGGTGTTTGCCGACAAGCTGTTGCAAAACGGTTTCCGTTTGGCCACACGTGCCGGTATCTCGATTGCCATCGACGACATGTTGGTGCCACCAGAGAAGCACGCCATCATCAGCGCGTCTGAAAAAGAAGTCAAAGACATCGAACAGCAATACGTGTCCGGTTTGGTGACTTCTGGCGAGCGTTACAACAAGGTGGTTGACATCTGGGGTAAGGCTGGTGACGCTGTGTCCAAGGTGATGATGGATCAACTCCGCAAAGAGAAGACCATCGATCGTCATGGCAAAGAAGTCGAACAAGAATCGTTCAACTCCATCTACATGATGGCCGACTCGGGCGCTCGCGGTTCTGCCGCTCAGATTCGTCAGTTGGCCGGTATGCGTGGTTTGATGGCCAAGCCTGACGGCTCCATCATTGAGACCCCGATCACGGCGAACTTCCGTGAAGGTCTGAACGTGTTGCAGTACTTTATTTCCACCCACGGTGCACGTAAAGGTCTGGCCGACACGGCGTTGAAGACAGCGAACTCAGGCTACCTGACACGTCGTTTGGTTGACGTGACACAAGACTTGGTGGTGACTGAAGATGATTGCGGAACGCAAAACGGCGCTTTGATGCGCGCCATCGTTGAAGGTGGTGAGGTCATCGAGTCCTTGCGTGAGCGTATCTTGGGTCGCGTCGCGGCAGAAGATGTGATCAATCCTGAAACACGTGCTGTGCTCGTGCATGCAGGCGTGATGTTGGATGAAGACACGATCGACGAAATCGAAGCTGCTGGCGTTGACGAAGTCAAAGTACGCACATCGCTCAATTGCGAAACACGCTTTGGTTTGTGTGCCATGTGCTACGGCCGTGACTTGGGTCGCGGTGGTTTGGTCAACAACGGTGAGGCTGTGGGCGTCATCGCTGCGCAGTCCATCGGTGAGCCTGGTACACAGCTGACCATGCGTACGTTCCACATCGGTGGTGCGGCTTCGCGTGCAGCCGTAGCCTCTAGCGTGGAAGCCAAGTCGAATGGTGTGATTGGTTTCAATGCCACCATGCGTTATGTGTCTAACACCAAAGGCGAGTTGGTGGTGATTTCTCGTTCCGGCGAAATCGTCATTCACGACGAACATGGCCGTGAACGCGAGCGTCACAAAGTGCCTTACGGTGCAACCCTGACCGTCAAGGCCGACCAGACCATCAAGGCTGGCACGATCTTGGCCAATTGGGATCCATTGACCCGCCCCATCATCACCGAATACGCCGGACAGGTGAAGTTCGAGAATGTGGAAGAAGGCCTCACCGTGGCCAAGCAAGTGGACGAAGTCACAGGCTTGTCCACCTTGGTGGTGATTGACCCCAAGCGTCGTGGTTCAACCAAAGTGGTTCGCCCACAGGTCAAACTCATCGATGCGTCTGGCAAAGAAGTCAAGATCCCTGGCACAGATCACGCCGTGACGATTGGCTTCCAAATCGGCGCGTTGATTCAAGTGCGCGACGGTCAAGATGTGGGCCCAGGCGAAGTCTTGGCGCGTATCCCTGTCGAAGGTCAAAAGACCCGCGACATTACCGGTGGTTTGCCACGTGTGGCCGAACTCTTTGAAGCCCGCTCACCCAAAGACAAAGGTGTGTTGGCCGAGATGACCGGTACTGTGTCCTTCGGTAAAGAAACCAAAGGCAAGGTTCGCTTGCAGATCACCGATCCAGAAGGCAAGGTCTGGGAAGAGCTCGTGCCCAAAGAGAAAAACATCTTGGTGCACGAAGGCCAGGTGGTCAACAAGGGCGAGAGCGTGGTGGACGGCCCAGCCGATCCACAAGACATCTTGCGTTTGTTGGGTATCGAAGAGCTGTCTCGCTACATCGTTGACGAAGTGCAAGACGTTTACCGCTTGCAAGGCGTGAAGATCAACGACAAGCACATTGAAGTGATCGTGCGTCAAATGCTGCGTCGTGTGGTGGTCGAGAGTGTGGGTGATTCCAACTACATCGCTGGTGAACAAGTGGAACGCTCAGAGATCCTCAACACCAACGAAGCTTTGCTCAAAGACGGCAAAGTGCCAGCGACCTACACCAACTTGCTGTTGGGTATCACGAAGGCTTCTTTGTCAACCGACTCGTTCATCTCTGCGGCTTCTTTCCAAGAAACCACACGTGTGTTGACCGAAGCGGCCATCATGGGCAAGCGCGACGAGTTGCGCGGCTTGAAGGAAAACGTCATCGTGGGTCGTTTGATCCCAGCTGGTTCTGGCTTGGCGTACCACAAAGCCCGCAAGGTGAAAGACGCGATGGACGACGCCGAGCGTCGCGCCATTGCGGAAGCCGAAGCTGCTGAGTTGGCTGGAGAGTCTTCTGACGAAGAAACTCAAGTCGATCACGGTGCAGGCGAGCAAGCGTAAAGCGACTCTGTCAACAAAGGCCCGAAAGGGCCTTTGTTGTTATGGAGATGAGGTTTGAAGGCACAAGGAGTTCAACATGCTTGATGCGTGGTGGTTTTGGATGTTCGTCGCGATCATGCTGTTTTGGAGCGTGGGTGCTTATCGCCGATTGGTGGGATTGCGCACCGCTGTGAACAAACAGTTTGCCGTGTTGGAAGAGCTCATGCTGCGCTACCAAGCCTTGGTGCAAGAAGCCACCACGGCAGCGGTCACTTCCCCTTCGGGATGGCAAACAGCGGTTTCGCCGGAATTAGGGGCCAGCCACTGGACCCGATTGCAAGTGGCGGCCAATCTGTCTGCCATGGCTTTGGCGCGCATGCAAGAGCACCCCTTGGACCCATCGTCTTCGGTGGCCCTTGTGGCGACCAGCCGTGATTTGCAAGACGCGTGGGAGGCTTTGACGCACCCCGATGTGTATTACGTCTCGGTGCCTGATGAACTCACACAGCGCTGGAAGGAATTGGGCATCTCTATTCAGCCTGATTTGCAGCGTTTCAACCAAGCTGTGACGACCTATAACGAAGCGATTGATATGTTCCCTGCCATGTGGATGGCACGTTTGTTCAAGTTCAAACCCGGTCGTATTTTGGAATGAGCGCACAACGCCCGACGACTGTCTCACTTTGGCAGCAGCTTCAAGCCGTGGCGCAAGCCGTGGCGCAGGTGCGACGCGGCGTGTCTGGTACAGCAGCTTTAGATGCGGTGCCTTCTGTCTTGCGACCCGGCGTTCAAGCCTTGCTCTTTCAAACATTACGTAAGCTCGGCCGTGCGCAAGCGTTACGCAGTTTATTGGCGTCGCGCACGCCAGCGCCACTGCCCGACGCTTTGCTGTGCACAGCACTTGCGCTGGCATGGGACCCAGACAACGCACCTTACGAGCCACATACCTTGGTCAACCAAGCGGTAGAGGCTGCAAAAAAGACCCGAAGCTTGCAAATGCAAGCCAATTTTTTGAATGCTTGTTTGCGCCGCTTCCTGCGTGAGCGAGATGAGTTGGTCAAAGCCACAGACACTGATGTGCAATCGCAGTGGAACCACCCAGAGTGGTGGGTCAAGCGTTTGCAGCAAGATCACCCAGATCACTGGCAAGACATTTTGCGCAGCAACAACCAAGCAGCGCCTATGACATGGCGTGTCAACACCTCGCGCATCAGTCGAGAAGCCCTGCAAGCTGAATGGGCCAATCATGGCTTGGCGTCTCAGCCTGTGGGCGAGCAAGGCTTGGTACTCACACAAGCGCACAGCGTGCGTGACATTCCAGGCTTCGCAGAGGGCTTGTGCTCGGTGCAAGACGCGGCGGCACAATGCGCTGCGCAAATTCTGCTCAAAGACTTGGCGCCTGCTGATCAACCCCTGCGCATTTTGGACGCATGTGCTGCGCCTGGCGGAAAAACGGCGCATTTGTTGGAGTTGCTCAACGACAAGTCTGAAGTAATTGCGCTTGACATCGATCCACAGCGTTGCGAGCGAATCGCGCAAAACCTGCAGCGTATCAACCGCAGAGCTAAAGTGATTGCTGCAGACGCCGCACTTACCAAAACATGGTGGGATGGCCAGCTGTTTGATGCCGTGCTGTTGGATGCCCCGTGCACGGCATCGGGCATTGTGCGCCGCCATCCAGATGTGCGTTGGTTGCGTCGCGAGGCAGATATTGCCAAGTTGGCAGCGATTCAAAAAAACTTGCTCAAACAATTGTGGCCTTTGGTCAAGCCCGGTGGTCGCCTGTTGTATTGCACTTGCTCGGTGTTCAAGGCCGAGGGCGAGAACCAAGCCAAAACGTTTGTTGAACACAACACCAACGCCCGTTTACTGCCCTCTCTGGGGCATTTAAGACCCCAAAGTAGCACAACAGCCACTGGCCTCGTCGACAATCTGACGGGTGACCATGATGGCTTTTATTACGCACTGCTGGAGAAATTGCCAGCGCTTTGAAATGCTCGCTCTGCGCGGTATTCAAGGCGCTAGGCGCTGGTGCGTCATCATCGGCGTGGCAATAAGTTTGACGTTGCCAAACTTGGCGATGGCAGACACACCGGTAGAGCTCCAAGGCCTCAAGTTTGAGCGGCAAGACACCGCGCTGTACATGAGTGCGAATTGGCGTTTTGACTTATCTTCGGCTTTGGAGGAGGCACTGCTCAAAGGCATCACGCTTTACTTTGTGACCGAGGTGGAAATCAATCAAGAGCGCTGGTATTTCTATAACCAGCGTGTGGCGCAAGCAGAACGCCATGTGCGTTTGTTTTATCAGCCGCTCACGCGGCGCTGGCGCGTCAATATTTCTCCACAGCCTTTCAACGCCAGTGGTTTGGGCATGAGCCTAGGCCAAAGCTACGACACCGCTGAAGAGGCTATGGGTGCCGTGCGTCGTATCGTGCAGTGGCGTATTGCCAATGCGACGGACTACAACCCAGACGCCAAACAAACCATCAGCATCAATTTCAAGCTAGACCTCAAGCAATTACCTCGCCCCCTTCAAATCGGTGCTGCTGGGCAAAGTGATTGGAATATAGGCTTTAGCAAGACCCAGCGACTGGAGCTGACACCATGATTGAATTGGCTGAAAAGCGCACGCGCCTTTCAAGCTTTCAGTTGCGCTGGTTATTGGTCATCAGCGCGGCAGTGGTGCTAGGCCTAGGCTTGGTGCTTTTGTTTTTGTTGACCCAAGCCGCAGACAACCGAGAGCTGTACGAGCAAAACTATCGTCAATTGTTTGGCCTCAATGTGGTGGTCGCTACATTGTTGATGAGTGTGATTGCTTGGATGTCTGTGCGGCTGCTGGTGCGGTTAAAACAGGGCAAATTTGGTAGTCGATTGCTGCTGAAGATCGCAGCGACATTCGCACTGGTGGGTTTTTTGCCCGGATTGTTGATCTACAGCGTGTCCTACCAGTTCGTTTCTCGTTCCATTGAAAGCTGGTTCGACGTCAAGGTGGAAGGCGCTTTGGATGCGGGCTTGAGTTTAGGGCGCACCACGCTCGACACCTTGGCCAGCGATTTGGGGCAAAAAACCCGTTCAGCGAGTATGCAAATCAATGATTTGCCAGATGCATCTGTGGGCATTGCGCTGGAGCGTATCAAGGACCAACTCGGTGCAGATGATGTGATTTTGTGGAGCACGACAGGACAGGCCGTATCCAGTGCAGGTGAATCGCGCTACAAAATCAATCCAGATCGTCCTTCCCCTGCTCAGCTGCGTTTGGTTAAAACACAAAGCGTCACAACGGCCATTGAGGGTTTGGATGAGGCTGAGAGCGAAGGCAATGCCAAAGCACGCATACGCGCCTTGGTGTTGGTTGCGCCATCCGGCCTTGGTTTATTGATTGAGCCACGTGTATTGCAAGTGACCAAGGCGATTCCGCCGACGCTGGTGAGTAACGCCTTGGCAGTGGAGGTGGCGTATCGCGAATACCAAGAGCGCGCGTTAGGGCGAGAAGGCTTGCGCAGCATGTACATCGGTACGTTGACGCTCAGTTTGTTTTTGGCCGTATTTGGCGCAGTCTTGTTGGCTGTGCTCTTGGGTAATCAATTGGCTCGCCCCTTGCTCATGTTGGCTGAAGGTGTGCGTGATGTGGCGGCGGGTGACTTGAGTCCCAAGCCTGCATTGCAAGGACGTGACGAACTTGGCGGATTGACCCGATCGTTCGCGCTGATGACGCAGCAGCTGGCCGATGCGCGATCGGCAGTGGACCGAAGCATGTTGCAGGTGCACACCTCGCGTGCCAACTTGCAAACCATTTTGGACAACCTCACGGCAGGTGTGATCGTGTTGACCGAGGACGGTCGTATCAAATCATCCAACCCAGGTGCAACGCGCATCTTGCGCATCCCGTTGGCGGCGTGGGAAGGTCGGTCATTGAGCGACATCGAAGGCTTGGTGGAGTTCGCCGAACATGTGCGACGCGAGTTTGAAGGCTTTTTAGGTGAGCGCAGTCAACACGGCTTAGACCACTGGCAGCAGTCGTTTGAGTTGCACACCACCAGCATCAGTCCTGCTGTTCAGTTGAGTGATGACAAGCAACAGCACATCACTTTGTTGGCGCGAGGCGCTGTGCTGCCAAACAATGGGCGTTTGTTGGTGTTTGACGATATTTCTGAAATCGTCTCTGCACAACGTGCACAAGCATGGGGTGAAGTGGCTCGCCGCTTGGCGCATGAAATCAAAAATCCGCTCACGCCGATTCAACTGTCGGCCGAGCGTTTGGAAATGAAGCTCACAGGTAAGTTGCAAGAGCCTGAGCAACTCATACTGAACAAGTCGGTGAAAACCATCGTCGATCAAGTGGATGCGATGAAGCGCTTGGTCAATGAGTTTCGCGACTATGCACGCTTGCCTGTGGCAGAACTCAAGCCACTTGATTTGAACGCGTTGGTCCAAGACGTCATGCATTTGTATGGTGCAGAGAATGCCGCGGTGCCCGTCTATGCTCAGCTCGATACCGCTTGTCCCATCATCATGGGGGACGCTCAGCAACTGCGCCAAGTGGTACATAACCTGTTACAAAACGCGCAGGATGCGACCGAGGGGCAAGCGCACCCGATGGTGTCGATTGCGACCCAGTGGGTGCCCACTGCTGGTCGTGTGCGCTTGGTGGTGCGCGACAACGGGCCTGGCTTCCCACCCAAAATTTTGAACCGGGCGTTCGAGCCCTATGTCACCACCAAAACACGTGGAACAGGCTTGGGCTTGGCCGTGGTGAAGAAAATTGCCGATGAACATTCGGCACGCGTGGACTTGAAAAATCGTGGATTACAGGGGCGGGTGATTGGGGCGCAAGTGTCGTTATCATTCCAAGTTGCAGAATCGCAACAAAACCAACTGATTTAATCCAGCGAGACAAAACAAAACATGGCAAATATTTTGGTGGTGGATGACGAACTGGGCATTCGAGATCTCCTATTTGAGATCCTCAATGACGAAGGCCACGCAGTAGAAGTTGCGGAAAACGCAGCCCAAGCCCGTTTGGCGAGACAAGCGGCACGGCCCGACTTGGTCTTGCTAGATATCTGGATGCCTGACACCGATGGCGTGACCTTGCTCAAAGAGTGGGCAGGCGCTGGTTTGTTGAACATGCCCGTGATCATGATGAGCGGGCACGCCACGATTGACACTGCTGTCGAAGCCACGCGTATTGGTGCACAAGCATTCCTAGAAAAACCCATCACCATGCAAAAGCTGCTCAAGGCGGTGGAGCAAGGGCTGGCCCGAAAACCTGTTGCACCTGCGGTGGTCAAAGGCGTGGTACCCGCTGGCATGCCCAAAGATGCGCCAAGTGCATTGGCTGTGCCACAGGCTGTGGTTTTGCCGCCCACACATCAAAGTTTTGACCTTGAACTGCCGCTGCGTGAGGCGCGCGACGCCTTTGAGCGTGCGTACTTCGAGTACCACCTCACGCAAGAGAATGGCTCCATGACGCGCGTGGCCGATAAAACAGGCTTAGAGCGCACGCATTTGTACCGCAAGCTCAAACAGCTAGGAGTTGACCTTTCTAAGGCGAAGAAGGCCAGTTAAGCGCTGGTACTGTGCTACAATTGCCGTCTCGGCCCGGTAGCTCAGTTGGTAGAGCAGCGGATTGAAAATCCGCGTGTCGGCAGTTCGATTCTGCCCCAGGCCACCA
>JACCDS010209708.1_pt1 | contig 18559 bp, 13 predicted proteins | sample 7446441 | NCBI WGS metagenome assembly JACCDS01 (sample SAMN15323445, study PRJNA562643) | freshwater metagenome | isolation source: river surface water | place: USA:Blue River Watershed | collected 2017-08-17
CGATGAAACGCACATTGTCGAGCTTGACCGACTGCCTTCCCAGCCGCAGCCGCGTCTGCGGCAAGCCGGTCCAGTCGACATACAGCTGATTGATGCCGGTGTAGTCAGGGTCAACAATGCGCGGATACGCCGCACGGCCCGGCTGCAGCACGCCTTTCGCGCCATTGTCGTAGTTATCGTCGAACACACCGACGTTGATCACCTGCGCGCCGACGGAAAAACCGTGCAGCGGCGCTGTCTGCCAGCCTAGCAGCGTACGCAGCGTCAGTGCGTTCGCCGTTTCCGCCTTGCCATCCTGCTCGACCCGCTCGTCACGCAAGCGCAGGCTGGAGAGCGACTGGCCCTGCTGTATCGCTTCCGCCAGCGTCGTGGCCGCAACAGCAGCCGCAGCAGGTTCAGCCGCTTGGGCACCAAGGGATGCCATCGCACAGACGCAGGCCGCAGCCAGGGCAGTGAGTTTCATGATGTTTTCCTGTCAGGGGGATTGAATGGCGCCGCCGTAAGGGCCTGCGCCAATGTGATTCGCAATGGAAGCCGGAATGAAGGTGCCGCGCTGTGCGTCGAACACATGCACATCGCCGTCCTCAATGACGTAATGCCAGCCGTGCAGCGTCAGCTCGCCGGCCTCGACGGCGCGTCGCACCATCGGATAATCCATCAGCCGCTCCAGCTGCAGCACGATGGAACGCTGCTCGGTGCGCAGCAGGGCTTCCGCACTGGGTCGCACCGGCAGCAAGGCTTCGTCGACCAGGGTCAGCCAGCTCTGCAATGCCTTCGCCTCAGCCGGCACGCCCTCGTAGGCGGCGCGCACGGCGCCGCAATGACTGTGGCCGCAGACGATGATGCTCTTCACCTTCAGCTGCAACACCGCGAACTCGATGCCGGCGGTCGTGCCGTGCAGGCCGTACGAGCCATCGTACGGCGGCACCAGCGCGCCGACATTACGGACGATGAATAATTCGCCCGGACCGGCGCCGGTCAGCAGGTAAGGCACCAGGCGCGAATCGGAACAGCCGATGAACAAGGTCTTTGGATGCTGCCCGTCAGCGACCAGATCCTGGAAGCGCTGCTGATGCAGAGGAAAATAATCGGCGTGGAACTGCTTCAGCCTTTGCAGCAGCCCGTCGTCATGCTCGGGCGGCGCGGACACCGGACAGTGCTCACCCGGGACATTGGCGCTGATCTGCGGCGGCTTGAGCACGGCAGTATCGCGATCGCGCTGCATGGCAACGTCCATCATCACTGAACCAGCGGCGAACGTTCCGCAGCGAGTTCGATGCCGATCACCTCCGCCCCTCCGGCAAGCAGACGCAGGTACTGGCCCAGTGCCGTAGCCCGCGAACGCAGCGTCAGGCGCATCGCAATCTGATCGCGGACCTCATCGAAGGTCGGCAGGCGGCCCGGATTCTGCTCGGTCACCTCGATGATATGCAGGCCGAAACGGCTGTGAATCAGCCGCGGTTGCAAACCATGCGCCAGACCCGTCTCGGGCTTGTAGAACAACTCGCGCGCCAGTTCAGGTGAAAGATCCTGAGGCGTGATCCAGCCCAGCTCGCCACCGCTGGTACTCGATGGACAGTTCGACAGTTCCACCGCCAGCTGCGCAAAACGCTCGGGCGACGCCGTCTTGGCAGTCAGCTCATGAAGTGCATCTTCAGCGCGCCGGATCAGTCTTTGCACGTCCACACCCGCCGTCACCGCAAACAGGATGTGCCGCAACTTCAGCGACTGGCCGACGCGGAACTGTGGCAAGTTGGCGTCGTAATGACGCCGGCATTCGTCGTCGGTCGGATCCTTTGCCGGCACTTCGGCATCCAGCATCGCATCGATCGACAGCTTGGCATCGTCGTCCAGCAGCGGTGCCAGCCGCACATCCATGGCCGGCAAATAGCCCAGCTCGACGGCCCGCTGCCTGAGCAGTTCGGCACAGGCCAGCTCATGCAGGTCTTCGCTATCGTAAATAGCCCCATCCACATGCAGCGCCACACCATTGATGGTGGGGGCCGGAGCAGCCACGCCAGCGGCAGGTGAACAGGCCGCCAGCGCCGCCATGGCGTCATCCATCGATACCGCGGCCTGGCCATCGTCCGTCATGGCGGCCTGCTGGCCGCCGCAAGTGCAGCCGCCACCGCAGCCGGATTCGTTGGTATTCATACGTTTCTCCTGAAGCGAGGGTGTCAGCTGCGACGGCTGGCAGGCTGGCGCGGCGTCATGCCGACACGACGGCTACGCACCAGCTGATACGGGCGCACGACATAGGCGAGCGTGCCGAAGCCGCTCCAGACATGCACCAGACGCGTGAACGGGAAGATGAAGAAGATGCTCATGCCGAGAAACATGTGGGCCTTGAATACCCAGCTGGCCTCGGTCAACAGCTCGACCGCACCGCCACGGAAAGTAACGATGCGCTGCGCCCATTCGGCCAACCGCAGCATCATGCCGCCATCCAGGTGCTGCGCCGACAACGGAATCGTGCCGAGGCCGAGCGCAAACTGCAGCCACAACAGCACCAGCAGCAGGATGTCACTGGTCTTCGAGGTGGCACGAATGCGCTCGTCCGACAGGCGGCGGTGCAGCAGCAAGCTCACACCAATGAAGCCCAGCAGACCGAACAGGCCGCCGGACACCATCGCCATCAGCTGCTTGTCGCCCGCCGAGATGACATGCTCGTACATGAAGTGCGGCGTGAGCATGCCAACGCTGTGCCCGAAGAACAGGAACAGCACGCCCAGATGAAACAGGTTGCTGCCCCAGCGCAGCTGGCCGGCACGCAGCAGTTGCGAGGAATCGCTCTTCCAGCTGTACTGGTCGCGATCGAAGCGGATCAGGCTGCCGAGCAGGAAGACCGACAGCGCAATGTACGGATAGATACCGAACAGGAAATGATCGAGTGCGTTCATGCCTGTACTCCCGAAGCAGAGGTTTGACGAACGAAGTGAATGGGCTGTGGCTGTCCGGGACGCGACTGGCCACGCGAGCTGCAACCGTCGAACGGTTCCGGCTCTTGCCAGCTGTCATCGAGGGGCTCATCGGCAGTGAACGGCACTGCCTGCGCGGTCTCGCCGGCCAGCTCGAGTACCGCTGCCAGCACGGACGCATAAGGGCTTTCACGCTTCATCAGCGCGCTGAACACCGCATTCAGGATGTGCGCGAGCTCACCGAGGAAATCCGCAGCGATGGCCGGCGGCTGCGTTGACGCAAATTCCAGCACCACGCACAAATGGTCGGGCAGCTCTTCCGGCGCCATCTGCAGGCCGGCCTGCGCATAGGTTTGCGACAGGTCGACCATGGCCGGGCCCCGGTCACGCGAGTCACCGTGCACATGCTCGAACAAATGCAGCGACGTGGCACGACCGCGGTCAAAGGTTTCGACATAACGTGCTTCGGCCTCGATCGGATCCAGGCGCTGCAGCTCGTGAATCAGCGCGCGCAGCTCGACGCGACGTGATGCCGACAATGCAGCCTCATCATCGAGTGCCGAAGGCAGTACCGGCAGGTCGGCGCGCAGCGCGGCATCCGGATAGCTCAGCAGCCGTGCCAGCGTGCGCAAGGTATAGCGATTCGTAGTCATGCAAGGCTCCTTCAGACAGCCGACTGGATCGGAATGGTGCGGCGCTTCTTGCCGCCGAACAGGCTGGTGTCGGACTGGCCGTCCGAGCAGCCATTGCCGAACGAGAAGCCACAGCCGCCGCGCAGATCAAACGCGTTCTCGGCGTACTCGCGGTGTGAGCTCGGAATCACGAAGCGGTCTTCATAATTCGCGATCGCCATGATCTGGTACATCTCTTCGACCTCGGCGACAGAGAGACCGGTCTGCTCGAGCACGGCATGATTTTCGATACCGTCCACATGGCGGCCGCGCTGGAAGGCGCGCATCGCCAGCATTCGCTCCAGCGCGCGCTTGACCGGCGCGATGTCGCCGGCCGTCAGCAAGTTGGTAAGGTATTGCAGCGGAATACGCATCTGCTGGATGTCCGGCAGCTCGCCGTTGGCGCCGACATGGCCAGCGTTGGCGGCCGCCGTGATCGGCGACAGCGGCGGTACATACCAGACCATCGGCAGGGTGCGGTACTCGGGATGCAGTGGCAGCGCAACCTTCCAGTCGATGGCCATCTTGTACACCGGGCTCTTGCGCGCGCCCTCAAGCCAGGATTCAGGAATGCCGTCCTTGCGTGCCTGCGCGATCACCTTCGGATCGTTCGGATCGAGGAAGATGTCGAGCTGCGCCTGATACAGATCTTTCTCGTTTTCCGTGCTGGCCGCCTCGGCGATGCGGTCGGCGTCATACAGCACCACGCCGAGATAGCGGATGCGGCCCACGCAGGTTTCTGAGCAGACGGTCGGCTGGCCGGCCTCGATGCGCGGATAGCAGAACACACACTTCTCCGCCTTGCCGCTCTGCCAGTTGTAATAAATCTTTTTGTAAGGGCAAGCCGATACGCACATGCGCCAGCCGCGGCATTTGTCCTGATCGATCAGCACGATGCCGTCGTCCTCGCGCTTGTAGATCGAGCCCGACGGGCACGATGCCACGCAAGCCGGATTCAGGCAGTGCTCACACAGGCGCGGCAGGTACATCATGAAGGTGTTCTCGAACTGGCCGACCATGTCCTTTTGCACCTGATCGAAGTTGGCCAAATTGGCATCCTTGCTGCGCTTGCTGAATTCGCCGCCGAGGATCTCTTCCCAGTTCGGGCCCCATTCGATCTTCTCCATGCGCTTGCCGGTGATCAGGCTGCGCGGACGCGCCGTCGGCGCTGCCTTCGATTCTGGCGCGCCCTGCAGATGTTCATAGTCGAAGGTGAAGGGCTCGTAGTAATCGTCGATCTGCGGCAGGTTCGGGTTGGCGAAAATATTCATCAACAGCTTCCACTTGCCGCCCTGCTTCGGCACGATGCTGCCGTCGGACTTGCGCGTCCAGCCGCCCTTCCAGCGGTCCTGGTTTTCCCAGTCCTTCGGGTAACCGATGCCGGGCTTGGTCTCGACGTTGTTGAACCACGCGTATTCAACGCCGGGCCGACTGGTCCAGACGTTCTTGCAGGTGACGGAACAAGTGTGGCAACCGATGCACTTGTCCAGGTTCAGCACCATGCCGATCTGTGCGCGAACTTTCATGGGGTTTTCTCCTGTATTTCTGCTGGATCGTGGTGACTGCGTCAGGCCTGCACCGTGGCGGCGGATTCGCCGTCCAGCCAGTCCACCTTGCGCATCTTGCGAACGATCACAAATTCATCACGATTGGTGCCGATGGTTCCGTAGTAGTTGAAGCCATAGCTGAACTGCGCGTAGCCACCGATCATGTGCGTGGGCTTGGTCACGATGCGGGTCACCGAGTTATGAATGCCACCGCGCGTATTCGTGATTTCCGAGCCGGGTGTGTTGATGATCTTTTCCTGCGCGTGATACATCATCACCATGCCGTTCTTCACACGCTGGCTCACCACGGCACGGGCTGCAATTGCGCCATTGGTGTTGAACAGCTCTACCCAGTCGTTGTCGGCGATGCCGGCACGCTTCGCGTCATCTTCCGACAGCCAGATCACCGGGCCGCCACGGTTCAGCGTCAGCATGTGCAGGTTGTCGCTGTACGTGCTGTGGATGCCCCACTTCTGGTGCGGCGTGATGAAGTTCAGCGAGATCTCGGTGTGGCCATTTGGCTTGCGGTCGATCATGTCGCTGACGGTTTTCAGATCCACCGGCGGGCGATAGCTACTGAAGCCTTCACCAAAGGCCGCCATCCACGGATGGTCGAGGTAGAACTGCTGGCGGCCCGTCAGCGTGCGCCAGGGGATCAGTTCATGCACGTTGGTATAGCCAGCGTTGTACGACACCTTCTCGCTCTCCAGACCAGACCAGGTCGGTGACGAAATGATCTTGCGCGGCTGCGCCTGAATGTCGCGGAATCGGATCTTCTCGTCCTCACGATGCAAGGCCAGGTGCGTATGGTCGCGGCCGGTCTGCTTGCCGAGCGCTTCCCAGGCTTTGACGGCGACGTGGCCATTGGTTTCGGGCGCGAGCTGCAGCACCACTTCGCAGGCGTCGATATCGGTCTCGATTTTCGGCATGCCCTGCGTCACGCCCTCGGCATGCACCTTGCCGTTCAACTCGCCCAGCTGGTGGACTTCATCGACCGTGTTCCAGCCAATGCCCTTGCCACCATTGCCGGCCTTGGCCATCAGCGGGCCGAGTGCGGTGAAACGCTGATAGGTATTCGGATAATCACGTTCGACCACGGTGATCTGCGGCGCGGTCTTGCCCGGAATCAGCTCGCACTCGCCTTTCTTCCATTCGGCCACGCCGAACGGCTGCGCCAGCTCGGCCGGCGAGTCGTGCATCAGCGGGGTGAGCATCAGCTCTTTTTCCACACCGAGATGACCGACGCAAACCTCACTGAAGGCCTTTGCAAAACCCTTATAAATTTCCCAGTCGCTTTTCGCCTGCCACGCCGGATCGACAGCGGTCGACAGCGGATGGATGAACGGATGCATGTCGCTGGTATTGAGATCGTTCTTTTCATACCAGGTAGCGGTGGGCAGCACGATGTCGGAATACAGGCAGGTGGTGCTCATGCGGAAATCGAGCGTGACCAGCAGATCGAGCTTGCCTTCCGGCGCTTCATGGTGCCAGCGCACTTCCGCCGGCTTGGCCTCATCGGCGCCCAGGTCCTTGCCCTGCACGCCATGGGTGGTGCCGAGCAGGTGCTTGAGGAAGTATTCATGGCCCTTGCCGCTGGAGCCCAGGATGTTGGAACGCCAGACGAACATGTTGCGCGGCCAGTTCAATGGATGATCCGGATCCTCGCAGCTCATGGTCAGCGAACCATCCTTCAGCGCCTTGACTGCATAGTCTTTCGGGTCGAGGCCGGCGGCCTGGGCATCGCGCACGACCTGCATCGGATTCGTCTGCAGCTGCGGTGCGGAGGGTAGCCAGCCCATGCGCTCGGCACGCACGTTGTAGTCGATCAGACTGCCACCGAACTTGGCCTTGTCCGCCAAGGGCGACAGGATCTCCTCGACACCCAGCTTTTCATAGCGCCACTGATCGGTATGCGCGTAGAAGAAGCTGGTGCTGTTCTGCTGGCGCGGCGGACGCGCCCAGTCGAGGGCGAAGGCAAGTGCGGTCCAGCCGGTTTGCGGCCGCAGCTTTTCCTGGCCGACGTAATGCGCCCAGCCGCCGCCACTCTGGCCGATGCAGCCGCACATCATCAGCATGTTGATGATGCCGCGGTAGTTCATGTCGCAGTGGTACCAGTGGTTCATCGCCGCGCCGATGATGACCATCGACTTGCCGCGCGTCTTGTCGGCGTTGTCAGCAAACTGGCGCGCTACCGCAATCACCTGATCACGCGGCACGCCGGTGATCTGCTCCTGCCATGCCGGGGTATAAGGAACGTTATCGTCATAGCTGGTCGCGGCGTGCTCGCCGGGCAGGCCACGCGCCACACCGTAGTTGGCGACGGTGAGGTCAAACACGGTGGCCACCAGCGCATAGCGCTCCTCGCCTTCTTTGCCAAGGCGAATGCGACGCACCGGCACCTTGCGCAGCACGATGCCGTCCTGCGCATGCGCCTGCTTGTTGGCATCGAAGCCGGGCGAATCAATGCCGCCAAAGTACGGGAAGGCGACTTCGCCGATGTCGTAGTCGGCCTCATCGCCTTCCATCAGGCTGAGCTTGAGCTTCACTTCGTCGCCGTGGCGCGCTTCCTTGTTTTCCAGATTCCACTTGCCGAGGTCATCGCGCTGTTCAGCGCCCCAGCGGAAGCCGATCGATCCATTCGGCAGTACGATCTTGTCGTTCTGGTCGAAGGCGACGGTTTTCCATTCGGGGTTATTGTCCTGGCCGAGCTTGCCGTTGAAATCACTCGCGCGCAGGTAATGGCCCGGCACGATGACCTTGCCACCATCGGCAAGGGTGCGCTCTTCCAGCTGCACCAGGTTGGGCATGTCGGTGTAGCGGCGTACATAGTCGTCAAAGTAGGCGCTGCGCTTGTCGAAGTAGAACTCTTTCAGGATCACATGGCCCATGGCCATCGCGACGGCCGCATCCGTGCCCTGCTTCGGATGCATCCACAGGTCGGCCAGCTTTGCCACTTCCGAATAGTCTGGCGTGATGGCGACCGTCTTGGCGCCCTTGTAGCGCACCTCGGTGAAGAAGTGCGCATCGGGTGTGCGCGTCTGCGGCACGTTGGAGCCCCAGGCAATCAGGTAAGTCGAGTTGTACCAGTCGGCCGACTCGGGCACGTCGGTCTGCTCGCCCCACACCTGCGGTGATGCCGGCGGCAGGTCGCAGTACCAGTCGTAGAAGCTCATGCAGACGCCACCAATCAGCGACAGGTAACGACTGCCCGCCGCATAGCTGATCATCGACATCGCCGGAATCGGCGAGAAGCCGATGATGCGGTCGGCGCCGTATTTCTTGATGGTGTAGACGTTGGCGCTGGCAATCAGCTGATTCACCTCTTCCCAACTGCTGCGCACGAAGCCGCCCAGGCCACGCTGCTTTTGCCACTCGGCGCGTGCATCGGCGTTCTCGACGATCGATGCCCATGCATCAACCGGCGACTTGGCGGTGGCCAGCGCCGCGCGCCAGTGCTTCAAGAGGCGCGCGCGGATCATCGGATGTTTCACGCGATTTGCGCTGTACAGGTACCACGAGTACGACGCGCCGCGTGCGCAGCCGCGCGGCTCATGGTTGGGCAAGTCGGCTCGCGTGCGCGGATAGTCGGTCTGCTGCGTCTCCCAGGTGACGATGCCGCCCTTGACATAAATCTTCCACGAGCAGGAGCCAGTGCAGTTCACGCCATGCGTGCTGCGTACGATCTTGTCGTGGGCCCAACGATTGCGGTAGGCGTCCTCCCAGCTGCGATCCTCGCCGGTGGTCTGGCCATGGCCGCCGGAGAAAGTCTCGCGCGGCTGGGTGAAGTAAGTCAGTCTGTCGAGCGTATGGCTCATGGGTCTCTCCAATCGAATGCCGGAAGATGGCGCCGGCGAGGAATGCGAAGTTCAGTCGGGGTTCAGGGGTTATTAATCTCAGCGCCCTTGCGCAGGTAGAACCACCAGTTCAGCAACAGGCAGATCGCATAGAAAACGGCGAAGGCATACATCGCGATCTGCGGCGTGCCAGCCTTGATCTGATCGCCGATCACCACCGGCGCAATGAAAGCGCCGTAGGCGGCCACTGCAGAGGTCCAGCCAAGTACCGGGCCAGCCTGCTGGCGATCAAAGATGAAGGCAATACTGCGGAAGGTGGAGCCATTGCCGATGCCGCTGGCCAGGAACAGCAGGACGAACAGGCCCATGAACATCGGGAACCAGGTTTCCGGCGTGGCCGACTGGTAGGCCTGCAGCATCACGTAACCCACGGCAATCGATGCCACCACCATCACCGCCGAGATGACTTGCGTGACCACTGAGCCGCCGACACGATCAGAGATCCAGCCACCGACCGGGCGCACGGCGGCGCCGACGAAGGGGCCGATCCATGCATAGGTCAGCGCAGATGGCGCGTTCGGATTCTTCAGGGTGTGCTGCAACACACCGGCTGCATCCGGCACGTGGCTGATACCGAAGATCACCGTGATCGACAGTGGCAGTGCCATCGAGAAGCCGATGAAGGAGCCGAAGGTGACGATGTACAGCGCCGTCATGGCCCAAGTGTGTTTGTTGCGGAAGATGGCGAACTGCGCGCTGATGTTGTCCTTCATGGTGCCGAACGCAGTCAGCTTCATCACCATCAGCGTGCTGACGATGATCAGCGGCAGCGCCAGCCACATGTTCAGCAGACCCAGACCGGTGGGCTTGGGCAGATACAGGTACAGACCAATGCCCGCAGGGATGAAAGACAAGGTGTACAGCCAGATAATTTTGACGAAGGCCGCGAGGGTGCCGCCGATGTTGGGCGAGACGGTGGTCAGGTTGTTCATGCCGACGAAGCAGATCGCGGCCAGCGGCACCAGCGACAGCACCCAGGCAAAGCCGGCGTTCTGCACCCAGGTGGGCGTACCGGCGGCGATCTTGCCGAAGATCCAGCCGCTGTCTTTCACCAGCGTCATCGATTCACCGCCGAGGCTGCCGAACAGGCCGACCGTCATCACCAGCGGAATCACGATCTGCATGCTGGTGACGCCGAAGTTGCCCAAGCCCGCATTCAGACCCAGCGCCGTGCCCTGCAGCCGCTTCGGGAAAAAGGTGCCGATGTTGGACATCGAGCTGGCGAAATTGCCGCCGCCGACGCCCGACCACAGCGCCATCAGCTGGAAACTCCACAGCGGCCATTCGGGATGCTGCAGCACGATGCCGGTACCGAGGGCCGGCGCCAGCAGCATGGCGGTGGTGAGGAAGATGGTGTTACGGCCGCCTGAGAGACGCACCAGGAAAGAGGCCGGAATGCGCATCGTCGCACCGGCCAGGCCGGCGATGGCAGTGAGTGAGAACAGCTGAGCCTGCGTAAACGGAAAGCCCAGGTTCAGCATCTGCACCGTGATGATGCCCCACATGCCCCAGATGGCGAAGCCACAGAGCAGCGCGGGAATCGAGATCATCAGGTTGCGGTAAGCGATGCGCTTGCCGGTGCTTTCCCAGAAGGCGTTGTCTTCGGGGCGCCAGTCGGCGATGTCAACGCCCGAGGCACGAACGTTGGCGGGCGAGTGGGTAGTGGTGGCCATGATGGGAGCGCGTGGAAAGTTAAGCAGCGGAAGCGGCAGCGAGCGGAGCGGCCTGCGCGCCAAGCACCGGGGTCTTGCGAACTTCAGTCCAGTACATCCAGATCAGCGAGACCCAGACCACGCCGTACAGCAACATGAAGGCCGAGGAACGCAGTCCGGTGATATCCATCAGCGCGCCGAACAGGATCGGCAGCACGAAGCCACCCAGACCACCGGCCAGGCCGACGATGCCGCTGATGGCACCGATGTTGGCCGGGTAGTCATCGCTGATGTACTTGAACACGCTGGCTTTGCCGAAGGCCCAGCAGACACCCAGCACAAACACCAGACCAGTGAACGCATAGACGTTCAGACCGATATCAAAGCTGGCCGGGCCAGTGGCCGTGAGTACGGTGAAATGGGTCTGCGGATACGACAACAGGAACAGGCAGATCCAGCTAACCCACATCACCCACCAGGTGACGACATGGGCACCGAACTTGTCGGACAACAGGCCACCAATGGCGCGCAGTACGCCGCCCGGCAGCGAGAAGCAGGCGGCCAGCAGCGCGGCAGTGCGCAGGTCGAGCTGGTATTCGCCGACGTAGTACTGCACCAGCCACAGCGACAGGCCGACATAGCCGCCAAAGACGATGCTGTAGTACTGGCAGTATTTGACGACCTTCGGATCCTGCAGCGCCTTGAGCTGCTCACGCAGCGATACTGACGAGGACACCACGTGCGCCGGGTTGTGATAGCTGAATAGCCAGAACAGGATGAGTGCACCGAGCATGATGGCCGCATAGGCCTGCGGCACCACCGCCCAGCCAAAGCCCACCACGATCACCGGCGCGATGAACTTATTGACTGCCGCACCCGAATTGCCGGCACCGAAGACGCCCATGGCCATGCCCTGCTGCTGCCTGGGAAACCAGCGTGCAACATACGGGGTGCCCACCGAAAAAACACCCCCCGCCAGACCGACCAGCAAGCCGCCGGCCAGGAATTGCCAGTACGCGGTGGCATAGCTGAGCATCCAGATCGCGGGAATGGTCGCGGCCATCACCGCGGCCAGCACGATGCGGCCGCCGAGGCGATCCGTCATCAGGCCAAGCGGCACACGCACCAGCGAGCCACTCAGGACCGGCATGGCCATCAACAGGCCAAACTGGGTGGCGTTGAGGTTCAGCATTTTCTTGATCGGAATGCCGATCACGCCAAACATCATCCATGCCATGAAGCAAACGGTGAACGCCAGCGTGCTGACAATCAGCACCGACCAGGCACGTCGCTTATCGACTAATTGGTTGTCCATGTTGGCCCCTCGAAACATGGCAGCAGTTTCGTTGGGCAACAGGTTTCTGCACATCCACTGTCGGTAGTGGATGACGCAGGGAAAAGGATGAGGGCTGTTTTGGCAAGCTCGTACGAAAGGAGTAGTACGAGCGGGTCGAATCACCCGGCTCGGGCCGGCCGGGGGTAAATCAATATGACTTCGACAACGTTCTGATTTGTCAGACGGTATTCAATCCATCCTGGATTGATGCCCGATCAATATTCGATCAATATCCGATCAATATCAGATTGACACCGGGTTCACGCCGGGTCAACAACAGCTTGACGGCCCCGGCCAGCGGCAGGCGATCGCCAACAAAGGCAGACCGTCACGCAATGCCGAGGCTGGTCGCCAGCACGGCCACCTGCACACGCGAGCTGAGGTCGAGCTTCTTGAAGATATGCTGCACATGAATCTTGACGGTGGTCTCGGCGATGTCGAGCTCGCGCGCAATCTGCTTGTTGCTCTGCCCCTTCGAGATCAGCAGCAGAATTTCCCGCTCACGCGGCGACAGTTTATCGAGCGCATGCGGGCTGGCCGGCGGCGGCTCGACCGGCCGCGCGGGTGCGCCCTGCCCGCGCAAGGCGGCCACCAGCTTGCCCATCATTTGCGGGCTGATCATCGACTGACCGTCATAGACCTTGACGATGGCATCACAGAGCTGATCCGACTCGGAAGTTTTGAGCAGATAGCCATCGGCGCCCGCCTGCAGCGCACGCGACAGGTCTTCTTCATCCTCGCTAACGGTCAGCATCATCACACGCAGCTCGGGCTGGCTTTCCTTGAACGACGGAATCGCATCGACGCCCTTCACGCCCGGCAGGTGATTGTCGAGCAGGACGAGGTCGGGCCGGACTAAAGGCAACACGCGCAAGGCTTCGCTGACATCGCCCGCCTCGCCGGCGATCTCGAAACGATCGTCCTGCGACAGCAAGGCAATCAGGCCGCGGCGGAACAGGGTGTGGTCATCAACGACCAGCAGTCGGATCTTTGGCTGGGACATGGTTCTCTTTGGCGAAATGAATGGCCGCGCTCAGGCTTCGACGGGCTTGCTGCGCGTACGCGGATTGGTGGGCAGCAGCAGCATGACCGTCGTGCCCTCACCCGGTGCCGAGCGGACGTTCACGGTGGCGCCGATCTGATCGGCGCGCTCGCGCATGATCTTCATGCCGACGTTCAGCTCAGTGCGCTCGGCATCGGCGTCAAAACCGCGACCGTCATCATGCACGGTGAAGCGCCACGCCGGCCCCTTGTCGACCTGCACCTGCACATTACGCGCATCGGCATGCTTGCGCACATTGGACAGCGCTTCCTGCAGGATGTGCAGCACCTGGATCTGCACATCCGGCGGCAGCGGCAGGCCGTCACCGGCAATACGACTGCCGACTTTCAGGCCGGTCTGGTGCTGAAATTTTTGCAGCGTCTCCTGGATAGCGGTTTCGATCTCGTCACCGGAGGCGCGCGTGCGGAAATGCACCAGCAGCTCGCGCACGTCGGCAATGCTTTCTTTCAGGCCGTGGTCGAGCTCATCGAGCGCACGATCCGCCTTCTCGACGTCATTGCGTCGTACCGCGCTACGCAACAGCTGCACCTGAATCTTCAGAAAAGCGAGTGCCTGCGCAATCGAATCATGCAGCTCGCGCGCCAGGAAGGCACGCTCACCGGAAATCGCCGCCTCACGCTCGAGCGCCACCGCACGCAAGCCTTCGATCGCTGACGCGAGATGGGTGGCCAGGGTGTCAACCAGCTCGTGCTCTTCCACGGAGAGGGTCACGTCGCGCTTGAAGAACAGGTCGATCTCGCCGAGCAGCTTCTGATGCAGCCGGATCGGCACCGAGATCAGATTCTCGAAGCCGACCCGCGTGCAATGCTGCAGCGGTGCGATGTCACTGCTGATGATCGGTATCACGCGCGTACGCGCATCAGGTTCAAGATTGCCACAGGCGCAGATGCCGGCACGCAGGCATCGTTCTTCTTCCTGTAACTGGTGAGGAAACTGGTCAGACGCCAGGATCAGGTAGCGCGACTGATCGTCACCGGACCAGCGCAGGGCGATCGCATCGGCTTTCATCAGCTTGCGTACGCGCTCGCAAAAGCCGGCGCCCATCGCCTTCAGATCGTTGGTCTGCGCGAGAAAGGCACTCACTTCATACAGCGCCTGCAAGCGCTCTTTCTGCGCGGCGATGCGGCGGGTCTTGGCATCGACCTTGGCTTCGAGGCTGCCGTACAGCGATTCGAGCGTGGCTGCCATACGGTTGAAGCTGGCGGCCACCTGGCCGAACTCATCATTCGACGCGACGTCGACTCGTGTCGAGAATTCGCCCGCTTCCAGTTTGCGCAAGCCGTCACGCAAATGATCGAGCGGGCTGATCACGTACAGATAGCCGGTGTACAGCATGACCACCGCACCGGCGATCGCCAACGCCATCATGACGAACTGGAACAGATTGAGCAGCGTGGTGAGCCCTGCCATCTGCTGCTCGATCGAGTCGACAAAGTCATCAATGGCTTGCACGAAATCATTGGCTGACAGGATCAGCTCGCGCGGCGTGGATGGTGCATCTAAATATTGCGATCGCTCGGCGGTCCAGCGCTGCTCCACTGCGAGAAAGCGCTCCCGCACGTTCGCGTCCCAGGGCACAAACAGCGGACGCGCGCTGTCGCCGGCACGCAGGAGCTTCATGCTCTGGTCAAATTCCGCCACCAGTGCATTGCGCTCAGGCAGACCGGCCTGCACCGCACTGGTCATGCGCCAGACCTGCATGCGCATGCGGCCCGCCTCATTCAGTGCGGCCGCGCCACCACCCAGCTTCCAGGTGACCCAGACCGTCAGGCCGATCGATACCAGGGCAGTCAGCAGCAGTGCAGCACCGATGCGAATCAGCTTGGCAGAGAGGGAGGCCGTATTTTTCATCTGCGTATTGTCCATGACTTGCCGGCTCTGAACATGGGCATCCTGCGTCAGTAGTAGTACTTCCGGAGGATGGCCCTCAGGCTTTTTGCACGGAAATTTCGTGCTTTAATACATGCATACAAAATGAATCTTTTAAGCGAATTTGTTCACGGAATCTTTTCGCGAAATCTTTTGAGGCCACCGGGAGTTGATCATGTCACAAGCCCTTGCTAACCCTACCGCCACTGCCGACATCACCGCGGGTGTCACTGCGGCCACCCAGCCCACGGGCCAAACACTCGCCGGGTCGACCGACACGCCAACTGCCGATGCGCTGAAGGCTCGGCAATTGGGGCAGATTGCCGTCGACATGCCCGGTGCGACGGCCGTATTCCGCCGCCTGAAGCTGGATTTCTGCTGCGGCGGCAATGTGTCGCTGGCGACTGCCTGCGCGCAGAAAGACCTGAATGCTGATGCGGTCGCGGCCGAGTTGTTGACGCTGGATCGCCGCGCAGTGGCGCCTGAAGCGGATACGCCGGACGCATTGATTGAGCATATTCTGACTCGCTATCACGAGGTTCACCGTCAGCAGCTTCCCGAACTCATCAGGATGGCGCGCCGTGTCGAGGCAGTCCATGGCGACCGTCCTGACTGCCCGGCCGGCCTGGTCGAGCTGCTCGAGACCATGCAAGCCGAGCTGCTCGACCATATGAGCAAGGAAGAAGCGATTCTCTTTCCGATGTTGCGGCAGGGCGCTGCGCCTTTCGCTGGAGGGCCGATTGCGGTGATGCGAATGGAACACAACGGCCACGGCGAGCAGGTTGCCCGCCTGCTCGCCCTCACCCACGACGCCACGCCGCCCGCCGGCGCGTGTACGACCTGGCGCGCGCTGTATGCCGGCATCGAACAGCTGGTGAATGATCTGATGGAGCACATCCATCTCGAGAACAACCGGCTGTTCGTGCAGTTCGAGCGCTCGCACTGATCGTCACCCCAGGCCTGATCTCCGCCCTCGCCCAGGGCCCTGCTTTCCACGACCACGGTCGTGGAAAGCTTTTTTTATGGATCACGATGTTTTTACGTATGACCATTCTCTCTGTCTCTCTGCGGGCGTCGGACCCGGCGCACGGATGAGCCGCCCGCCCCGCACCTCACCGCTGCAGCGATTGCGCGCAGCCCTGCTAGCTGACACACCACGCCCGTCAGCCAGCGAGCGACGCTACTCGGCGCTGGCTGCGATGCTGGGTATCGGCATCACCATCGCCTTGTTGGGCAGCTTTCCACAGCATTACTGGCTGCTCGCGCCGATGGGCGCCAGCGCCATCATTCTGTTCGGTATGTCGCACAGCCCGGTGGCGCAGCCATGGCCTGTCATCGGCGGCTACTTGTTTTCGGTCTGCGCTGGGCTGGTGAGTGCCGCGCTGTTCGGCACGCCGTGGATCGCGGCCGGCACCGCCGTAGCGGCGAGCCTGTGGCTGATGGCCCGGCTGAATTGCATTCATCCACCGGGGGGTGCGCTGGCGCTGTTGATCGTGCTTGACCAGAAAACGTATGCATCATCAGGCTTGCAAACCTGGGCACTGGTAGCGGCGAATGTGGCCCTGCTGCTGTTGGCGGCGACCGTCATTAACAACCTGATTCCGGGACGACGCTACCCCCATCGGGCAGCACCCGAGCTGGCTGGCGAGCACGGCACGCGCGACGCCGCACCGCTGCAGCGGACCGACTTGCAACACGACGATCTGGTCAGCGCGATCCGCACGATGGACACCTTTGTCGATGTGGGCGAAGACGATCTGGTCAGGCTCTACAACCTCGCGATCGACCATGCGTTCAGCCGCCACGTCGGCTTGCGCTGTGAGGACGTGATGTCGCGCGACGTCGTGACGACCACCGCAGAGGCCACGCTCGCAGATGCCTGGTACCTGATGCAGAAGCACCGCATCAAGGCGCTACCGGTCGTGGATGACGCATCCCGGCTGGCCGGCATCGTCACCTTGTCGGATTTTTTCAGCCACCTTCGCGCAGCGCCGGCGATGGACCAGGGGCCGTCTGGATGGCAGGACCGCCGCGTTGCGGACGTGATGACGGCACAGGTCCGGACCGCAAGTCCGGCAACGCCGATGGCGGATCTGGTCCGTGAAGTCGCGCAAACCGGACGACACCACATGCCCGTGACGGACGAGGCTGGCCGGCTTGTCGGGATTCTGACGCAGTCCGACATGATTGCCGCGCTGTACCGACGGCTGGCACTGGAATCCGGCGAGAGCCGCCGGTGAATGCCGGCTTGGTCGTCATCAGGCGCGCCACCGTCGCCATGAATGGGATGAAATCAGCGGGATGAGGGACGCGATGAGTAATCGAGGGACTACTCGAAGGACTACTCGAAGGACTGCCTGGGAAACGAGCAAGATGATTGTCGATATGGCAATATCTGATATTAGTTACAATTATTGCGTTTTATATAATTAAAATTATTGTATTTTTAGGTCGTTACAATCATTGTATCTTTATGGCCATGGCGCCTTTCATCGACGGACGTCATCGGCCTTGTTGACATTTCCCCTATCTCAACCGTGGTAATTATTTCCACACAGCAATATAAAGTTAAGATCGATTCTCAATAACGATCTGCGTACGAATCCGATCCATGCGCCAGCCCACTGACAGGAAATCATCGCATCGGCTCTCCCGGCCGCGGGAAGCGCATTCGATGCCGACGGATGCTCGTCCTGCGCTGGTGTTGACCTATGACCGCTGGATCAAGTGGCGGATGTTGTTCCTGTTTGGTGTGTCGGTCACCTATCTGATCCGGCTGATCTTTTTCCGCGATATCGCATTCGCCGAATTCGACATTGCGAGCAACCGTGCGCCCACCTTGTCGGCGTACGTAAACTGGCGCATCGCCTCTGCGACCGGCGTCATTGGGATTTATCTCTACAGTTATCTGCGGCGCTGGCACTTCGTGACCATCTCGTGGACCATCGCTGGTATTGCGACCGTCTCCCTGGTGGCGGACTACGTCACGGTCTACATGCTGACGTCGGCACAGCCGCCGTACTGGATGCGCGGCGTGCTGGCACTGCGGATCATTGTGATCGCGTGCCTGTTGCTGAATGCGGTGAATGCGCGCAAATTACCGCCGAGGCCGGTGGCCTAGCGCCTTGTTGGTGCTGGCCGCCATGGTTAAGTGTCTAGCGATGCGTCCGGTACAACCGCCAGTGCCCAATGGTCTCATGCACGGGTAGCCAGTCGATCGTCTCGCCGGCAGCGATGCGGCTTGCCAGTGTGGGCTGTCCCTGATTGAGTCTGAGCACATCGGGCACGAGATCGCACCCGAGGACGTAGTCGATCTTGCGCAGGGCGACCAGACGTTGCGCATGCTCGTCCGGTGCGATGCTGCGCCATAGATGAAAATGGTCCAGCAGGCCTGAGACGTTGTGATGGTAGTTGCCCGCAATGATTCGATGCGGCGTGCGCCACAACAATTCCGGGCCGTCATTAATGTGAGCAAGCACCGTGCCTTCTGGTAGTGCATTCAGCACCGGCGCAATGTCGGCAACCTTGCAGCGGCTGGACAAGTTATTTTTTTTCATCTCGACGGCACGTTCGTCGAGCAGCACATAAGCCAGCAGCAGCTGCATCGATGGCAGCAAGATCAGGCTCACCGCGCCCAGCGACGCCAGCG
>JACCDS010424995.1_pt1 | contig 18556 bp, 14 predicted proteins | sample 7446441 | NCBI WGS metagenome assembly JACCDS01 (sample SAMN15323445, study PRJNA562643) | freshwater metagenome | isolation source: river surface water | place: USA:Blue River Watershed | collected 2017-08-17
GGCGCGCGCATCTGGCGTCGCTCCTGTGCGTAGGCGCTGGCTTTTTGCCAGGCGGCTTCCAGCAGGCCGATACCCTGCAGGCCCACGTGCAGGCGGGCCGCGTTCATCATGACGAACATGGCGTTCAGGCCGCGGTGCGGCTCGCCCACCAGCCAGCCCGTCGCGTCCTCGAAACGCATCACGCAGGTCGGGCTGCCGTGCAGGCCCATCTTCTCCTCGATGCGCTCGCAATACACGCCGTTGCGTGAGCCATCAGGCAACACCTTGGGTGCGAGGAAGAGCGAGAGGCCCCTGGGGCCGGGCGCTGCATCGGGCAGGCGCGCCAGTACCAGGTGCACGATGTTGTCGCTCAGGTCATGCTCGCCGCCCGAGATGAAGATCTTGCTGCCACTCAGGCGGTAGCTGCCGTCGGCTTGCGGCATGGCCTTGCTACGCACCAGGCCCAGGTCGCTGCCGGCCTGCGGCTCGGTCAGGCACATGGTGGCCAGCCACTCACCGGTGGCCAGCTTCGCCAGGTAACGTGCCTTCAATTCATCGCTGCCGTGGTGCTTGAGACATTCATAGGCGCCGTGCAGCAGGCCGGGTGCCATGGTCCAGCCGTGGTTGGCCGCACTCAGCATCTCGTAGAGCACGGCCTCCAGCACGGCGGGCAGGCCCTGGCCGCCGTCCTCCACGGCGCAGGCCAGTGCGGGCCAGCCGCCCTGCCAGAAGGCCTGGTAGGCGGCACGAAAGCCCGGCGGCATGGTGACGCGGCCGGCCTCGAAGCGCGCACCGGTCTCGTCGCCCACGCGTTGCAGCGGCGCGATCTCGCTGGCCACGAACTTGCCGGCCTCTTCCAGCACCTGCTGCATCAGCGCATCGTCGACTTCGGCATAAGGAGGCAGGGCCTGCAGCTGGGTGGGGGCATCGAGCACGCCCATCAGCAGTTGCCGGATGTCATCGAGTCGGGGCTGGTAATCCATGAGCGAACCTATTGGCAAATGAAACTGCCGGCGTCTTCCAGTGAACCCTGGCCCTGGTAGCGGGCCACGGCCGGGTAAGCGCACAGGGGGCGGCTGCGCGTGGCGGACCAGTCTGCCGGCAGTTCTGCATTCACACCGCCGGCGTTGCCGGCACCGCGCGCCACGGCCGGCACGGCCTGGGGTGCCACACCCTGCTCCACCCACTGCACCAGCGGGCCCAGCAGGTCGAACTGGTCGGCGGCCGGGCCGCCGCTGCAATGGTTCATGCCGGGCACGGGGAAGTAGCGGGCAAAGTCCTCGGCCGAGCCGCCCAGGACCTGGCCCAGGGCTTCGATCCAGCGCCGGGTGTCCTCGGCCGAGAAGACCGCGTCGCTCACGCCGTGGTAGAGCAGCATCTTGGCGCCGCGCGCGCGCAGCGGGGCCAGGTTGCCGGGCCGTTCATGGCCGGGCGGTGTCATGAGCGAGAGCCCCGACTCCTTGTAGGTCTCATCTGTGGTGTTGAGCAGCGCCAGGCGCGCGTCCAGGTCTTCCTTGAGCGCATCGACCCGGCCCGGCGGTACGCTGAAGACCGTGCCCACGGCGAGCGGGTCCAGCGCCAGCGAGTTCACGAACTTCCAGGTACCCCAGTTGGCGCCGACGAGGCCGCTGTCGTAGGGGAAGGGCGCGTACAGTGGCTGGCCACTGCTGCTGCGCGCGCCGCTGAAGAGGGTGCCGAGCACCTGCTTCTGCGCGGTGCTCAGGCACTGGCCATTGCGCTCGCCGCTGCAGCTGGGCACATCGGTCTGCAGATTGAAGCGGACCTGGCAGGCTTGCACGTCCTGCACCAGACCGTCGCGCGCGCCGTCCAGGGCATCGCATCGGGCCAGGATGGCCTGGGCCACCGTCTGGCGCTCCTGCGCGGTGAAGGCGCTGCTCAGGTCGGGGATGCGCCCCTGCGGGGCCAGGGGATGGGGCGCGGTAGCGCCCGGTGTGGCCAGGGTGCTGAACTGCTGGGCGCCCCAGAGCTGGGCCAGCGCGGCATGGGGCAGGCGGTAGCCCGGTGCGCCGATGAGGTACCCGTCGTACTGTTCGCCCAGGCGCGCAGCCGCCACCATGGCGTGGCGCCCGCCGTTGGAACAGCCGCCGATGTAGGAGCGGTCCGGGCCCTTGCCATAGGCCGTGCGGATCAGGTCCTTGGCCATGGGCGTGAGCTTGGCCACGGCCTGGTAGCCATAGTCCAGCCGCGCCTGGGGTTCCAGGCCGAAGACCGTGGTCTGCGCGCCGGTGTGGCCGGCGTCGGAGCTGATGACGGCAAAGCCCTGAAGCAGCGCACCCGTCAGCGGCCCGCCGCCCAGTGCACCGAGCGCGGGTTGCACATTGCCGTCCAGCCCGCCGTTGCCCTGGTAATAAAAGCGGCCGTTCCAGGCCTGCGGCAGGCGCATCTCGAAGCCGATGGCGTAGTCACGCCCGTCGCTCCCCTTGCGTTTGTGCATGCTGCCTCTGACCAGGCAGTGGGCCGGCAGGGCCAGCGTGCCTTGCTTGAGCGAGCCCTCGGCCACCGTCGTGGCCGCAAGAATCTGTGTGTGCTCATGTCGAAAGCGCGCCGGCAGTTCGTCGCAGGTTTGCATGGCGCCGCCGCGGCTGGTACCCAGTACCGGCGGGGCGGTGGACGAAGCAGGCACGGTGCTGCCGCAGGCGGCCAGCAGCAGCCAGATCGGCAGCAGCAATGCGGGCCAACCGATGCGCAAGGGGGAACTCTTCATGAGGCAACTCCAGAGGGACGGGCGAGGGGCCTGGGCCGCGCGCCATGGGCTGGCTCGCGTGCGCGTGCACGCGGCTCAGCCACCTGGTGGCGCGGGCGCGACGGGGGCCGCCGCGGCGGCCCCCGGTGCTCAGGACTCGGCGGTGAAACCGATGCGCTTGACGATCGGTCCCCAGTTGTCGTACTGGACCTTCATGTCCTTGACCATGGCTTCGGACGAACTGCCTACCGGCACCAGACCTTGCACCGCCAGGCTGTCGATCACGCTCTTGTCCTTGAGAGCGGCCACGATGGCCGCGTTGGCGTTGGCGATGACGCTGGCGGGTGTCTTGGCCGGGGCATAGAAGCCAAACCATTCCTCCACCACCAGATCCGGGAAACCCTGCTCGGCGAAGGTGGGTACATCGGGCACGAAGGGCGAACGCTGGGCGCCGGAGACGGCGATGACACGCAGCTTGCCCGCGCGGTGGTTGGCCAGGAAATCACCCAGAGGGGTGACCATGGAGGCCAGCTGGCCGCCGATCACGTCGGCCACGCCGGGGATGGAGCCGCGGTAGGGAATGTGCTTGAGATCAACGCCGCTGTTCAGGCCCAGCAGGGCGCCCAGGAAGTGCGGCGTGGAGCCGGCGGCGGGCGAGCCATAGCTGGCCAGCGCCGGATTGGCCTTGGCCCAGGTCAGGTAGTCCTTGACGGTCTTGACGCTGGCGGGCACCAGCGGACCGACCGCCAGACCGTGCACCAGGGAGGTGGCGATGGCCACGGGCGCGAAATCCTTGAAGGGGTCGTAACTCAGCTTGCTGTAGATGTGCGGGTAAATCGACATCATGGAGTAGGGGGTGAGCAGCAGGGTGCTGCCATCAGGCGGAGCGTTTTTCACGGTTTCGACCGCGATGCGGCCGGCTGCGCCGGTCTTGTTTTCGACCACCGCGGCGTTTCGGGTGTAGGCCGAGCCGGCCAATTTTTCCCCGACGCGTCGGCTGGTGGCGTCGGCCGTGCCGCCCGCGGGGAAGCCATTGACGATCTTGACCTGTTCCAGGGTCTGCGCCCGGGCGGTAAAGGGCGCCAGCAGACCGAGCGCGGTGGCGCCAGCGGTGGCCTGGACGAAGTGACGGCGTTGCATCATGGTGGGTCTCCTGTGGTTGGGGGGAAGGGCAAACAGATGTCAGCGCGGTGCCATGCGCAGCGCGCCATCGAGGCGGATCACCTCGCCATTGAGGTGGCCGTTGCTGACGATGTGGGCTGCCAGCTGGGCAAACTCCTCGGGGTGGCCCAGGCGCTTGGGGAAGGGGATGGAGGCGGCCAGGCTGGCCTGGACTTCCTCGGGCAACTCCTTCATCAGCGGCGTGGCGAACAGGCCGGGCGCCACGGTGCAGACGCGGATGCCGTGCTGGGCCAGGTCGCGCGCCATGGGCAGGGTCATGCCGACCAGGCCGCCCTTGGAGGCACTGTAGGCCTGCTGGCCGACCTGGCCGTCGAAGGCGGCCACGGAAGCGGTGAACAGCATCACGCCGCGTTCGCCATCGTCCAGCGGCGGCAGCTTGACGCATTCGGCCGCGAAGAGGCGGCTGATGTTGTAGCTGCCGATCAGGTTGACGTTGATCACGCGCGTGAAGTCTTCCAGCGGCGCGGGCTGGCCGTCCTTGCCGACGATGCGCTTGGCACTGCCGATGCCGGCGATGTTCATGAGGATGCGCGCGGGGCCGTGGGCGGCTGCGGCCTGGGCGAGTGCCGCCTTGACGCTGTCGGTGTTCGTGATGTCGCAGACGCAGGCGACGCCACCAATCTCGGCGGCCACTTTTTCGGCGAGCGCTGCATTGACGTCGAGCACGGCGACCTTGGCGCCCAGGCGCGCCAATTCGCGCGCCGTGGCCTCGCCCAGGCCGGAGGCACCGCCGGTCACGAGTGCTGCTTGTCCCTGAATCTGCATGTTGGGGTCTCCTCAGGCCTGTGGTTTGATGATGTTGTGCATCTGGTCGTCGTGCAGCGCGGCTACCGTGTCGGCGCGATGAGCCAGCACGGCGCGCTGGTTGATCGAGCCCTTGTCCGTGATTTCGCCGCGGTCGATGGTGGGCGGATCCGCCAGCAGGCACATGCGGGCAATGCGGTTGGCGCTGCCGGTGGCCGTGCGCGCCAGTTCGTCGACGACCTTCTGGAAATGGGCCAGCACGGGGGCGCTGTTGAGCACGTCGTGCAGGGACACGCTGTCCGGCAGGCCCGAGAGCTTGCGCACGGCCGGGGTCGGGAACACCATGGCACCGACTTCCTTGAGGTTCAGGCCGGTCAGCACCACGTCCTGAATGTAGGGTGCCCCGGCGGCAATGATCCGGGCGCGCAATGGACCCACGCTGACGAAGGTTCCGGTGGCCAGCTTGAAGTCTTCTGCAATGCGGCCGTCGAACTTCAGGCCGAGGTGGATGTCGGTCTCGTCGATCCACTTGACGGCGTCGCCGGTCTTGAAGAAGCCTTCCTCGTCGAAGGCCTCGGCCGTTTCCCGCGGCATGCGCCAGTAGCCCGGCGTGACGTTGGGGCCCTTGTAGCGGACCTCGGTCTTGCCGTCCATGTCCACCAGCTTGAGCACCATGCCCGGGGTGGGCACGCCCAGGTCGCCGGCCCGCACGAAAGGATTGGTGACGAAGATGCCAAACGGGCCAGACTCGGTCATGCCTAGGCCGGTGGTCATGACGATGCGCTCGCCAATCTCGCGCTCCTGGCTTTCGTACAGGCTGTCCCAGACCGGTTGCGCCAGGGCAGCGCCCGCGTAGAAGAACATCTGCACGCGCGAGAGCAGCTGGCGGCGCAGCGCGTCGTCGGTCTTCATGGCGCTGGCGATGGCCTCAAAGCCGGTGGGCACGTTGAAGTAGACCGTGGGGGCGATCTCGCGCAGATTGCGCAGCGTCTCGTGCATGAGGGCCGGTGTGGGCTTGCCGTCGTCGATGTAGAGCGTGCCACCGTGGAAGACCACCATGCCGAAGTTGTGGTTGCCCCCGAAGGTGTGGTTCCAGGGCAGCCAGTCGACCAGCACCAGCGGCTCCTGGGCCAGCACCGGCATGGACTGGCTCATCTGTTGCTGGTTGGCGCACCACATGCGGTTGGTGTTGATGACCGCCTTGGGCAGCTTGGTCGAGCCGCTGGTGAACAGGAACTTGACCACGGTGTCGGGGCCGGTGGCGGCCATGGCGCGGTCGACCGCGTCGGTGGCCGGCTGCTGGCACCAGTCGGCAAAACGGCCCGCGCTGCGGCCCTCGACCGACCCCTCGACCATCACCACCTCCACCTCGGGGCCCACCGCGGTGGCGATGGCCTTGGCATAACGGGCGTCCTGCGCGAACACCAGGCCCGGGGTCACGGTGCGCAGCACATGGCGCAGCTTGTCGTAGTCCACGCTGATGAGGGAGTAGGGCGGCGAGACCGGGGTGTAGGGCACGCCGGCGACCATGCAGCCCAGGGCCATGAGCGCATGCTCCAGGCTGTTCTCGCTCAAGATGGCCACCGGGCGCTCGGCGTTCAGGCCCCGGTCGATCAGGCCTTGCGCAATGCTGCGCGCGGTCTGCCAGGCCTGTGCAAAGGTGAGCGTCTGCCAGTCGCCAAGCTGGCCGTCGGCCAGGCGGGCGCGGCGCGCCATGAACACCTGTTGCGGACGTTGCTGGGCCCAGTGCTGCAGGCGGTCGCTCATGCGCTCGGGGTAGGGTGCCAGATCCTGCTCGGCGCGCATATAGCGCGTGCCGGGCACGCCGTCCCGCACGTCCACGCGGGTCACGCCAAAGGTCAGCGGGCGAAACTTGGGGCTGCTCATGGGGCTCGTCTCCTCGGTTCTTGTGCTGGGGCCGCGTCTGCTCAGGACTTCTGCACCTTGGCCGCCTTGCCTTCCAGGAAGGCGCGCACGCGGGCCTTGGCCTCGGGGGCAGACTGGGCGATCGAGGCCATCAGCGCCTCGGTCATGAAGCCGTGGTCGGCCGGTTGCTCGGCAATGCGCGGCAGGGCGTGCATGAGCGCGAAATTGGTCAGCGGTGCGTTGCTGGCAATGCGCGTGGCCAGTTCGATGGCCTTGTCCAACGCCTGACCGGCGCCCACCAGGTATTGCGCAAAGCCCAGGCGCTCGCCGTCGACGGCGTTGTAGACGCGGCCGGTGAGCATCATGTCGGTCATGCGGGCCACCCCCACCAGCTTGGGGATGCGCACCGAGCCGCCGCCGCCCACAAAAATGCCGCGCGTGCCCTCGGGCAGGGCGTAGAAGGTGCTCTCGTCGGCCACACGGATGTGGCAGCTGCTGGCCAGCTCCAGGCCACCGCCCACCACCGCGCCATGCAGGGCAGCGATCACCGGCACGCGGCCGAGTTGAACGGCGTCCAGCGCCACGTGCCAGCTGCGCGAATGCAGCACCCCTTCACCGGCGTCGCGCTCCTTGAGCTCGGACAGGTCCAGGCCGGCGCAGAAGTGCTCGCCCTCGCCATGGATCACGGCGGCGCGGGCGTCTTCGGGCAGGTTCTGGAACACATCGCGGATGGCGGCGATCAGGGCGTCGCTCAGCGCATTGCGCTTGGCCGGGCGGCACAGGCGCACCACGGCCACCGCGCCGCGCATCTCGAGTTGAACGCCCTGGCTGGCGGCGTGATCCAGAATCGCTTGGCTCATCGATAAGTCCTTTGCAAGCGTTGGGACACCATGGCCCAACAAGTTATGAACAATAACTAAATTGTCGGGCCGGCGTGGGCTTGAAAGATCTGGGGATTACCCTAGGATTTCAGGGCCTGGGTCGGGCCAGTCCAGCAACTCGGCCAGGCGGCGCAGCACCCACACGCCTTCGGGTGCCGCCACCAGGTCGGGCGTGGCCATCAGGCCCGCACCCATGCGCGCCAGCACCTCGTGCGCCGGGGCATCCAGTCGCGCCTGCAACTCGCCCGCCTGCGGCGCCAGCATCTGCGCCAGGTCCTCGCACAGCTCGTAGCGCTGCGCCAGCTCGGCGGCGGGCAGGCTTGGTTTGATGCGGCCGGGCAGGGTGTGCACCGCCACAAACGAGGGCGGCACAAAAAGCTGGGAGTCGTCGGACATTCGGACAGCGGCCTGGCGGCCAGGCAGGGGGAGATAATTCACCGATTGTGCCCTGCCCCCGGGGCGTTTGATGAGAGCCACCATGAAGCACCAGGACCTGATCGCCATCGACATCCACACCCACGCAGAAATCAGCTGCTGGAACCCGTTTGACAACTATGGCGAGGAGTACGACCGCGCGGCCGACAAGTACTTTGGCAGCGATCGCCGGCCCACCATTGCCGAGACGGTGGCTTATTACCGCGAGCGCAAGATCGGCCTGGTGATGTTCACCGTCGACAGCGAGGCGCAGCTGGGCCGCCGTCGCATTCCCAACGAGGAAATCGCGCAGGCCGCGCGCGACAACGCCGACATGATGATTGCCTTTGGCAGCATCGATCCGCACAAGGGCAAGATGGGCGCGCGCGAGGCCGAGCGCCTGATCCTGGAGGAAGGCATCCGCGGCTTCAAGTTCCACCCCACGGTGCAAGGCTTTTTGCCCTACGACCGCATGGCCTGGCCGCTCTACGAGGTGATCAACCACCACAAGCTGCCGGTGATTTTTCACACCGGGCACAGCGGCATTGGCTCGGGCATGCGCTGCGGCGGCGGCCTGCGTCTGGCCAACAGCAACCCCATGCTGCTCGAGGACGTGGCCATCGACTGGCCCGATATGCAGATCGTGATGGCGCACCCAAGCTTTCCGTGGCAGGACGAGGCGCTGTCGCTGGCCACCCACAAGCCCAATGTGTGGATCGATCTGTCGGGCTGGAGCCCCAAGTACTTTCCCAAGCAGCTGGTGCAGTACGCCAACACCTTGCTCAAGGACCGGGTGCTGTTTGGCAGCGACTACCCGCTGATCACGCCCGAGCGCTGGATGCGCGACTTCGAGGTCGCTGGCTTCAAGCCCGAGGTCATGCCCGGCATCCTCAAGGGCAACGCGGTGCGCCTGCTGGGGCTTTGAGCCTGGGGGGTCAGCTGGCCCACAACTGGGTCAGCAGACCGGCGTCGCTCATCACGCCGGTCAGGCTCACACCGCTGTGCTCGAACACATGGTCGATCACCCGCATCGCCTTGACGGTGGTGCTGTCGCTCAGGGTGACCCGCTCCAGCAAGGCATTGATGGCCGTGTCAAAGCCGGGGGCCGCATCAACGGCCAAACGGTTGACGTAATACAGGGCCACATCGTGTTTGTTGCTCAAGAGCCCGCGGTCTTCGGGTCCGCTGGTTTCGGCATAGGCCCCCAGAATCAGCCGGCCGACAAAGCTGCCGCGGGCATTGAGATCGGTGGTGCCCAGCGACTTGAGCTGCGCCGTCCAATAGTCCCAGCCACCCGGGTCGGGGTCCCGGTCAAAGCAGTTCTGGTAGATGCTTTGCACAAACAGGCGGTCATCCGATCCGCTCGGAAACCAGGCTTGCGCCTCGGGGCTCCAGGCAAAGTCGCGTGAGATCCGGTCAAAGTCCCGGCTGCCATTGAAACTCTGCTGCTGCCAGTACTCCAGACCCGACACATCGGGGGCGCGGTTGAAGAAGGCCAGGTACAGATCGGTCAGCTGCGCCAACTGGGTGTGGGGCACCCCCGTGAGCACCTGCGCCAGCGGGATATCGGTGGTGAACAACTGTCCAAAACGCAGCGTCTCCACCTGCTCCAGGCGCAAATTGAATTCGCCATCGAAAGCCTGCACGCTGCTGAGGGTGCCACTGATGGTGTAGGCGCTCAGAAAGCGGGGCATGCGCACCACGTCCACCCCATCGCCACCGATGACGGTGTCGTTGCCCAGTCCGGGCACCAGCAGATCGTTGCCAGCGCCGCCTTGCAGGGCATCGTCCCCAACACTGCCGGTCAGACCGCCACGCATGCCCACCGTGACAAAGCCAATGCGGCTGGCTGGCAGGCTGTTGTTGTCGCTGTCGAGCACCGCCCCTGTGGGCAATTCCAGCACATAGGCCTGGCCAGTTTGCAGGGCGCTGATTGGCTGCAGGATCAGGGTCTGGCCATTGCTGCTCAGGCTGGCCTGACCCGAACCCAGGGTCTGCAGCAAGGCGCCGCCGGCGCTGCGCAGCACGATGGCGCTGTTGCCCAGGCGGATGGGTTCGTCAAATTGCAGCACCCAGGGCTCGGCCAGCTGGACATTGCGTTGGCCATCAGCCGGCTGGCTGGCGAGCAGCACCGGCGCACGGTCCACCGGATCAAAAGCAGAGCTGACAAAGTCAATCAGGTGCTCTGCCAAGACATTGCCCGCCAGATCGGTCAGGCTGCCCGCAGCCAGGCGCAGCTGGTAGCTGGTGTTGGGATCGAGCCAGGCATCGGGCGTGATGCGCAGCCACTGACCATCGAGCTGCCAGCGCGTGGGCACCCACTGGCCGTTGTCGCTGTTGCGCAGCGCGATGTCGCCGCTGCCCACCCGCACCGATTCGTCCAGATGGACACCCAGCACCGCATTGCGTTCGAAGGCACGCTCGCCATCAAAAGGGCTGCTCTCGTCCACATCCGGCGCCACCAGATCCAGCGGCGAGAGGCTGGCAAGCGCCTGCGCCAATACGGCACTGATGCTGGGCAGGTCGCTCATCCATTCCAAATCTGCCAGCGTGGCGAGCAAATGGGTTTCGCGCTGGCTTGCTTGGGGCAGGTTCGCCCACCCTGGAATCAGCGACAGCACCTCGCGCAAGGTGGCGGCGTCTTCAAGATGCAGGGCTTGCGCACCGTGCGTCTGCAGCCATTGCGCCACGGCCTGCACCGCCTGCTCGCGCATGCCGCTCAGCCCTGCCAGAAGCCAAAGCTGGGCCAGCGCCTTGTAGACCGGCACCGAGGACACATCGGGGGTTTGCTCGGGGTCAAAGCGCAACAGATCCAGTTGCTCCGGCAGCGCCCAGGCGGCGCACAGCAATTCACGCGCTGCCGCGCGATCCAAGCCCCGATCGAGCAGGTGTTGAAACAGCGTGGTCAGGGGGTGGATGACGGTGCTGTCGGCAGGCGCCTGCAAGGTCATGGGGCTGGCGACGCCCAGGTCTGCCCAGGTGCCCCCTTGAAGCATCCACACGCCGCCGGTATCGGTGTTGCCGCGCAGTTGGCCCAGGGCGTTGCTGTACAGGCCGCTGAATTCATGGGCCTGCGCCACCCCGTCATGGTTGCGGTCGACATAGAGCGCCGCACCACTCAAGGCGGTGCTGCCGGCCTGCAGGGCGATGCTGGCCCGGGGGGCTTGCACGGTCAGCACCACCTCATCGACGGCGGACAGTGCGCCGTCGCTGGCCACCCGTTCGAGCACCCAGACACCGGGCTCGGCCGTGCCCGCCGCCGCCCTCAGGGTCAGCCCTTGGTCTTCAATGCGCAACCAGGCGGGCAGGGGGCCACCCCCCTTGGTGCGCCAACTCAGCGTCAAGGCCTGGCCATCTGGATCCACAAAGGCTTGGCTTGGGGCCTCGGCCAGCATGGCCTCGTGGCTGAACCACTGGACATCGGCCATGGGTCGGACGCACAAGGGGGCCGAAGGCAGGTCTTGCACCGGGTCGCTGGGCTGGCTTTGCAAGGCTTGAACGGCGCCGGCGCTGCGGCACCACACCGCCACCGTCAGCGTCTGTCCGACCATGTCCTGGGTCAAGGTCAGGCTCGACGATGTGGCACCTGCCAATGGCTGGCCATTGGCCAGCCATTGGTAAGCGATGTGCTCCAGTTGGACACCCGCAGCAGCTTGCACCTGGGCCGTCAGCACACCAGCCTCGGCCGCACTGCCGCTGATGAGGACCTGGTGGGCCAACTGGGGCGCTTGGGCCGTGACCGCAGGGGTGCTGTTGCTTTGCAGACCCGAGGTGCGGCCCTGTGCGTCGGTTTGTTGAATGCGGGCCTGAATCGTCATGCCCAGCAGTGGCGCCCCAATCCGCAGCGACGCGCCAGTCTCGCCCGCCAATGCCATGCCATCGGCCATCCACTGCACGGTGAAGGTTCCCAGCCCATCGGGGTCCTGCAGCCGTGTGGCCAGGGTCAGGGTTTGACCCAGCGCGGCCGTGCCCAGCACCAGCACTTGACCCGACACCCGGTCCTCCACGTCCACCACGGCCGGCGTGGGCAAGCTCCAGACGGTCTCCAGGGTTCCGCCCCCATCGATGTAGCGCCCGCGCAGCCGTATGCTGCGGCCGGCCAGCTCAGGGCCCAGCAGCAAGGTGTTGGCCTGGGCCCCGGCAATGGCCACATCGTCGGCATACCATTGCCACAAGAGCGGGCCCAGTCCATCGGCGTCCTGCACATTCGGCTGGGCCGTCAGCGTCAGGCCTTGCCAAGCCAAGCCGCCGATTTTGAGCACCTGCTCGGTATTGGGTGGGTTGTTCAGGTTTTGGGTGGGCGCGCTTGCAGCGCTGACCAAGCGTTCGTCCTGACCCGCACCGTCGGTGTAGGTCAAGACCACGCTGATGACCTTGCCCACCTGGCTGGCCCCAGGGGTGTACTGGCTGGCCGTGGCACCGGCGATGGGCAGGCCATCGGCCTTCCATTGATAACGCCAGGCACCCACACCATCGGGGTCGCTCACTTGGGGCAGCGCCTCAAGGGCTTGACCCTCGATGGCCTGACCCACGATCTGGACCGTCCCGACCGGTGCATCGTTGACGTTCAGCACCGGCCCCATGGCATTGCTTTCGCTGATGAGCACACCGCCCTGACCGTCAGGCCGCGAGACCCGCAGCGACACCTGTCGCCCGACCTGTGCCTGGGTCAGGCGCACGCTGGCGCTGGTGGCCCCGGGAATTTCTTGTCCGTCGGCCAGCCATTGAAACGACAGCTGTGGCAGCAGGGTGGGGTCAATCAGGTTGAGCGAAGCCCCGACGGTCGCGTTCTGAACCGCCTCTCCTTGGATCCAAAGCAATAACAACATGGCAAGGTCAACCGGGGGTGGGGCAATGGCCAAGGATTTGGCCTGGGTGGATCAAAACACAAGTGTATGTTAGGCCGGCACAAGACTTGTGCATTTCTTGCGATTTTGTCGCAAATCATGGGTTCGACCTGTGTGCGACAGGTTCATTCTTCTTTGCCGCACAATGCGGCTTTTGCAAAGGAGCATCTCATGCAACGCCGCCCCCTTCTGGCAGGCCTGATGGCCGGTCTTGCCAGCACCGCCGTGCCCGCATTCGCGCAACCGGCCCTGTCCAGCCGGCCCATCCGAATCGTCGTGCCGTTTGGTGCCGGTGGGGTGGCCGACATCACCGCCCGCACGGTGGCGCAGAAAATGGGCGAGCAAATGGGGCAGTCGGTGGTGGTCGACAACCGCCCAGGCGCCGGCGGGATTGTGGCGGGCGAGTTGGTGGCCAAGGCCGACCCGGACGGGCACACCTTGCTCCTGATGTCCAATGGCACGGCGGTCAGCGCGGGCCTGTTCCGCAGCATGCCCTTTGACGCACGCAAGGACTTTGCACCGATCTCGCTGCTGGCCGAGTTTGACCTGGCGGTCATCGTGCCCGAGAACTCGCGCTTTCGAACCATCGGCGATTTCATCTCCTTTGTGCGGGCCAACCCTGGCAAATTGAATCTGGGCACCATCAACATTGGCAGCACCCAGCACCTGGCGGCCGAATTGCTGCGTTATCAGGGCAATCTGGTCGTGCAAGTGGTGCCCTACAACGGCACCCCAGCCGTCATCAATGCGCTGCGCGGTGGCCAGATCGATGCCGCGGTCGAAATCCTGGGGCCCGTCAAACCGCAGATCACCGCCAAGGCCTTGCGCGCGCTGGCGGTGATGGGCGCACAAGTGCCGTCGGACCTGCCCGGCACCAGCTTGGTCAGCAGCCAGCCGGGCCTGTCCAACTTCAATGTGGCCTCCTGGAACGCCCTGGCGGCACCGGCCCGCACCCCGGCGCCGGTGCTGCAGCGCCTGAACGACGAGGTGCGCAAGGCCCTGGCCCAGCCCGATGTGCAAAAACGCCTGTCGGATCTGAACGTCTACCCGCGCGCCAGCAGCCCCGCACAACTGACCAAGCTGCTCGACAGCGAGATCGTGCGCTGGTCCGACATCATCGTGCGCGCGGGCGTGCCCCGCCAGTAAACCTGCGGGTCCATGCCGCTGGCCATCGACATCCTGGGCATCACCGGGCCGATCTACCTGGTGATTGCGCTGGGTTGGTGGTTCACCCGGCGCGCCATGTTCCGTCGGGACGACCTGCTGGCCTTTGGGCGTTTCACGCTCAACCTGGCCTTGCCGGCCTTGTTGTTCAACGCCCTGTCGCAACGCAGCGTGGCCGAGGTGCTGAACCTGCAGTACCTGCTGGCCTATGCCCTGAGTTCGCTGGTGGTGCTGGGCCTGGGCCTGTTCTGGGCGCGCCGCGTGCGTGGTCTGGACCTGACCCACAGCAGCGTGCTGGCCATGGGCATGTCCTGCCCCAACAGCGGTTTCGTGGGCTATCCCATCATGCTGCTGACACTCGGTCCGGTGGCGGGCGTGGTGCTGGCGCTCAACATGGTGGTCGAGAACCTGCTCATCATCCCCATCCTGCTGGCCCTGGCGCAGCAAGGCCAGGCGCAGCACGACGGTCTGCGCGTCTTCTTGCGCCAGACCGCCATGGGCCTGCTGCGCAATCCCTTGATCTGGGCCATTGTGCTGGGCTTTTCAAGCTCGCTGCTGGGCCTGTCGCTGCCAGCACCGCTGGCGCGCACGGTGAATCTGTTTGCCGGCGCCTGCGCGGTGCTGTCGCTGTTTGTGATTGGCGGGTCGCTGGTGGGCCTGCAGGCGCGCGGCCTGTTGGGCCAGGTCTGGCCGGTGGCGCTGGGCAAGCTCTTGATTCACCCCTTGGCGATGATTCTGGTGCTGACCTGGCTGGTGCCGGTGCAAGACCCCATGCTGCACACCGCTGCGGTGCTGACGGCAGCCTTGCCCATGATGGGCATTTACACCGTGCTCAGCCAGCGCTTTGGCCATGGGCAGATCAGTGCGGCGGCCATGTTGGTCACCACCGTCATTTCTTTTTTCACCCTCAGCGGCCTGCTGTTCGTGATGCGCCAGGCGGGCGGTCTTTGAGGCCCTCTGGGCCCGGCACGGCGTCGCCCTGGCCCAGGTAGCGCAGCGCCTCCTCGCGCAGCAAGGCCAAGGCCGCCTGTTGCGTCAGCGTGGCCGGTCGCAGCGAGCTGATGGCGGTGGCCAGACCAATGCGCAGCGGCGGGTCGATGACGGCACGCACCCGATAGGCCGAGGGCCGAACCGAGCGCGCCACCGCATGGCGCGGCAGCAGCGCCACGCCCAGCCCTTCGGCCACCAGGTCCAGGATGGCGCTCACGCCGTCGATCTCCATCGCCACCGTCGGGCGCGCGCCCAGGGCCAGCATCTGCGCCTCAACCAGCATGCGGATGGCGTTGGGGCGGCTGGGGATCACCAGCGGCAAGGGCAGCACCTCGCGCAGCGTCAGGGGGCCCGGCGGCGGATCCTCCTGCAGACCGGCTGGGCGGGCTTGCACCAGCACCAATTCCTCCTGCAACAGCGGCGTCATCTCGATGCCCGGCGTGGGGGCGGGGTTGTAGAGCACGGCCAGGTCCAGGCCGCCGCTTTGCAGCTGCGCCTGCATGGCGCTCGAGAGCCCCTCGCTGACCGACAGTTGCACCTGCGGCAGGCGCTCGCGAAAGCGGCGCGTGAGGGGCACCATCAACACCCGCGCCACGCTGGGCGGCAGGCCCAACGCCACCCGGCCCGAGAGACCGCCGCGCACCCGCGCCAGCTCCTCCTGCGCGCGCTCGACCTGGTGCAGGATGCCGCGCCCGTGCGCCAGCAGCACCTGGCCGGCCTGGGTGGGGGTGGCGCCGCGGCCGTTGCGCACCAGCAGGTTTTGCCGCAACTCCACCTCCAGCAGCCGCACCTGGCGGCTGAGCGCCGGTTGCGCCACGCCCAGCGCTTGCGCCGCCCGGGTGAAGCTGCCCAGCTCGGCCACGCGCACAAAATAGGCCAGTTGTTTGAGGTCCATCGGGGTCTCCTGGGGGGATTTTGTCATATCCACCGTTGAGCTATATCAAATTGCAATAACTGATAGAGGCCCCCTGGGCTGTTGAACCCCCCGCCCAGCGGCCACAATGGCGGTCTGTTCTCTGACCCCCCTACACCGCCATGAGCCTGAGCAAGCCCCTCATCATCGACATCCACGGCCACTACACCACCGCCCCCAAGGCGCTGGAGAACTGGCGCAACCGGCAGATCGCTGGCATCAAGGACCCGGCGCTGCGACCCAAGGTGTCGGACTTGTCGATCAGCGACGACGAGCTGCGCGAGACCATCGAGACCAACCAGCTGGCCAAGATGCGCGAGCGCGGCAGCGACCTGACGGTCTTCAGCCCACGCGCCTCCTTCATGGCGCACCACATCGGCGACTTCGAGGTCTCCTCGACCTGGGCCGCGATCTGCAACGAGCTGTGCTACCGCGTCTCGCAACTCTTCCCGGACCACTTCATCGGCGCGGCCATGCTGCCGCAGTCGCCGGGCGTGGACCCGCGCACCTGCGTCGCCGAGATCGACAAGTGCGTCAAGGAGTACGGCATGGTGGGCATCAACCTCAACCCCGATCCCTCGGGTGGTCACTGGACCAGCCCGCCGCTGACCGATCGCCACTGGTACCCGATTTACGAAAAAATGGTCGAGCACGACATCCCGGCCATGATCCACGTCTCGACCAGCTGCAACGCCTGCTTCCACACCACCGGCGCGCACTACATCAACGCCGACACCACGGCCTTCATGCAGCTCATCCAGGGCGATCTGTTCAAGGATTTCCCGACCCTCAAGTTCATCATCCCGCACGGCGGCGGTGCCGCGCCCTACCACTGGGGCCGCTACCGTGGCCTGGCGCAAGAGCTCAACAAGCCGCTGCTGCAGGACCACCTGCTCCACAACGTCTTCTTCGATACCTGCGTCTACCACCAGCCGGGCATCGACCTGCTGACCAAGGTGATCCCGGTCGAGAACATTCTGTTTGCCTCCGAGATGATCGGCGCCGTGCGTGGCATCGACCCGCAGACCGGCCACTACTACGACGACACCAAGCGCTATGTGCTGGCCACCCCCAACCTGAGCGAGCAGCAGCGCTACCAGGTCTTTGAAGGCAACGCCCGCCGCGTCTTCAAGCGCCTGGACGACCACCTCAAGGCCAAGGGCCTGTAAGCCCGCCTCCCCCCAACGCAGCAGGAGAAACCCATGTACGAACTTGGTGTGGTCTACCGGACCATTGAACGCGCCGACCGCGCGACCGCCGACGCCCTGGCCAGCCTGGGCAGCGCCACCGTCCACGAGGCCATGGGCCGCGTGGGCCTGATGAAGCCCTATATGCGCCCGATCTACGCTGGCGCGCAGGTCTCGGGCACCGCGGTCACGGTGCTGCTGCACCCGGGCGACAACTGGATGATGCATGTGGTGGCCGAGCAGATCCAGCCCGGCGACATCGTGGTGGCCGCCATCACCGCCGACTGCACCGACGGTTATTTCGGCGACCTGTTGGCCACCTCCTTCCAGGCGCGCGGGGCCCGTGGGCTGGTGATCGACGCCGGCGTGCGCGACGTCAAGACCCTCACCGAGATGGGCTTTCCGGTCTGGAGCAAGGCCATCAGCAGCAAGGGCACCATCAAGGCGACCTTGGGCTCGGTCAACATCCCCGTGGTGTGCGCCGGCATGTGGGTCACCCCGGGCGATGTGATCGTGGCCGACGACGACGGCGTGGTGTGTGTGCCGCGCGCCATGGCCGCCAAGACCCTGGCCGCCGCGCAGGCGCGCGAGGCCAACGAGGGCGCCAAGCGCGAGAAGCTGGCCGCCGGCGTGCTGGGCCTGGACATGTACCAAATGCGCGAACCCCTGGCCAAGGCCGGTCTGCGCTACATCGACTGAGCGAGGTCCGCATGAGCAAACCCACCACCGGTGACTTCAGCAAAACCCCAGGCTGGTTCGACTGGTACGCGGGCCCGAGCAAGCCGCGCTTTGCGCTGCCTGCGGGCAGCGTCGACGCGCACTGCCATGTGTTTGGCCCTGGCGCCGAATTCCCCTACGCCCCCGAGCGCAAGTACACCCCCTGCGATGCCTCCAAGGCCCAGCTCTTTGCGCTGCGCGACCACCTGGGCTTTGCGCGCAATGTGATCGTGCAGGCCACCTGCCACGGCGCCGACAACCGCGCCCTGGTCGACGCCTGCCTCGCCTCGGGCGGCAAGGCGCGCGGCGTGGCCACGGTGCGCCGCAGCGTGACCGATCAAGAGATTCAGGCCATGCACGACGCGGGTGTGCGCGGCGTGCGCTTCAATTTCGTCAAGCGCCTGGTGGACTTCACGCCCAAAGACGAGTTGATGGAGATTGCCGCGCGCGTGGCCAAGCTGGGCTGGCATGTGGTGATCTACTTTGAGGCGGTGGACCTGCCCGAGCTGTGGGACTTCTTCACCGCCTTGCCGACCACGGTGGTGGTCGACCACATGGGCCGCCCCGATGTGAGCAAACCCATCGACGGCCCCGAGTTCGAACTCTTCCTGCGCTTCATGCGCGAGCACCCCAACGTCTGGAGCAAGGTCTCATGCCCCGAGCGCCTGTCGGTGGCCGGTCCGCGTGCGCTGGACGGCGAGCAGGCCGCCTACCGCGACGTGGTGCCCTTTGCCCGCCGCGTGGTCGAGTCCTTCCCCGACCGCGTGCTCTGGGGCACCGACTGGCCGCACCCCAACCTCAAGGACCACATGCCCGACGACGGCCTGCTGGTCGATTTCATCCCGCACCTCGCCACCACCCCCGAGCTGCAGCGCAAGCTGCTGGTGGACAACCCCATGCGCCTGTACTGGCCCGAGGAGAAATAAATGTCACTCGACAAACCCTATCTGGACGTGCCCGGCACGACC
>JACCDS010526013.1_pt1 | contig 18556 bp, 16 predicted proteins | sample 7446441 | NCBI WGS metagenome assembly JACCDS01 (sample SAMN15323445, study PRJNA562643) | freshwater metagenome | isolation source: river surface water | place: USA:Blue River Watershed | collected 2017-08-17
CTCCAATAAATGATGTATTCCACCAAAATGTAATTCAACTCGCTTTTATTGTCATTCACACTTCTATTCTTTAACTTTACATCTCATGCAAATTAGTTTCCTTTTCGTGTTTACTGGTCTAATCCTTATAGGTTATTTATTCGAAATCCTATCCCCTAAAACCAGAATTCCCAATATACTAATCCTGTTGGGACTCGGAATGGTAGCGCAGAAACTGGTAGATACCTTTCATTGGCACAAACCCGATTTTACATCGGTATTACCCGAATTGGGAACTGTTGGATTAATACTCATCGTACTCGAGGGCACACTGGAACTGCATCTTACAAAAAGCAAAATGCCTTTGATTAAACGCACCATCAGTCTGGCATTTTTTTCCATAATCACACTGGGCACTGCAATTACAATCTGGTTGGTTTTTCAAGGTTTTTCTGTCAACGATAGTATCCTCAACTCCATTCCTCTTACTATTATATCTAGCGCTATTGCCATTCCAACGGCTAAAATGCTCAGTCGAAAAGATAAAGAATTTATCATTTTCGAAAGCAGTTTGTCCGACATTATCGGCGTTACCGTTTTTAACTTTTTTCTTGTAAATAAAATTATCAGCGCTAAGTCGATCCTATTTTTTACTGGCGAAATTTTTATCAGCTTACTATTTTCAATAGTTGCAGCGGTAATACTTACATTCGTATTGAGTCGTTTAAAACATAAAGTAAAATTTGTACCCATTATTGCCCTCATTCTTTTCTTGTATGCTTTGGCAAAGGGATTCCACCTACCCGCATTAATTCTGATCTTAACATTCGGACTCGTCATTGCCAATATTGAGAAAATTAAAATTCTTCCCTGGTTTAAAGAATTCGATACCTCACATTTGAAAAAAGAAATTCATCGATTTGAAGAAATCACCATTGAACTAACATTCATTGTGCGAGTGGCTTTTTTTCTCATTTTTGGATTCACAATCGACATTCCAACCTTGTTAGAGCCCAACAATTTGATATTTGCGATTTTAATTTTTGGGATGATTGTACTGCTCCGAATTTTACAGTTACTCATTATGAGACTGCCGGTTTTCCCATTGGCATTTGTTTCTCCTAGAGGATTGATTACCATACTTTTATTTGTAAGTATTCCCACTAGCCAATCGCTACCCCTAATAAACCAAACCATGATTACTCAAGTTATCATCCTAACCTCGTTATTTATGATGACAGCAACTATTCTGAGTAGTCCCGAGAAATCATCCTCAGAAAAAGATAAAACTCCTTCAAACGAGCCAGAGGAAGATAAACTCGATATTCTTCATGCTAGCGAAAATGAGCAAAATTAGAATGGTGCACCCATCGGCCAAAAAGCTATGTAAAATAGTTAACTAGACCTATTAGAAACGGGTTAAAACAATGAATTCCAAGCAATAAGGGAAGCTTTATCCCAGAACAAATAATCGTGCCCACTCTGTGGATCTAACCAACATTGTACCTGAATTTTTACAGGGTCTATGCGCTTGATTCTTTTGCGATCTAGTTGACTCGTAAATTTTAAATACACCGCTCTTTGCTGATCTTCTTGATTAAAAATGGCACAAAGATTTTCAGAATGGGCTACAGGAACCACTTTATCCTTGCGGCCATGCGAAATAAACAACTCAACCTTTGGCATTGTATCATCCATATGACTCGCAGATTCTAAAGGCACAATTAAAGCATTTTTAAAGCGAAATTGAATATTATTACTGCCCTGATTCCAACGCGACTTAAACCGATCATATTTTCCCATTGAATTGGTTAATAATGCATCATTTTTATCCAGAAGTGGATCGTAATCCCCGCTCAACAAGACGACTTTCCCAAAAGCACTTGGATGATCTAAAAAAAGCAAAGCGGCGCCTCTAGCACCTGTGGAAAGTCCAAAAACATGGGACTTTGAAGTTACATTTTCCCGTCCAAAATCAATAAACCATCCTCGCTTGTTATAGGCCGATAATACTTCATTCCACAACCAATTACGTGTTGGATAATTCTTGTAGTCAGAGCGGGCTTGAGAATAAACGCTATCCATGTACACGCTTTTCCCCATATCTACTAAGAGCACAGAATACCCATTTTTTAATGCAGAGTCCACCACGCTGGTTTTTGTTTTCCAATCAACAGCAGAGTAGTTCCAACCTGGAAGAAATAAAATCACCTCTCCATTGCTTAAGTTAGGTTCTAAGTATTCGATTCTAACTGGGGTTTTTCTGTAATTTTTAAAGTAAATCTTCGAATGAATGGAAGTTGATTGAGTATCAATATAGTCACTTGATGCGCAGGCACTTACCTTATTTAACCCAAAATAAATGAATGCTTGGAGCAAAAAAAATATGACTATTCTATTGACCCACATAAAATCCGGATGTTATTAATCGGGCTCGTAGCCAAATTGACGGAGCATATTTTTATTATTTCGCCAATCTTCTCTGACTTTGACAAATAGCTCGATATACACTTGTTTTCCAAAAAAAGTCTCCAATTCCTTACGTGCATTGGTACCAAGGGCCTTTATTTTAGATCCATTTTTCCCGATGATAATGGGTTTTTGTGATTCGCGCTCAACGATAATTTCACAACTCATTCGAATGATTTTTGAATTCTCTTTGAAAGCAAGCGTAACAACTTCACTGGCATAAGGAACCTCTTCATCGTAGAGTTTCAACATATTATTTCTAATAATCTCGTTGACAAAAAACCGCTCTGAACGATCTGTCAATTGATCTTCAGGATAATAGGGCGGATGAAAAGGTAACATATCCACTATGTAATCTTGGAGAATATCAGTTTGGAATCCGTGTTCTGCAGAGATGGGCAAATAAATATCCGCCTTAAATCGTTCTTTCATTGAGGTTAAAACCTCCTCAAGCTTTTCTTGGTTACTTAAATCTACTTTGTTTAGTGCGAGTATTTTCTTTGCTTTAGCGCGATTAAATTTATCTGTAATTTCTTCACTAAACTTATCTGAAGTAATGTCGATTAACAATATTAATACATCAGAATCAGAAACGGATTCATTCACAAAATGCATCATTTGTTCATGCATTTTATAACTTGTTTTAACTAAAACACCCGGGGTATCGGAATATACAATTTGGTGATTATTGCCATTTTTTACACCCAAAATTCTGTGTCTGGTTGTTTGAGCTTTAGGGTTGACTATGGCCAATGCTTCCCCCAACAAACGGTTATAAAGTGTACTTTTACCCGCATTGGGCATTCCAATGATACTCACAAAACCACATTTAAATTCTGAATCCATTGATTCAAAATTAACCTTTTTATATGGGAAAGGCGCTAATCATAACGGAAGTTTTCATCAACCTTGATTTTTAATAACCCGATTAATTTCACCCCAATTATCTTGTAGGTTGAGTTTCTTTCGGATTCTAGTCCGAGTATTATTGACATATTGCGCAGTTAATCCCAATATATTTCCTATTTCCTTGCTCTGATATTCATTTAAACTGAGCGCAAAGATTCGCTTTTCGGTTAAGCTTAATTCAGACGCCAATGGGAACAACTTTTCAATTTCTTCATAATCTTCCAATAATTTATCAGCCAATTGTGGCTTAGCATCAGTAAAAGCATTTTGAATACTTATTGCTTCTGCCTTTATCTCTTTGAATTGTTCTTTGTAGTTGGTTTCATTCACCTGCATTAATAACTTATTTATGCGCTCAGATTTTGAAACCATAAATTTAGATAATGCCAAAATCCGACCATTCATTTCATTTTCGAGTTGTAAATTCTCTGCAGATTTCTTTTCTACATCAAGTTGACTTTGCATCACGTTTTTCTGTAATTGATGATTTCGTCTTTCTCTGAAAATAAGTAAAGTAATCAAAAAAGCGAAAATGAACAGAGTAAAAGAAATAATCTGATATTGACTAGCTTCCGCTTTTTTCTCAGCTAATAATTTGGAATTCGCTTTAATTGAGGCATTTAAATTCTCCAGCCTCATAGTTTCACTTAAATCAGATGAAGCAACCGAAAGAAGTTTATCGTTGTATTTATCCAAATAGAAATTCGCCAAATTAAATGCCAAAATAGCTTGGGCAAGATTACCCATACTACTTAATTTCGTTGCTTTCAAATTATACAATACAGATTTTGCTTTAAAATAAACTATGGATTGACTGTCTAAATTCAATTCCATCGAATCAAAGTCACTTAATTGAAAAATGTCTCCATTTATAACTTCTTTTCCAGCAATAACTTCGGACATTTTACTTAAAGTAAATATTGAATTTTCAACTATTCTAGGTTTGTACTCCAATAGAATGTCATTATTGCTAATATTTTGAATGAGATTTAATTTGGTTTTGACCATTAAAAAATTCATTTCCAAGCTCCCTACAGGCATTGGTGTAGAAATTTTATTTAACCATATTCGAGCGCTGTCATACTTATCCTCCCTGATGTAAAGCAGAGACCTTTGTAATATATAAATTTGATCTTCATACTTTTTAAAATCAAATTCATAACTACTAAATCCACCATTCCACAGACTAACGGCTTGAACGATATCTCCTTCATCAATTAGTAAACTGATCAGATTATTTAATGCCATTTTCGCTGGCACTTTTTGTTGCAGGGATGCATGATAGGATTGCTCAAAATAGGCTTGCGCTGTTTTAGACATCCCTAATTGGTTGTAAATATACCCCAGGTTATTGCCTAAGTTTTGTATAAATACATCTTCCCTAGAATATTTGGCCAAATCAAAACCCATTTTGGTGTAAAACAACCCACTGTCCAAATATCCATTCGATAAATAAGAAATACTGACATCGTTTACTGCAAAAAGCATCAATAGTGTATCTGAATAATCGATTCCTATTTTCAGTGTTTTCAGAAACAAAGGAACGTACCCTAGTCTGTTTCTTTTAAAATTGGGCTGACTCTTAATTTCATATATGTTCCAATAGCCAAGAGCATGCTCATCATCTTTGGATAACTCGCTAAATTTTTTTGCTAATTTCTTGAATTCTTCTAATGATGTGTCATTCTGAGCCTGCTTTGCAATAAGTGTCCTACCCGCAGATTGAATGTGCTTACTTTCGTCATCTTCTATAACATTTAAAGCCTCTTTGGGATTTAGATAGACTTTCCCTACCGATTTTGTTGTTTCATCGTGTTTCTGACAACCAACCAAATACAAGTTTAAAATCAGGAAACATAAGATGAAAAATTTAAATCTTGGCAAACTTGTTATACCTCTCATTTTGCATTAAATTAACGTAAATTACTTCATATTATTCAATTAATTGTAATATTACAATTGACTTATTGAACTATAAATAGGGTCAACAAAATTACCCCTAAATCAGTTGGGTATAACTATTCATCACAGATAAATTAAATTTATAACAATAACATTTTATAACGTTTTACACCAACGCGCTACGCTGAACGGGCTGTTTTCAATTACAAAATTGAAAATTTGATACTCTAACTTCAAATCGAATCCGCTAAACAAATGCGAATACCATCCTCTAATGAATGAGGCTCATAACCCAACACTTTACGAGCTTTCTCAACACTTAAACCGGTTATTGGGGGACGTTTTGCTGGTTGATTCAAAGTTGAGCTATTGACTCTTTCAATACAATCCATGCTAAAACCATACATATCGGCTATTTTCTGAACCAATTCATAGATACTCACAAAGTCCTTCCCTGCAATATTGAATATTCCATTTTCGTTATTTAAAGCAGCTAAATAGCAGCCAACTGCCAAATCCTCTGCCAATGTCGGGGTTCGAAACTGATCATCAACTACTTTCGCTGCTTTTTGTTCTTTTAGGGTATTATAAGCCCAAAGGATAATATTACTGCGACTCATGTCTGCCACTTTACCATAAACTAGAACCGTACGAAGTATGGCGAAGTTATCGGCTAATTCCAAGATTCGATTCTCAGCTTCAAGCTTACTCCAACCATAAAAACTCAAAGGGCGCGCTGAATCCTCCTCGGTTAACATAGACTTTGTTCCGTCAAAAATAAAGTCCGTACTCAAATGTACCAATCTAAATCCAAATTCAACACTTAGTTCAATTAAATGCTCTACTGTATTAATATTTAATCGAATACATTCCATTTGTTTTGTTTCGCAATCATCTACTTGTGTCATCGCAGCAGCATGAATAACACAATTAGGCTTGTGCTTAATAATTACGTTGCGAGTAGCATCCTCATCGAGAATATCGAATTCTTCGTAGATATATCCCTCTTTTTTTGGATTTCGATTAGTGCCTCTTGCGGTGGCGATAAGGTCAACATTTTCTTTTGTCACCAGCAAATCCGTTAGTTTTTGCCCTAATAATCCATTGCTACCTGTTACTAATATTTTCATTTTGAATATTGATACTTTGAAAACTTCAAATTTCCGTGCATTATAGCATCAAAACAAATATTTCGATTCACTATTTTTGTAGTATCATGAAATTAGTAACCTATATACACCAAGGAATCCCAACTACCGGAATCTTGGTTAATGATTCTATTTATCCATTAAATAAAATAAACGCTCAAATTCCAGGTGATATGCGCTCCATGTTAAAATCTTGGGAAGAATGTAAATCCTTGGCATTAGAAGTGGAAGCTCAAATAAAAAATGGCCAACATTTAGACTTGGCTTCGCCATTAAACTCAACCGATTTGCTTGCTCCAGTTCCCGAACCTACATCGTGCAGAGATGGTTACGCATTCAGACAGCACGTTGCGGCCGCACGTAGAAATCGTAAAGTGCCAATGATCGAAGAGTTTGATCAATATCCTATTTTCTACTTTACTAACCATAATGCAATCCAAGGCCCTGGTGAAATTCGCTGCATGCCAGATCATTTTCAAAAATTGGATTTCGAATTGGAAGCGGCTGTCGTCATTGGAAAGAAAGGTAGAAACGTCACCGCCGCTGAAGCTGATAACTACATTGCTGGTTATATGATTATGAATGACATGAGTGCTCGCACTCTTCAAATGGAGGAAATGTTATTAAATCTTGGACCGGCGAAAGGTAAAGATTTCAGTACTGTTATCGGCCCTTGGCTCGTAACTCCCGAAGAATTAGAACCATTTAAAATCCCTGCTAAACCTGGCCATGTAGGAAATAACTATAACCTCTCAATGAAATGTTGGGTCAATGGTGTACAAGTAAGTGAAGGGAACATGGGGGATATGGATTGGACCTTTGCAGAAATCGTTGAACGTTGTGCCTACGGCGTTGATATTCTTCCGGGGGATGTTATTGGCTCTGGTACAGTTGGTACTGGCTGTTTCCTTGAGTTAAATGGAACTGGCCTTCTTAATGACCCCAATTTCAAACCACAATGGTTACAAAATGGCGACAAAGTGGATATGGAAATTGCCGGATTGGGATTCTTAACCAACACCATCGTTGCAGAACCAACTGATTTTTCAATTTTAGCATTAAAAAAACACACTAATGATCAATAATCACGAAATCGATTACTACTTGCACGGCGAAGAAATGCAGTGCGTTCAAATTGAATTGGACCCCCAAGAAACCGTTATTGCAGAATCTGGCTCGTTCATGTATATGGACAATGGAATCGAAATGGAAACCATTTTTGGGGACGGAAGTCAACAAACAGGTGGATTTCTAGGCAAATTGATGGGTGCCGGCAAACGATTATTAGTTGGAGAAAGCTTATTCATGACCGCTTTCACCAACCACGGCTACAATAAAAGCAGCGTTACATTTGCAGCACCTTATGCAGGTAAAATTGTACCGTTAAACTTAAATCAACTCGGCAATAAGGTAATTTGTCAAAAAGATGCATTCCTATGCGCAGCAAAAGGGGTTTCTGTAGGAATCGAGTTTCAACGTCGCCTCGGTACGGGTTTATTTGGTGGTGAAGGTTTCATTATGGAAAAATTGGAAGGCGATGGAATGGCTTTCGTTCATGCTGGAGGATTTATCATTGAAAGAGATCTGCAACCCGGTGAATCATTGCGCGTTGATACAGGGTGTATTGTTGCATTTACAGGCGGTGTTGATTACGACATTCAATTTGTAAAAGGCATTAAAAACGCTGTTTTTGGGGGCGAAGGATTGTTTTTCGCCGTTTTAAGAGGACCTGGCAAGGTATGGTTGCAAAGCTTACCTGTTAGTCGCTTAGCAAGCAGAATTCTAAGCTATGCTCAACCTGGTTCGCGTAGAGAAGAGGGAAGCATTTTGGGTGGAATTGGAAATTTATTTGATGGAGATGGGTTTTGATAATTTCTAAACCTACTTCTGTTTTCTAGAGAATATTGTTGAAATATCAAATTGACTAGCTGGTTATTTGAACTTAATCAGCTAGTTATTATAACCAGAAATTCAATTTAACTGCCAAGCTTCGACCGCCTAACATCCATTGATCAAACTGATTGGTGCGATTTGGGAGAATCATGGTTTGATCCCAGTTCTGTGAGAACACAATAAACAGATCACTCATAGGTCTGTATCTCCATTGATATCTCAAATTCATATTCATCAACTTATTCTGAGCGTTTAATTGCCAATATCCGGTGATATAACTTGTGGTACTAAGTGTGTATTCTGTTTTTAATCCGATTAAGTCAATTCGGTAATTTCCACTGTCGGACAAATAAAAGTCAATATGTCTGAAATTTGCAGCTATGAACAAGCGTGGAATACGTTTTTTACCTAGGCCTTTTACGCGCCAATTCAACGTTCCTGAGTACTCCGCTTTGTTACCGATAAAATATCCCCCGAAATCAACCTCACCCAATAAACTCAAACGCTTCCTATTGTTGGTTTCAAAAGATAAATTCCCTGCTAACCAACGGTGTTTACCATCAAAGAATCCGCCATTTTTAAGTGCAACAGGTGGGCGAAATGGCAAGAATAGATCATAATAATCTTGATGTACAAATCCGCGCACATACGAACCATTTTGGAAGTACAATTCAGCGGCATATTGCGTAATTGACTCTGTTAGTTTAAACGAACTATCGTAGTAACTACTGTTATAAATAAAAAAAGAATAATTATTTATTTTCCCCTTGCCTGACGGATAAAAGGTGCGTTTGATTTCTGGCTCAAGTCTCCAATAATCCATCTTAATAATCCGCTTTGAAACCGGATCATAGTTATCAATTCTTGGGACAAAACCCGTTCTAGCAGAGTAAGATTTACTCACATACTCATGGTTCCACATTAACATCCAATCGAGTGTTTTATATAAAAACCAAGTTGCGTGGGCATATCCGTTTTTAAAACTTAAACCGGGATAAATCGATTTTTGCACAAATGCTTTACCTGAATATCGATTATTGGAAGTTAATAAATTAAATTCCGTTCCAATGACTGAGTTGTAGTCTTTACTTGGTACGTTTAATACTTGATCATGTACCCAAATGAAACCCACATTTGAAGCGTTCAATACCTTACGCTGTACGGCAAAAATCGAATAATTTATAGGGTTAAATGCATTAATTCCATCGGTGGAAGTGGTAACATTCATCAATCCCAATCTAAGTCGATTACCGTATTTACCAGAAAGCCTCATCCCGTAACTAATGGGGATATTCGTTCCTTTGGAGGTTAAACCAATTTTTCTGGAGAAGAAAGGGCGAATTTGGCGAAATCCAAAATTGGCAAACAAATCACTATTTTCAATAAAAAACTGCCTTCTTTCAGGAAAAAACAGGCTGAAACGAGTTAAATTAATTTGTTGGGCATCTACATCTACATTTGCAAAGTCAGGATTAACTGTAACATCTAAATTCAAACTCTGTGTCAAACCAATCTTTGCATCAAAACCAAAACGGGGTTGATGAATAGGTTTGTAACTTGATTTTAATTGGGATGTAACATTGGAGATGTAAGGTATAATTGCTCCATTGAACCGCTTAGGAGGTAAATGATGAAATTTTACCGTATCGACAAAGACCAAGCCACTGATATTAAAGTTCCTAGGTACTCTCTTGAATGTGCTTATTTCATTGGACTTAAAATCCATGCGTGCAACATTGACTCCCCAGTTTTTCGAGCTTTGATTAAATCGAATTGACGACAACGGAATAGCCATTTCCGCTGTCCAAAAATTATCGTGCAATTGTGTTGCACTGAACCAAACTTGATCCCATGCTGTAGTAACACCAAAAGTTCCTCCATTTTCTACAGCACCTTCACGTTGTGCATTGAAGGGTGTAACACCAAAAGAGAAGCCGTTTTGTCCATCCAAGAAAGGAGATAGGGTTAAAACAATGGCATCGTTGGTTAATACCGAAAAATCCCGCTTTAGATTATTTACAACAAAGGGTTTTTGGGGATTGGGATTTTCGCAAATGAATGCAGCATACAGAAATTTATCGTTGTAACACAATGCAAATTGTGTTTGTACTTTGGCTTTTGAAGTATCGTAAGGAAAATGTTGCCAAAAATCTCCCAAAAAATTGGAAGATTTCCAAACGGAATCGGTGAGCAAGCCATCAATTTTTATCGGAGCGCTAACACGTTTAATTTCTTTGTTTTGAGATAAATTAATTAAATCTTTTGTAGAAGATAAATGATTGTTTTGATGAGATTCAGAAATTTGAATCATTTGACCATTTAATTTGTGTATTGAACCCACATAGAGCACAATTACGAATAAAAAAGCCACATAGTTATTTTTGAAAATAGTTAACTTCTTCACAAACAATGGTGTAATGAAGGGTGGCATGTTTGTAATATTAATCATTCAAAGCCAAATTTCTTTTTTGCTGAATTGACATAGAATTGATTTTTTGATAATACGCTTTTTTATTAGCTGGAACTTTAATTTTGAGCTGTTTCCCAGCTATTAAGGAATTACTTTTCCGAATCTGATTCCAACTTTTTAATTCTTGAGAGGTACAATCGAATATGTCAGTAATTGTATAAAGAGCGTCCCCTTTTTTAATCGTGTAATAGATCCAGACTGTTTCCGTTGAATTATTCGTAGTACTTGTCGTAACTGGCTTTCCAGACTTTGGATTAACAGCCGTTTTGACATTTGTATTCAATTGATTGGGGGATTTTTCATTAACTTCTTGAGTAGCCTCTATAATTCTCAATGTATCGCCTTCTACCACCTCAATAATTGTATCGTAGCTTAAAGGTTCATTCTCCTGAATTGGATTCGGTCCGATAGCAATTTTTGGCTCTTCTTTTCCAAGAAACTTCCTTGTCCAGAATGGAATTGAGTCTTTCTTAGCTTCAAATAAATCTGCCACTTTAGAGGGCAATACAACTGTAAAAACATTTCCTCCCATGTAAGGAATATAATCCGCTTTAAATGCGGGATTCAATTCTCTAATGACTTCTAGGTCAACCGGTAGGTTTTCTGAAATTGCTTGAAATGGCACATTCTGTTGAATTGAAGTTAGAGTTGAAGTTTTTGGGACTAAATATGGGAATTTATCCAGCTCTCCGCGCTTTTCAAGTACCTGCAAACAGACCAATGCAGAATAAAACTGCATAATGGGTTGACGCTCCTCAGGTTCTAAAACTTGATAGATAACATCGAAATCCAACGAGCCAGTGGCATGAATTAATTGATTCAACCGAGCAGGTCCAATGGAAAATGCGGTAATCGATTTATTCCAATCTCTATAAATATTTTGTAGTTCTAAAAGATACTTTAATGCCGCTTGGGTAGAAGCAACTGGGTCGCGGCGTTGATCGTATAGTGCTACTTGAGTTAATCCATATTTTTTACCTATTCTGAAGGGCAGTGGCCACATTCCTGTTGCACCATCTTCAGCTTTAAATCTGGGTTCAAAACCCGTATTTGCAGCTGGTAGAACATACAAAAACCAAGGAATTGGGTCACCATTCCAAGGATTTCGTATTTTCATCCCCTCAGAACTCATCATATCTTTAAAATATGAATATCTCCCTGCGACCAACCGAGTGGCATTGTTTTCATTTTCAAGCCATTCTTTGATGTTGTCTATTACGCCTACTCCACGATAAACAGGAATACCTCTTTTTTCTAATTCCTTAAACTCGGTCTCAATATCAACACCTTTGATTGCTTGCCCACTGACATGGGAAGCATTCATAATTAGAACTATAAAAATAAATACAAATACTCTTCTCATTTTACGCATTCAGGTTCTCTAATAAACGAGATAAATCAAATAATCTTTCTTCTTCGCCAAACTTCGTCATTAGCTGAACACCCATTGGAAGACCTTGTGAGTTTGTCATTAATGGCAATGAAATTGCAGGATTACCAGCCAAGTTTGCCTGAACTGTAAATAAATCCGCCAAATACATGGCTACTGGATCTTTGCTTTTTTCGCCTAATTTAAACGCTGGTGTACTTGTTGTTGGAATTAATATTGCATCTGCGTTCTCTAGAACTTTTTGAGTTTCATTTTGAATTACACGACGAACCTTCTGAGCTTTTTCATAATACTCCTCATATTGATCACTAGACAAAACAAACGTACCCAACATAATTCTACGCTTTACTTCAGCCCCAAATCCTTCACTACGAGACATAACATAAGTTGATTCCAAATCAGTGGCATTTGAACTTCTATATCCATAAAGCATCCCAGAATAACGCGATAAATTACTACTTGCTTCGGCCGTAGTTAAAACGTAGTAAGTGGGCACCATCTGATCCAATAAAGGGAAATCAAAATACTCTAGGTGATGTCCATCAGCAGTTAATTTATCCAGTATTTTTTGGAATTCCACTTTTACTTCCGCATCTAGTCCTGGGTTTTCAACTGCTTGTTTCATCACTGCAAAGCGAGCTTTTCCCGGATTGTTGTAACTCCAATTGTTCAATGGCTTTTCCTGCAACATACTCGCATCCTGATCATCCTGTCCTGACATGATTTCCGTTAGCAATGCCACATCTTCCAAAGAATGAGCCATTGGGCCAATTTGATCAAAACTAGAAGCATAGGCTAATAAACCCCAACGAGAAATACGTCCATATGTCGGTTTTAAGCCAAAAATTCCATTAAAAGCAGCAGGTTGACGTATAGATCCGCCCGTGTCAGATCCCAAAGAACAATGGCACATATTAGCGGCTACAGCAACGGCACTTCCACCACTAGAACCACCTGGAACACGAGTAGGGTCAATAGCATTTTTTACTGGTCCGTAAGCACTGTTTTCATTTGAAGCACCCATTGCAAACTCATCGCAATTGGTTCTTCCAATAAAGATGGCATCTTCGTCTAACAAACGTTGCACTGCTGTTGCTGTGTACAATGATTCAAATCCTTCGAGGATTTTGGAAGAGTTACTTACTTTATGGTTTTTGTATGCTAAATTGTCTTTAAGTGCAATGACAACACCAGCCAATTTACCGGCATTACCTGATTTTACTTTTGCATCTATTTCGATAGCACGCGTCTTAGCTTCTTCGTCCCAAACTTCAAGAAAAGCATTAAGATTTTCGTTTGAGCGAATATTTTCAAGATAATAATCTACTAAGCGGGCACAAGAAACTGCACCCGAATCAAGGTCTGACCGGATTTCTGAAATTCGACTATACGATTTCAAGGTTAATTTTCGCTTGGTTTGTTTTCTTCGTTCATTCCTTTTTGGATTTCAGAACGGATTCCGTCCTTAGCATCCTTAAATTCCTTCACTCCACGACCTAAACCACGCATTAATTCAGGAATTTTTTTACCTCCGAAAAGCAATAAAACGATTAGGGCAACAATGATGATTTCTTGACCACCCAAACCTAAAAATAACATCGTATTCATGTTCTTATAGTTTAATTAAGCAAAGATAGGGAATAATTCCCTCAACCTTTACAAATCTGTAGCCCAATTGGCTTTATCGTTTGGATTAAACTGCCAAGGGGCACCGTTATTCTCCAAATTCGTGAACATTCCATTTAACTCTGAAGGAGCAGCACTCTGTTCCATCACAAGAAATTGACGCATTTGATAAATGATATCGACTGGATTAATGTTAACAGGACAGGCATCAGCACAGGCGTTACAGGTTGTACAAGCCCAAAGTTCTTCAGGTGTAATGTAGGTATGCAAATCCTTGCCATCATCCACTTTAACAGTAGATTTTTGTTCGTCCATTGCCTTTCCTACTTCTTCTAATCGATCACGAGTGGCCATCATTACTTGACGCGGACTCAGCAATTTACCTGTGATATTCGCTGGACAAACACTGCTACAACGACCGCATTCTGTGCAGGTGTAGGCATCCATCAAATTCTTCCAGGTTAAATCCGTAACATCTTTTACTCCAAATCCAGTTGGGGCTTCGTACCCTTCTGGTGGTTGAGCAGAAGGATCCATCATTAATTTTACCTCCGTGGTAACTGAGTTCATGTTTGAAAATTGACCTTTGGGATTTAAAGATGAATAATAAACGTTGGGGAAGCTCATAATAATATGCCAATGCTTAGAGAATGGCACATAATTTAAGAATAACAAGATTCCCACGAAGTGAAACCACCAAAATGCGCGCTCCATCAGGTGCAGGGTATGGCTACTATATCCCTCAAAAAAACCAACCAAATACTGACTGATGGGGAAACTACCATGAGAAGGCAATTCACCTCTGGTCTGAAGTACTTGCTCGGCAGCATTCATTTTAAGTAATGCACCCATTAAAACTATTTCAACCAATAAGATAATTGTAGCATCCTTTGTTGGCCAACCTTTCATTTCACGCATGGTAAAACGAGGAATCTTCAAAACAAAACGACGGAACAAGAATACCACACATGCAACTAGTACTCCGAAGGCAAGTATTTCAAAGAATCCAATTGCTGTGTTGTAAATGCCGCCTAAATAATGAGCAAAAATGCGGTGAGTTCCCAATAAACCATCCAAGATAATCTCAAGAACTTCAATATTAATTAGGACAAAACCTGCATAAATCAAGATATGAAAGAATCCTGCTACAGGTCTGCGAACCATTTTGCTTTGGCCCATTGCAACAAACAACATATTCTTCCAACGTTCCTTGGGGTTATCAGACAAATCAACATCCTTACCCAATAAAATATTGCGTTTGATTTTAGAAACACTTTTCCAGAAAAAGTAAATTCCTACTCCTAAACAAAGAGCAAAAATCAGTTGTGAAATACCGAAGCCAATTTGCATCAGGGCGAATTTAAATCAGAGTTAGGGCATTACCAAGCGTACGGCCTCGAAAACTTCAGCATAGCGTTGTGCAACTTGCACTCCGCGCATGCGCAGTTGAGATCTTAAAAATTCTTCATTTGCATACGGACGATGCGCTTGACTTTGGTATTTACTCAGCGCTTCAATCTTCTTCAATACATCTTGTTCCTCAACAACTTCGAAAGCACAGGTGTTAAAATTCAAATTATTCCAAGGCAATTCGTAAGAAAAAATATTGATAAACTTAAACGCTCTTAATGCCTCTTCCGCTATGGTTTTATGATCTTGATGAATGTCGGTTAAGCTTGGAATTAAAACCGTATCGGGTTTTATTTTTTCTCTCAACTGGATTAAAACATCCAAAATTTCTTGGCGACGATAATTAAAAGTTCTCACTTCAAATCGATGCAACTCCAAATCATTTTCATTAATCCCAAGACTAGCAGTAGCTTGCTTAACCTCACTGATTAATATATCCTTTGGAAATTGGGGTAAAACACTTTGCTCACAAGCACTGAAAGCAACGTAATAAACCCGCTTTCCTTGACGAATAAGCTTGGCCACAGTTGCACCGCAGCCCAATTCTCCATCATCGGTATGTGGGGAAAGAAGTAAAATAGTATTGCCTATCATAGTATAGTGGTTAAAAGTCTGTTTTTACCAAAGCGGTTTTAAATCAGCACTTTCCCCTTTCTTTTGTACAATTTTAAGAATTTCTTTTGGCAATTTTACTTTCACACTCTGATTTACAGCCTCTATAGAAACCAACAAGAAGTGTTCATCACCCATTTTGAGCACTTCCGCTTCTTTTCCCTTCAATGGACCGTCTAATATTTCCGCAATATCACCCACTTCAAATTTCTCATCATCTCCAATTTCAGAAATATTGTACCCCAATGTTACAAATTCACGAATCAATTCTATTTGCGCCGAAGGTATGGTCGCATCTTTAGCATTGTGACGAATGAATCGAACTACACCGGGAATTGTCAACACATGATCTCTTTGATTTTCTGTTGGTTGCACAAAAATATAACCATTAAACAATGGCATTTCAACCCACTTCTTCCGATCTTTCCAAATGCGCAAACTCTTATATAAGGGAAGGTAATGCACGATCCCATGTTTATCTAGGAATGCAGAAACCTTCTTTTCCTGCCTACTAGCAGTATAAATAACTTTCCAAGCCAAAGAATTTGAAGAAGAATCTATCATGAGAATTCCCTTTTTAAATTCAACACATTGACTGCATTTTTAAATTCAAGCACCATTTCATCTACTACTTCTTTAGCCGTTTTAATAGAGGAAATCATCGAACTTACCTGTCCAATCTCAAGTTCACCTTCATTTAGGTCGCCCAAAAACATACCTTTTTTCGCTCTTCCTCTTCCAAGTAGCTCATTGAGCTTTTCGGGGGATGCACCTTCTGCATAGGCCTTTTGAACTTCTTGAAAAAACTGATTCTTTATTAATCTGACGGGAGTAACTTCTTTTAAAGTGAGTTGGGTATCACCATCTCCAGCACTAACAATTGCGTTCTTAAAGTTCTCATGTGCTGAACTTTCTTTAGTTGCTGCAAAGCGACTTCCAACTTGCACACCCTCTGCACCCAAACAAAACGCAGCCGCCATAGCATTTCCCGAACCAATTCCACCTGCTGCAATTACTGGAATCGAAACATGTTGTTTTATTAAAGGAATCAACACCATAGTTGTGGTTTCTTCTCGACCATTGTGTCCTCCGGCTTCAAAACCTTCTGCAACAATAGCATCAACGCCTGCCTCTTCTGCTTTTTTCGCAAACTTGACATTAGCAATCACATGAACCACTGTAATTCCATTTTCCTTTAAAAACTGAGTGTACTTAGCAGGATTTCCCGCAGAAGTAAAAACGATTTTCACCCCTTCATCCAAAATAATAGATAAGTGCTTATCAATATCAGGATAAAGTAGAGGCAAGTTGACCCCAAAAGGCTTATTGGTTGCTTTCTTGCATTTTTGAATGTGCTCTCGAAGTATTTCAGGATACATACTTCCCGCACCTATCAACCCCAAACCACCTGCATTACTCACCGCAGAGGCTAATTCCCAGCCCGAACACCAAATCATCCCGCCTTGCACAATTGGGTAATGAATACCGAATAACTTGCAAATGGTGTTATTACTCATATAATTTAGATTAAAACAAGAATTGGGTAAGTTTTAGGAAGTCTTACGACTCAACTACAACTCCCATATTTGAGAATTTATCAATTCTCTGAGCCACCATTGTGTCTTTATCCAACAACAAAAGTGCCTTTAATTCTTTTTTGATGGCTGCTTTCAACGACTCGTATGCTTCGCTTGGATGGTGATGAGCACCACCAATAGGTTCTTTGATAATTCCATCAATAAGTCCCATTTTAAGCATATCATCAGATGAAAGTTTCAATGCATCGGCAGCTAATTCTTTTTTATCCCAAGTTCTCCATAAGATACTTGAACAACTTTCAGGACTAATTACACTGTACCAGGTGTATTCCATCATCATCACACGATCTCCAACACCAATTCCCAAAGCTCCACCAGAAGCACCTTCTCCAATAACAACACATACAATTGGAACGTTTAATGTGGACATTTCGAACAAGTTTTTAGCAATTGCCTCACCTTGCCCGCGTTCTTCGGCCTCTAACCCAGGACTAGCGCCAGGAGTATCAATCAATGTAACAACAGGAACATTAAACTTCTCTGCCAACTTCATCAAACGCAATGCCTTTCTATATCCTTCAGGATTCGGCATTCCAAAATTTCGCATTTGACGTTGCTTGGTATTTCTTCCCTTTTGTTGTCCGATGATCATTACTGGCTTTCCATCAATTTTAGCAAAACCACCAACAATTGCTTTATCGTCTTTGATTTGACGATCACCGAATAATTCAATGAAATCGGTACAAATATTTTCGATATAATCTAAGGTATATGGGCGATCGGGATGTCTGGAAATTTGCACTTTCTGCCATCCTGTAAGATTCGCATAGATGGTTTTCTGTGCTTCTTTAATCTTTTTTTCGATGGTTTTAATCATATCCGACATATCGATTTTACCCTGTTCATGGGTGGCCATCGTCTTGTCGAGTTGAGCGTATAGCTCTTGAATTTCTTTTTCAAAATCGAACCAAACTTTTGTTGTCATGAGTGTAGAATTTTAGGCGCATTTCTGCGCAACATTCAATGAGAATAATTTTCGGGAGGGGTTATACCCAATCCATGGCCATGGCTAAGCCGCCAAAGAAAGTTGGAAGACCAAGCCAGAACGCTTCAGGAAGCCAGATGGTAAAATAAGTAAGGGCAATACCGCTGATGATGCACATAGCCCAATACAGTTTCGTGTTGCGTTTTTCGTTACTCATAGGACTGC
>JACCDS011635141.1_pt1 | contig 18554 bp, 16 predicted proteins | sample 7446441 | NCBI WGS metagenome assembly JACCDS01 (sample SAMN15323445, study PRJNA562643) | freshwater metagenome | isolation source: river surface water | place: USA:Blue River Watershed | collected 2017-08-17
AGATCGCGCGCCCGTCGTCGCCCGCCCACAGCGCGACGAGCCGTCCGTCCTCGACGGCGACACGCTCGAACACCGCACGCCAGGCCGCGGCGTCCACGGGCGCACGTCCGGCGGTCACCGCCCCCGGCAAAGGCACGAACTTGAGATCGTCCGTTGCGTCGGCCATTCGGCTCATCCGATAAACTGCGCCGCCTGGCGGTACCAGCTCGCGAGATACGGCGGCACGTACAGCCCCAGCATCAGCACGATGGCAAGGTGCACGAACACTGGAATCAGCGCCGGCGGATGCGGCAGGCGCTTGGCCGTCGTCTCGCCGAATACCATGGCCTGCACGCGCACGAAAATCGCGGCGAAGGCTACACCGAGCGCGAGCAGCAAGATCGGCGTCGCCCACGGCTGCTGCTGCATCGCCGCCGTGAGGAGCAGGAACTCGCTCGCGAAGACGCCGAACGGCGGCATGCCCAGTATGGCGAGGCTGCCCAGCATGAGGCCCCAACCGATGGTGGGATTGGTGACCACCAGACCGCGGATCTCGTCCATCACCTGCGTGCCGGTTTTCTGCGCCGCGTGGCCGACGGCGAAGAAGATCGCCGACTTGGTGAGGCTGTGCACCGTCATGTGCAGCAGGCCGGCGAAAGTCGCCACCGGGCCGCCCATGCCGAAAGCGAACGTCATCAAGCCCATGTGCTCGATGGACGAGTAGGCGAACATGCGCTTCACGTCGCGCTGTCGCCACAGGAAGAACGCAGCCACCACCACCGAGACCAGCCCGAAGGCCATCATGAGGTTGCCGGCGAAGCGCGTCTCGAGCGCGCCGTCAACCAGCACTTTGCAGCGCACGACGGCGTACAGCGCAACGTTCAGCAGCAGCCCCGACAGCACGGCGGACATCGGCGTAGGCCCCTCCGAGTGCGCGTCGGGCAGCCAGTTGTGCAGCGGCACCAGTCCCACTTTCGTGCCGTAGCCCACCAGCAGGAACACGAAGGCGAGCGACAGCACGGTGGGCTCGAGATCGCCTTTCACTTCGTTGAGGTGCGTCCACAGGAGCGCCGTGCCGCCCGCGCCGAGCACTTTCTCCGCGGCGAAATAGAGCAGGATCGTCCCGAACAGCGCCTGCGCGATACCGACGCCGCAGAGGATGAAGTATTTCCACGCGGCCTCCACGCTCGCCGGGGTGCGGTAAAGGCTCACCAGGAGCACCGTCGTGAGCGTTGCCGCTTCCATCGCCACCCAGAGTATGCCCATGTTGTTCGTGAGCAGCGCGAGCAGCATCGTGAAGACGAAGAGCTGGTACATCGAGTGATACAGCCGCAGCCGCCGCGCGGTGAGCCGGCCGTGCTCGACTTCGTTCATCATGTAGGGCCGGCTGAATATCGCGGTGGTGAACGCGACGAAGGCGGTCAGCGCGACGAGGAAGACGTTGAACGAATCGAGGAAGAAGAGCTCCTGGTACACCAGCAGCGGTCCCTCCTCCACCACGCGCGCGGCGAGCAGCGCCGAGGCGACGAAGCTTGCCGCCGTGAACAAAATGTTGAGCCGCGCGGCCACCTGGCGGTCCCCGAAGAGCGCGAGGGTCAGCCCACCGACGAGCGGCAGGCCGAGAACGAACAGCGCTTCGCTCACCGGTCGGTCTCCTTCAGCTTTTCCATGTGCGAGAGATCCAGGCTATCGAAAGCCTCGCGCACCTGGAAGAAAAAGATGCCCAGGATCAGCATGCCGATCAGCACGTCGAGCGCCACGCCCAGCTCGACGATCATGGGCATGCCGTAGGTCGTGCTGGTGGCGGCGAAGAACAGGCCGTTTTCCATCGCCAGAAAACCGATGACCTGGGGCACGGCCTTGCGGCGGGTGATCATCATGAGGAACGACAGCAGCACGATCGCCATGGCGATGCCGAGCGTACTTCGGGTGACGGTACCGCCCAGCTGAGAGATCGGCAGCGCGAGATTGAACGCGAGTATGACGAGCGCGATGCCGATCAGCATGATCGTCGGTATGTTGATCAGCGTCTCGACGTCCCAGCGCACATCGAGCCGGACGATGAGCCGGTGCAGTATCCACGGCAGCAGGATCACCTTGAGCACGAAGGTGAGCAGCGCCGAGTAGTACATGTGCGTCTGCCCGGTGGTGTATGCCACCACGACGCTGTTGGCCGCGAGCACCATGCCCTGCCACGAAAAGAGATAGACGAGCGACAGCACGCGCCGCTGGGCGAGCATGGCGAAGGCGATGAGCAGCAGCAGCGCCGCCATCAGGTTGATGAGCTGGGCGCCTATGGTCATGCGATCTCGCGGGTGAAGCGCATGGGGACAGACCCCGGTTCTTCCGGTTGGTGCCTGTCCCTGGTTTTGATTTGACGTCTGTCCACCACTAGGCTCCGAGCAGCAGCCGCGTCAGCATGCCCAGCACGGCGAGCATGAACGCCATGCCCAGGAACTCCGGCGCGCGGAAGATGCGCATCTTCGCCGACACCGTTTCCAGCACGGCGAGCGCCGCCCCCGCGAGGGCAAGCTTGATCACGAACGCGAATAGCGCCGACGGCAGCGCCTCCCACGCGTCGGCCGCCGCCATGCCCCAGGGCACGAAGATCGCTATGCCGAGCGCGCAATACGTCGTGAGCTTGATGGCCGTCGCCCACTCGATGAGCGCGAGATGGCGCGCCGAATACTCGAGGATGAGCGCTTCGTGGATCATCGTGAGCTCGAGATGGGTGGCCGGGTTGTCGATCGGTATGCGGGCGTTTTCCGCGAGCAGCACCATCGCGAACGCGACGGCGGCGAAGGCGAGACTGGGGTACAGCGCGAAGTCGCTGTGCGCCAGCGTGGCGACGATGGTGGTGAGCGAGCTCGACTGGGCGATGAGCAGCGGGGTGAAGAACACCATCAGCAGCGCCGGCTCCGACAGGCTCGAAATGAGCATCTCGCGGCGCGCGCCCAATGTGCCGAAGGAAGTGCCGATGTCCATCGCGGCCAGCGACGAGAATACGCGCGCGAGCGCGAATACGCCGACGAGCGCGATCACGTCGGCGGCCGGCGAGAACGCGAGATTCGTCTGGGTGACCGGCACGATGCTCGCCGCGAGCACCATGCAGCCGAACTGGATGTACGGCGACATCCGGAAAATCGGCGAAGCGTTCTTCGCGATCACCGCATCCTTGTAAAAGAGCTTGGACAGCACGCGGTACGGCTGCAGCAGCCCGGCGCCGCGACGGTTCTGCAGCCATGAGCGGCACTGATTCACCCAGCCCAGCATGAGCGGCGCGAGCGCCACCATGATGAGCGTCTGGGCCAGCTGCGAGGGAAGCGATTGGAGGAATTCGTTCATCGCTCGTCCGCACCCGGCAAACGGACGTCCCGCCGTTCGCGGCACGATGCTCCCTTCCCCCTCCGGGAGAAGGGGCGGGAACGAGGGAATCGGGAAAATCGCATCTTCAGCCGATCAATGCACGAAAATGAGCAGCGCGAGCAGCGTCGCGAAGCTGTAGAGCAGATAGAGGTAAATGCGGCCGTGCTGCAATATCCCGATGCGGATCGCGATCCAGTCGTTCAGGCGCGCGATCGGACGATAGATGAGATACCACAGCCGGTCCTCGGTCGTCGCCGAATAATAGGGCTCGGCATCGAACGGGCTCGGCATGTGCCGCCGTATGCGGAAGAACGGCTCGAAGATCTGCTTGATGGGCTGGCCGAACCCCTCGGCGGTGTCCTGCATGCGCGGGGTCTGCGCCGGGTAGCCGCAATCCCAGGCGTCGCCGCGCCGCACGCGGCCGTGGTACACGCGCCGCACGATCACGAAGGTGAGCGCGACCGTGCCCGCAATGCCCAGCAGGAAGAGCAGCGGCCCATAGCTCGCGCGCTCGCCCGCGACCGGCGCGATGAGCAGCCAGCCGGCCGCTCCCGCGCGCTCGCCGATGGCTGCATTGACGAGCGGCGCGGTGACCGGGTCGAGCATGTACACCACGAGCAGCGGCAACAGCCCGAGCACGACGCAGGCTGCCGCGAGCCACGCCAGCCCGGCGCACTCCCAGGGACCGGCGTCGTGCGCATCGGCGAGCTTCGCTTCCCGCGGCTGGCCGAGAAAGATGACGCCGTAGAACTTCACCATCACGTAGCCGGAGAGCGCCGCGGCCAGCACCAGCGCAGCGGACGCGACGGGAACCAGCATATTGAGATAGGGGTTGGGCAAGCCGGGCGAAAAAAGAAAGGCCTGCAGCAGCAGCCACTCGGACACGAAACCGTTGAGCGGCGGCACGCCCGCAATCGCGAGGGTGCCGACCAGCGCCAGCGCTGCAACCCACGGCATGCGGTGCACGAGACCGCCGAGCTTGCCCAGGCTGCGCTCGCTGGTCGCGTGCAGCACCGAGCCCGTGGCGAGGAACAGCAGGCTCTTGAAGCAGGCATGATTGAGGCAGTGATACAAGGTGGCGAGCAGCGCGAGCGCCGCGAGCAGTGCTATGCCGTACGCATGAAAGATGAGCGTGAGGCCGATGCCGGCCGTGATGATGCCGATGTTTTCGATCGAAGAATACGCGAGCAGGCGCTTCATGTCGGTCTGCACGGCGGCGAACATGACGCCGAAGAGCGCGGTGAGCAGTCCCAGGACGAGGGTCACGACGCCCCACCACCACAGCTGCGTCGGCAGCAGGTCGAAAGCGACCCGCAACAGGCCGTAGATCGCGGTCTTGAGCATGACGCCGCTCATCAGCGCGGACACCGGCGAAGGCGCCGCCGGATGCGCCTCCGGCAGCCAGGCATGCAAAGGCAGCAGGCCGGCTTTCGCGCCGAAGCCGAACAGTGCGAGGACGAACGCGATGCTCGCCCAGCCGTCGGACAAGCTCTTCCCGCGCATCGCGTCGAACGCGTAGTTGCCGTCCGCCCCGCGCAGCACGCCGAAGCACAGCAGTATGGCGATCGCGCCGATGTGGGCGATCAGCAGATACAGGAATCCCGCCGCGCGGATCTCCGGGATGCGATGGTTGCTCGTCACCAGAAAGTACGAGGACATCGCCATGGTTTCCCAGGCCACCATGAAGGCATAGGCATCGTCGGCAAGCAGAACCAGCGCCATCGCGGCCAGAAACACGTGGTAGTAGAGGCACAACAGACCGGGCGCCGTGCCCTCCCCGCGCCTCAGGTAGCCCGCCGAGAACAGCGAGATGCCGATGACGGCGATGGAGAGCAGCAGCAGAAAGAACGCCGAGAGGCTGTCGAGCCGCAGGTGAAACGGGAGATCGGGCAGGCCGATCGGCAGCACGACCGACATCGGCGAGGCCGGCAGCGCCGTCAGGGCAGCGACGCCCAGCACGAGCGCGCCCAAGGCGCCGAGCGGAAACAGTACATGGCTGATGAGGCGGTGATGCCAGGGACGGGCTACTCCGACAATGCCCAGCAGCAGCCACAACAGCACGACGCCGATCACCCACTGAATCGGAGACGTCGCGTCAACCATCGTTATCGTTTTGAGGACTTGTCGCGCTGCACGCCCAATTGTACGCGCCGCATCGGGCTGCGCGCAATGGACTTACCGCCGTCGCGGGCTCTCGCCGGGCGATGGCGCACGACGCATGCGCTGCTGTACAGTGGCCGTCGCGGGTTGAGAGCCCCTAACACGATGAAGCGCGTGCTGCGCCGTCACGATTTTTCCTCAGGGCGTTGAAGCGGGCCGCAGCCCATATCGCGAATATGTGCGAGGTGCGCGACAAAGCCATGGGCGAAAATTCGTGCCAGCCGGGATGGGGAGCAGGGGCCTCATCGCCCTGCTCCCGGGTTACGGCCAGGATCGCGCCTGATTTGTCGGCCGGCTTGTCGATATTCGCGATATCGACTGCGCCGTCCTTCGCGTCATCCGCAATCCTCGCCGTAACGCACACGTGCGTCATTATGTTAGAGGCTCTCAGGAGGGGCGCAGTGGTGACGAAGCGATTGCAGATCACGGGACGCGTGCAAGGCGTCGGATTCCGCTATTACTTCCAGCGCACGGCGGCGGCGCAGGGCGTGCGCGGGTGGGTGAGAAACCGGAGCGACGGCAGCGTGGAGGCCGTCATACAGGGCGAGGAAGCATCCGTTCACGAAGTCATCGCGTGGGCGAAGCGCGGCCCGCGCAACGCGATGGTGAGCGACGTGACGGTGACGGCAGCGGACGGCGAGTACCACCACTTCGAGATACGCGCCACCGAGTGACGGCGCGCGGGAAGCGGGACGTTGCGCCACCTGCCTCACTGCAGCTGCGCGCCCTCGCGGTACACGATGTCCACGTTTTCCGGCTTCACCCAGTCGACCAGTGACTGTATCAGCTCGTCCTTCAGGCTCACGCGCCAGGCATCGCCCAGCTGGATCTCGCACGATGCGCCGCGATTGGTGTACACGAGGGTCACCGGGCAGGCGCCGCTGCGGTACGGACCGAGCAGCTCGCGCAGCTTGTTGCCGGTCGACTGGCCGTTGCAATTGATACGAAGCCCCCGCGCGTAGCGGTTGCGCGCCGTCTGCAGGTCGTAGAGCTTCTCGGCCGAAATGCGCAGCCCTCCCGAGAACTCGTCGTTGGCGACCTTGCCCTCGAGGATCAGCAGCTGGTCCTCCTTGAGCGAGTGCCGATGCTGCTCGAAGAGCTCGTTGAATACCGTCACCTCGATCCGCGCTCGCCCGTCGTCGAGAAGCAGCACCGCCATGCGCCCGCGCCTCGTCATCTGAATGCGCACGCTGTTCATGATCCCGGCGAGCAGCACGGGATAGGGCTGGGGCTTCACTTCGTCAAGCCGGGTGGAGATGAAAGCGCGCAGCTCGCGCTCGTACGAGTTGAACGGATGGCCGGTGAGGTAATAGCCGAGCGCCGCCTTCTCGTGCCGGAGCTTCACGAGGTCGGTCCAGCGCGGCACGGCCGTCAGCTTCGCCGCCACGGGACGCGCATCGATCTCGCCGAAGAGGCTCACCTGGTTCGCCGCCCGGCTCGCCTGCTCCGCGCTTTCCAGCGCGAGGCCGACGGAGGCGAGCAGGCTCGCGCGATGGTCATCGACCGCGTCGAAAGCGCCGGCGCGGATCAGCGACTCCACGACGCGGCGGTTGACCACGCGCTTGTCGATGCGGCGGCAGAAATCGAAGAGATCGCGATACGCGCCGCCGCTGCCGCGCACTTCGATGATGTGCTCGATCGCCGCCTCGCCGGTGCCCTTGATGCCGCCGAGGCCGTACCGGATCCGCTTCGCGTCGATCGGCACGAAGCGGTACTCGCCCGTGTTCACATCGGGCGGCAGCAATTCGAGGCCGTTCGCGCGAGCATCCTCGAAGAGCTGCTGCACCTTGTCGGTGTCGTTCATCACCGCCGACATGTTGGCCGCCATGAAGGCGGCGGCGTGATGCGCCTTCATGTACGCGGTGTGGTAGGCGACGAGCGCGTAGGCCGCGGCATGCGACTTGTTGAAGCCGTAGCCCGCGAACTTCTCCATCAGGTCGAACATCTCGTCGGCCTTGCTCTTGGGCAGGCCGTTCTTCGCCGCGCCCTCGGCGAACAGCACGCGGTGCTGCGCCATCTCCTCGGGCTTCTTCTTGCCCATCGCGCGCCGCAAGAGATCCGCGCCGCCCAGGCTGTAGCCGCCGATGACCTGCGCCATCTGCATCACCTGCTCCTGGTACACCATGATGCCGTAGGTCTCGGAGAGGATGGGCTCGACGCGCCTGTCGGGGTACGTGACGGGCTCGCGTCCGTGCTTGCGCTCGCAAAACGACGGGATCAGATCCATCGGACCGGGGCGATAGAGCGCCACGAGGGCGATGAGATCCCCGAAGCGGTCGGGCCTCGCGCGCTTCAGCATGTCGCGCATGCCGCGCGATTCGAACTGGAACACGGCGCCGGTGTTCGCGCTCGCGAAGATGCGGTACGTCGCGGGGTCGTCGAGCGGAAGCGCTTCGAGCTTCACGTCGGAAGACGGGTCGAGCAGCTTGATGTAGCGCAGCGTCCAGTCGAGGATCGTGAGCGTGGTGAGGCCCAGGAAGTCGAACTTCACCAGGCCGATCGCCTCGACGTCGTCCTTGTCGTACTGGCTCACCGCGGCGTCCGAGCCGTCCGCGACGTACAGGGGGCAGAAATCCGTCAGCTTGCCGGGCGCGATCAGCACGCCCCCCGCGTGCATGCCGACGTTGCGCGTCAGGCCTTCGAGCTTTTCCGCCAGCACGAGAAGCTCGCGCACTTCCTCTTCGTTCTTCTCGCGCTCCTTCAGCTGCGGCTCCATCTCGCGCGCGTCCTGCAGCGTGATGTGCTTGCCCGGCTGGAACGGGATCAGCTTGGCGAGCTGGTCGCAGAAGTTGTACGGCAGATCGAGCACGCGGCCCACGTCGCGCACCACGGCCTTCGCCGCCATCGTGCCGAAGGTGGCGATCTGGGACACCGAATCCGCGCCGTACTTGCTCTTGACGTAGTCGATGACGCGGTCGCGGCCGTCCTGGCAGAAGTCGATGTCGAAGTCCGGCATCGATACGCGCTCGGGATTCAGGAAGCGCTCGAACAGGAGGTTGTAGCGCAGCGGATCCAGATCCGTGATGCCGAGCGTGTACGCCACGAGCGAGCCGGCGCCCGAGCCGCGCCCCGGCCCCACCGGCACGCCGTTCCCCTTCGCCCAGTTGATGAAGTCGGCGACGATCAGGAAATAGCCTGGAAAGCCCATCTGCACGATGGTCTTCGTCTCGAACTCGAGGCGCTCGAGGTAACGCGGCCGCTGGCGCTCACGCTCCGCGGCGTCGGGATACAGGTAAGCCAGGCGCTCGTCGAGGCCTGCCACTGAGCGTTGGCGCAGATAATCGTCCAGACCGACGTCGTTCGGCGTCGGGAAATGCGGCAGCTTGCTCTTGCCCAGTTCGAGCTTCAGATTGCAGCGCTTCGCGATTTCTATCGTGTTTTCCAGCGCCTCCGGCAGGTCGCGGAAGAGCTCGATCATTTGCGCCTGCGTCTTGAAATATTGCTCCGCGACGAAGTGCTTCGGACGCCGCTGGTCCGACAGAACGTAGCCTTCCGAGATGCACACACGCGCATCGTGCGCCCGCGCATCGTCCGCGGTGACGAACTGCACCGGGTGGGTGGCGACGAGCGGCAAGCCCAGGTCGGCCGCGAGCCGGGCGGCGCGCTGCACGTGAACTTCGACCGGCACCGCCGCCGCCCCGCTCGTCATCGCCTGCGGGCCGAGCCGTTGGACCTCGAGGTAATAGCGGCCTGGAAAGAGCGACGCCCATTCGCCTGCGAGCCGTGCGGCAAGCGTCGCGTTGTCGGCAACGAGCGCCTGTCCGACGTCGCCGTGATGCGCGCCGGACAGCGCGATCAGACCTTCCGTGCCGGTTTCGGCGAACCAGCTCCTGCCGACTTCCGCGCGTCCGTGATAGCGGTTGCTGCGATAGGCCCGCGTGAGCAGCTCGCACAACCGCAGGTAGCCGGCGTGGCTCTGGCAGAGCAGCAGGAGCCGATGCGGCTTGTCGCGGTCGGCGTCGTTGGTGAGCCACACGTCGCAGCCGGCGACCGGCTTCACGCCTCGCCCGCGCGCGGTCTTGTAGAACTTGATGAGCCCGAACAGATTGCCGAGGTCGGTCAACGCGAGCGCCGGCATGCCGTCCTTCACCGCCGCGTCTATCGCTTCGTCGAGGCGTACGATGCCGTCGACAACGGAGTACTCGCTGTGCAATCGAAGGTGAACGAAGGCCGGCTGCATGGGCGGCTATTTTACAGCGAGTCGCGGCATGCGACTCGTGACCTGCGGCAAGCAACGACAAAAGCTTCGACGCCAAGACACGAAGAGAATCGAAGAAAAACAGAAGCTTCGACGCAAAGGCGTCAAGACGCAAGGAAAACGGATCGCAGCGCGTCCGGAAGCGTCGCGTGCTGCTGCCGTCGCTCCCGACTTCTCACTCCCAACCCCGCACCGCGAAGCGCCCGCTTCGCGCATAATGGCGCGCCATGAAGGTCAGCGATTCGCATTTCCACCACATTCACGGCCTGCGCTATCACGTCCGGACCTGGGGCAACCCGCATCACCGGCCGCTGTTCCTGCTGCACGGCTGGATGGACGTGTCGGCGTCGTTCCAGTTCCTCGTCGACGCCCTCGTACGCGAATGGTACGTGATCGCGCCCGACTGGCGCGGCTTCGGTCTTACCGGCTGGTCGACGGGCGGCTACTGGATACCCGAGTACTACGCCGATCTCGATGCGCTCCTCGCGATCTATCAGCGCGACACGCCGGTCGATCTCGTCGGCCATAGCATGGGAGGGAACGTCGCGGCGACCTATGCCGGCGTGCGCCCCCATCGTGTGAGACGTCTCGTCAATCTGGAAGGCCTGGGTCTCACGCGCACGTATCCGGAGGACGCGCCGCGCCGCTACGCGCGCTGGCTGGATCATCTCGACGACCCGCCCCGGTTCCAGCGGTACGCGAGCTACGGCGACGTCGCGGCGCGATTGCGCAAGAACAACCCCCGGCTGACGGCCGAGCGCGCCGACTTTCTTGCGCGGCATTGGGCCCGGGACGCCGCGAACGGAGAAGTGCAGCTCGTGAGCGATCCGAAGCACAAGCGCGCCAACCCTTATCTCTTCCGGGTCGACGAAGCGCTCGCCTGCTGGCGGCAAATCACCGCGCCGGTGCTCCTGGTGATCGGGCGCGACTCTCACGTGCCGGGCTGGCTCAAGGACGCGCCCGAACAGCTTGCGGAGCGCAAAAGCGCTTTCCGCACCGCCACCGAAGTGATCCTGGAGAACTGCGGCCACATGATTCACCACGACCAGCCGGAGCGGCTCGCCGTGCTGATCGAAGACTTCATGCGCGAAGACTAAAAAAAACGGCGCGGAAAGCGCCGCCGTCAAGCTGCTGTCGTCGTTACTCGCCGGCTGCGTCAATCACCGAATATCGTCGGGAACGCGAAGCCGAAGGTGATGAGAAACACCACCACTTTACCGATGTAGGCGATCTTGTCGATCGCACCGAGCTCGTCAAACGTCTTGGCGGATTCTTCTGCCGCGTGCGCTTTCGCCTTGGTCATATTTCCTCCTTGTGAAGCCGGGCCTCGGGGCACGGTGAGGAGCAGTATGCCGGGGCCCGACTTTCCCGAATCTTTCTGGCCGCGCCCGGGGTCAGTCGAGCAGCTCGGTATCGGCGTGGGCGTAAGCCGGAGCGCAGGCGCACAGAATCCTGAGCGGCGATGTGCCGGTGTTGCGTATCGAATGAGGCGTGCCCGGCGCAATGAGCACGGTGTCCCCGGCCGCCACGTCGAAAACGGCCTCGCCCAGCCGCATGGCGCCCCTGCCCTCGGTGACGTGGTAGATCTCCTCGGTCGCGCGGTGACGGTGCAGCCGCGTCTGGGCGCCCGGCGGGACCGTGGCCTCCGCGAGGCTCTGGTTGCGCGCGCCGTGGAGGGCCGGGTGCATGAGCTCGCGGATTTCCGAGCCGTCCTTGGTCATGTACGGAGAGACGCAGGCGATCGAAGTTTTCATGGCGTAAGATTACGGCGATGAAAAATCATACACCGGTGCTCGGCGTCCTCGGCGGCATGGGGCCGCTCGCCACTGTGGACTTTCTGCGCAAGCTCATCGAGGAGACGCCGGCACGGCGCGATCAGGACCACGTAGCGACCGTCGTGTATTCGGTACCCCAGATTCCCGACCGGCCCGCGGCGATTGCGGGCGACGGGCCTTCGCCGCTGCCGGCGATGCTGGAAGGGGTCCGCGTGCTGCAGCAGGCGGGCGTGCAAGCGCTCGCGATCGCGTGCAACACCGCCCATTACTGGTACGACGACATTTCACAAGCGGCCGGCGTGCCGGTCCTGCACATCGCGGATGCCGCGTGCGACGCGCTCGAGCGGCGGAACGTCGGCGCGACGCGAGTGGGCATCGTGGCAACGGACGGCACGCTCGCCGCGGGCTTTCTTCAAGCGCGGCTGCAACGCCGCGGCATCGAGCCGGTCCTCAACACCGCGGAGGAACAGGCGGAATGGGTACTTCCCGCGATCGCCTGCGTAAAGGGTCACGACCTGGGCCGCGGGCACGCGCTCGTCACGCGTGCGTGCGAGGCGCTCGAGGCGCGCGGCGCCGAGGCGATCATCCTGGCGTGCACGGAGATCCCGGTCGCGCTCGATCACGCTCCGAACCCGCACGCAGCGATCGCGGTGGACGCCACACGCGCGCTCGCGCAGGCTTGTGTGAGGTGGTGGGTGAAGAACCGGTGACGCCACTAGGCTGGTGACGCCGCTACGCTGGTAACGTTCGCTATCGCTGGTGACGCGACGTCATCGACACAGCATCGTCAGTCGTCCTCCTCACTCATCACCGCGCAGCGCATCACCAGGCCGCGTACGCGGCCGGCGTCGCTAACGAAGTGGCGTCACCAGCGGCGAGAGCCGCGTCATCACCGCGTAGCGAGGTCACCCGCGCGAGCGACGCCGTTCACGTCTCACGCATGACGTTTTCGAGCAACCGCGGCACCGTGAGCGCCTCGGGCCGCATGATCTCGTCGAGCTGCTCGCGGGTGAGCCAGCCTTTCGCCAGCACGAGCTCGTAGACGCTGCCCCCCGTCGCGTGCGCTTCCTGCGCCAGCTGCGTGGCGCGCTCGTAGCCGATGTAGGGATTGAGCGCCGTGACGATGCCTATCGATTGCTCGACCATCCGCCGCATGCGCTCGACGTTGGGCACGATGCCTTCGACGCAGCGCCGCTTGAGCGTCATGCAGCCGGCCGTGAGGTGGTTGATGCTCTTGAAGAGGCTGTGGGCGATGATCGGCTCGAAGGCGTTGAGCTGCAGTTGCCCGGCCTCGGCTGCGAAGCTCACCGTGACGTCGTTGCCGATCACTTCATAGGCAATCTGGTTCACCACTTCGGGTATCACCGGATTCACCTTGCCCGGCATGATCGAGGACCCGGCCTGCACGGCGGGCAGGCTGATCTCGCCGAGCCCGGCGCGCGGCCCCGAAGAGAGCAGCCGCAGATCGTTGCACGTCTTCGAAAGCTTCACCGCCACGCGTTTCAGCACGCCGGAGAGCTGCACGAAAGCGCCGGCGTCCTGCGTCGCCTCCACGAGGTTCTCCGCCATCACGAGCTCCACGCCGGCGATGTCCGACAGCCGGCGGCACACGAGCGGCGCATAGCTCGGGTGCGCGGTGATCCCGGTGCCGATCGCCGTCGCGCCCAGGTTGATCTCGTGTATGAGCAGCGCTGCTTCCTTCAGCCGCTGCTCGTCCTCGCCGAGCATGACGGCATACGTGGAGAACTCCTGGCCCAGCGTCATCGGCACGGCGTCCTGCAATTGCGTGCGCCCCATCTTGAGCATGGCAGCGAACTCGGCTGATTTGACCTCGAACGCTGCGCGCAGCTCGGCCATGGCCGCGGTGAGCCGCTGTATCCCGAAGTGCAAGGCGAGCTTGATCGCCGTTGGATACACGTCGTTGGTGCTCTGGCTCATGTTGACGTGCTCGACCGGGTGCAGAAACTGGTAGTGCCCCCGGGCGTGGCCCATCAGCTCGAGCGCGCGGTTGGCGATGACCTCGTTCGCGTTCATGTTGGTCGACGTGCCGGCGCCGCCCTGTATGACATCCACCACGAAGTGCTCGAGCCAACGGCCCTGGCGTATCTCTTCGCACGCTGCCCGTATCGCCTGGGTCTTCGCATCGTCCAGCATGCCGAGCTCACTGTTCGCGAGCGCCGCCGCCTGCTTGATGCACGCAAGCGCTGTAACGAGGTCCGGATAGATGGATATCGGCGTGCCGGTGATGGAAAAGTTTTCCAGCGCGCGCAGGGTATGGACGCCGTAGTAGGCGTCCGCCGGTATGTCGCGCTCTCCGAGCAGGTCGTGCTCTCGGCGGGTACGAGCGTTCATGGTGAGTGGCATCCTTTCCGACGTCGTTCAGCCGATGTTAGCACCGCGCGCAGCACGGCCGCGGGGCGGCACGCCGCTCACTTGCGACGAAACCCCGCCCCGACGTCCGCTGGACAATGCCGGGGGGTTCAGCTAGATTGACGCCGATTGATTTCACAAGAGAATTTCGGGACACCGACAGGAGCACGACGATGACACGCTTTTCCCCGCTCGCACTCGCTTTAATCGCCGCCGTCTCGTTTGCGGCCCCGGCAGGCGCCCAGGAGCTGACGGGAACGCTGAAGAAAATCAAGGACACCGGCGTCATCAAGATCGGTCATCGCGACGCCTCTATCCCGTTTTCTTACCTGGACGACAAGCAGCAGCCGGTGGGTTATGGCGTGGACGTGTGCATGCACGTCGTCAACGACATCAAGAAACAGCTCAACCTGCCGAACCTCAAAGTGGAATTCGTGCCGGTCACGTCGCAGACGCGCATTCCGGTGCTCGCCGGCGGCAACATCGACATCGAGTGCGGCTCGACGACGAACAGCGTCGAGCGCCAGAAACAGGTGTCGTTCGCGCCGACGTACTTCATGACGGGAACCAAAATCATCGTGAAGAAGAGTTCCGGCATCAAAGGCTACGACGATCTGAAGGGCAAGACGGTCGTGTTCACGCAAGGGACCACAAACGAGCGTGCGATGAAGGCGTATAACGACGAGAAGAAGCTTGGCATCAATTTCATCCCGGCCAAGGACCATGCCGAATCGTTCCTCGCGGTCGAAACCGGCCGCGCGGTCGCGTTCCCGATGGACGACATTCTCCTCTACGGTCTGAGGGCGAACGCGAAGAATCCGAACGACTTCGAAGTGCTCGGGCAGTTCCTGTCCGACGACCCGTATGCGCCGATGATGCGCAAGGACGACCCGGCGTTCAAGAAAGCGGTCGACAATTCCATCAGTGCCTTGTACAAGAGCGGCGAGATCAACAAAATCTACCAGAAATGGTTTCAGTCGCCGATTCCTCCCAAAGGCGTGAACCTGAACGTTCCCGTATCGGAACCGCTGAAGGAACTCTTCAAGAACCCGAACGACAAGGGGGTTGAGGCGTGCGGCAAGATGAAGTGCTGAAGCGCCTCCCGCATAGACGATGAACGGAAATCGGAGAACGCTCGCGTTCTCCGATTTTTTTATAACTCCCGGCCTGGCTTGAACTGACACGTGGATTTCGGCTTCCTCACTCAACCCGCCATGTCGGGCGGCGGCACCTACATCGACTGGGTGATCTCGGGCGTCAAGTGGACGGCTCTCGTCTCGCTGTGCGCGTGGGTCATCGCATTCACGCTCGGCTCGGTGCTCGGGGTGCTTCGAACGACGAGCATCGCGCCGCTCCGCAACCTGGCCACCGCTTACGTCGAGTTGTTCCGCAACATCCCGCTGCTGGTGCACATGTTCGTCTGGTATTTCGTCATCCCGGAGATCGTCCCGGACAGTCTCGGGACGTGGATGAAGGCCGGAATGCCGATGCCGGAGTTCTGGAGCGCCGTGCTCGCGCTCGGGTTCTACACCGCATCGCGCGTAGCCGAGCAAGTGCGTTCCGGCATACAGTCGATTCCGCGCGGCCAGGTAGACGCCGGACTGGCGACCGGTCTCACGATGACGCAGGTGTACCGGCACGTGCTGCTGCCCATGGCCTACCGCATCGTCGTGCCGCCGCTGACATCCGAGTTTCTCACCATATTCAAGAACTCCTCGGTCGCCCTCACCATCGGGGTGCTCGAGCTGACCGCGCAGGCGCGGCAGATCTCGGAATACACGTACCGGACGTTCGAGATCTTCACCGTCGCAACGGTGGTGTACATCCTGATCACCCTCGCGGTAACTCTGCTCATGCGCGTGGTCGAGCAGAAGGTGCGCGTGCCGGGCTATATCGGGAGCGCCAGCAAGTGAAACCGCGAGCCCAGGGTAAGGGATAACCCATGTTCACCGGCTTCGATTTCGACGTCATTGCCCGGTCTTTGCCGTACCTGTGGGGCGGCATGTTGTTTTCGCTCGGCCTGACCGCGCTCGCCATGCTGGGCGGCATCGTGCTCGGCACGCTGCTCGCGCTGATGCGCCTGTCTCCGTTCGCGGTCCTCAACGTGCCGGCCGGCACGTACGTCAACCTGCTGCGCTCCACGCCTCTCATCCTCGTCATATTCTGGTTTTATTTCCTGGTGCCGCTCGCGGTGAAAGCGATTTCCGGGGACAGCTACGCCACGGGCATAGGGCCGTTCTATTCGGCGCTCATCGCTTTCACGATGTTCGAGGCGGCTTACTATTGCGAGATCATCCGGGCGGGCATACAAAGCGTACCGCGCGACCAGGTGAGCGCGGCCTACGCGCTCGGCCTCAACTACCGGCTGGCCATGACACGCGTCGTGCTGCCTCAGGCCTTCCGCAACATGATTCCCATACTGCTCACACAGGGCATCATTCTGTTCCAGGACACGTCGCTGGTGTACGTGGTGGGCCTGACCGATTTCATGGGCGCCGCAACCAAGATCGCCCAGCGCGACGGGCGGCTGGTTGAAATGTACTTGTTCGCGGCGCTCGTCTATTTCCTGATGTGCTACTCCGCTTCCTGGCTCGTGAAGCGCATGCAGACGCGCATCGCGATCCCACGTTGAGGTTTCCTTCATGGCGATGATCGATATTTCGGGCGTGAGCAAGTGGTACGGCTCTTTTCAGGTGCTCAAGCACTGCACGACCCGCGTCGACAAGGGCGAGGTGGTCGTCGTATGCGGTCCGTCCGGCTCGGGCAAGTCCACGCTGATCAAGTGCGTCAATGCGCTGGAGCCTTTCCAAGAAGGTGAAATCCTGGTCAATGGCGAGTCCGTCGGCGGCAAGGGCACCAACCTGCCCCGGCTGCGCTCCAAGATCGGCATGGTATTCCAGCATTTCGAGCTGTTCCCTCACATGAGCGTGCTGGACAATCTCAACCTTGCGCAGGTGAAGGTCCTCAAGCGCACCGGGGAGGAAGCGACCGCCAAGTCGACGTCGCTCCTGACGCGCGTCGGGCTGGAAGCGCATGCCCGCAAGTTCCCCGGACAGCTCTCGGGCGGCCAGCAGCAGCGCGTCGCGATCGCGCGCGCGCTCGCAATGGACCCCATCGCAATGCTGTTCGACGAGCCCACGTCCGCGCTCGACCCGGAAATGATCAACGAAGTGCTGGACGTCATGGTGCAGCTCGCGCAGGAAGGCATGACCATGATGGTCGTCACCCACGAAATGGGTTTCGCCCGCAAGGTGGCGCATCGCGTGGTGTTCATGGACGCGGGCGAGATCGTCGAGGATGCGCCCACGGAAGATTTCTTCGGCAAGCCGCGCTCGGAGCGTGCGCAGCAGTTCCTGTCGAAGATACTCCATCACTGAAACCCGGTGACGCCGGCCGCTTCCAGCCTGGTGACAAGCTTCGCGGTGACGACGCGGCTGCGCCGTTGGTGACGGAGAACCGAGCTGCGTCGCATGCCGCCTTTCCCGCTGCCGCCCGGCAGCAATGCCATAACAAAGAGGAGAATGACCGATGAAAATTACCCCCGTGCTCGCAGCGCTCGGCCTTGCGAGTGCGCTGCTCGCGCAAGTCGCGCATGCCGCGGACGCGTCGAACTATCCGAACAAGCCGGTACGCATGATCGTCGGGTATGCGCCCGGCGGGGGATCCGACATCATGGGCCGCTTCATCGGCCAGGAGCTCACCCGGCTGCTTGGCCAGCAGATGGTCATCGAGAATCGCCCCGGAGCGGCACAGAACGTCGCGGCGGAATACGTCGCGAAAGGGCCGGCCGACGGCTATACGCTGTTCATGAGCTCCGCGGCGCACGGCGTCAACATCAGCCTGTATCCGAAGATCAACTATCACCCGGTGCGCGATTTCGCGCCGATTGCGCTCTTCGCGGTCAGCCCCAATCTGCTGCTCACGCATCCATCGCTGCCATCGCGCACGCTGAAGGAATTTCTCGACGTCGCGAGGAAGAGCAAGCAGAAGCTGAACTACTCGTCCTCGGGCAATGGCAGCACGCAGCACCTGTCGGGCGAGCTGCTGAAGCTCATGGCGCACGTCGACATCGTCCACGTGCCGTACAAGGGCACCGCGCCGTCGATGACGGCGCTCATCAGCGGCGAGGTGGAATTCTCCTTCGCCAACATACCGTCCTCGCTCAATTACGTTGAGCAGGGACGGTTGCGCGCGATCGCGATCACCAGCGCCAAGCGCTCGGCGCTGTTGCCCAAAGTGCCGACCATGAACGAGTCCGGACTGCCGGGCTTCGAGACGGCCACCTGGTACGGCCTGCTCGCGCCCGTCGCCACGCCGCCCGAGATCGTCGCCAAGCTCAATCAGGCGGTCAACACGGCGGTGAAGAATCCCGAAGTGAACCGCAGGCTCGCACAGCTCGGCGCCGACCCGGTGATCGAATCGCCGCAGTTCTTCGCCGATTACCTGAAGACCGAGATCGAGCGCTGGGCGAAAGTAGTGAAGGCATCCGGCGCTAAGCCGGAGTAGCGCCGGCACGCACGGAAAGACAACTGCGCCACAGAGGGCCCAGAGATCGCCGAGAGAAGCGAAAGATTTCGATTGCTCTTCGCGCGCTCTATTCTCTGTAGCGCTTGAGGTCTGACTACGCCGGAGCTCACGCCGCCGGACGCTTGAGCGCCGCGTCGACGATGCTCGCGATGAGGTCCGGGTATGCCACGCCCGCGAAG
>JACCDS011566085.1_pt1 | contig 18551 bp, 14 predicted proteins | sample 7446441 | NCBI WGS metagenome assembly JACCDS01 (sample SAMN15323445, study PRJNA562643) | freshwater metagenome | isolation source: river surface water | place: USA:Blue River Watershed | collected 2017-08-17
ACGAAGTTGGCGATGCCGACGTTGTCGATGCCGCAGCGGAAACGGGCGGGGTAGTTCGTCAGGCAGGCCAGGCTCATGAAGCCGCCGTAGCTCCCGCCGTAGGCGGCGACGCGCGCGGCGTCCAGGCGGTCCGACTTGCCGATCCAGTCGAGCACGGCGGCGACGTCCTTCACGGCGTCCTCGCGCTTGATGCCGTCGTCGAGGCTGAGGTAGGTGCGGCCGTAGCCGGTGGAGCCGCGGACGTTCGGGTAGACGAGCGCGACGCCGAGCTCGTTGAGGTAGTAGAGCGCGGAGCCGCGGTAGCCGGGGCGCGATTGGCCTTCGGGGCCGCCGTGGAAGATCATGAGCACGGGGCGCTTGCCCGGGAACTTCTTCGCGTCGGGGTAGTAGACGAGCGCCGGGATGCTGAGGCCGTCGAAGCTGGGCGTGCGGACGACCTCGGGCTGCGTCACGGGGATCTCCTTCTTGGGCTTGGTCGTGCGGTTCGTCCAGCGCGTGAGCCGGCCGGCGTCGAGGTCCAGGGACCAGGCGTCGCTCGCCGAGTCCTCGCTGTTCAGGGTGAAGCCGAGCTCATGGCTGCCCGCGCGCCAGGCGAGGTTCGCGAGCACGCCGGGTTTCACCGCGGGCACGGGCGTTTCACGGCCCGTCTCGAGGTTCCAGCAGCGGAGCTTCGAGAAGCCTTCTTCGTTCACCGCGAACGCGAGGCGTTTGCCGTCGGACGACACCGCGAGCTCTTCGGCGTCCCATTTCGGGTCCGGGACCAGCAGGGTCAGCTTGCCGGTCGCGACCTCCAGGCGCATCACGGAGAGGAAGTCGGAGCCGTGGTTGGTCAGCGCGTAGATCGCCTTGTCGCCTTCGGCGAAGAGGCTCTGTTGGTAGAGGCAGGTGACGCCCTTGGGGCTGACCTGGGTGCGCTTGCCGGTCGCGACCTCGATGGTCCAGAGGCGCGAGGCCGCGTTGCCCAGGCTTTGGCGGACGAGCAGGGACTTGCCGTCGGCGGACCAGTCGACCGGGGCCCAACCCGAGGAATCGAGGCGGACGAGTTCGCGCGGTTCGGTCGGCTTGGCGACGTCCGCGAGCAGGATGTCGCTGTCCTTGCCGTTGCGGCGGTTGGAGCAGTAGGCGATCGTCGCGCCGTCCTTCGACCAGACCGCGTCGGTGTTGCGCGACTTCCCGTCGGTGAGGCGCACGGGCGGGAGTTCGGGATGCGCGGCGTCCGTCAGCCAGAGCTGGTAGTTCTCGTCGCCGCCGTGATCGACCGAGTAGAGCAGCCGCGTCCCGCGGGGCTGGAACGTCCCGCTGCGTACGGTGTCGGGGCCCTTGGTCAGCGCGACGCGCTTCGCCAGCGGGGCCGCCATGGAGTGCAGGTGCGTCGCGTCGCCGTTGCGCGTCGTCACGAGGATCGCGCGCGCCGTGGTCGACCATCCGCGGAAGCCCGCGCCGCCGAGGTTGGCGTACGGTTCGAGCTCGGCCTTGAGCTCGGGTCCGATCGCCGGGACGCCTTCCACGACGAGGTTGGCCGGATGCGTCGGCGCGGTCTGGCAGGCCGAGAGCAGCAGGAGGGCGGAAAGCAGGGCGGGGCGGACCATGGTGGTGTCATACGAAAGATATTACGGGGCGGCGGTCGATGCCGAAGATGGCTCGCCTCGCGGGCGACGCCCGCCCAACCTCGCCGCATGCGCCGTCCGCTCCTTTGCCTGCTGCTGCTGGGCCTCCTCCTTCCCCGCGCCGTCTTCGCCGAAGGCCTCACCCGCGGCCAGGCCGAGGCCTTGGTGGCGAAGGTCGCCGCCGAACGCGCGGCCGAACTGCGGAAGGCGCGGTCCGCCGAGGTCGCCGCCAAGGAGGTCCGTGCCGGCGACAAGGCCTTGCGCTGGCTGGAGAAGGAGTTCGCCTTGGCGCCCGAAGGCAAGCGGAGCCTCTGGATCTCGATGCACGGTGGCGGCGGCGCTCCGACCGCGGTCAACGACCAGCAGTGGCGCAACCAGATCCGCCTCTACGCGCCGGCGGAAGGCATCGTGGTCGCCCCGCGCGCCCCGACCGACACCTGGAACCTCTGGCATGAGGCCCACATCGACGGGCTGTTCGCCCGGTTGATCGACGACTTCGTGGCGGTGCGCGGCGTCGATCCGTCCAAGGTCTATCTCATGGGCTATTCCGCCGGCGGCGACGGCGTCTGGCAGCTCGCGCCGCGCATGCCCGACCGCTTCGCCGCCGCCGCGATGATGGCGGGGCATCCCAACGGCGTGAGCACGCTGGGCGTCCGAGACCTGCCGTTCGCGATGTTCGTCGGCGGCGCCGACGCCGCCTACAACCGCAACAAGGTCGTCGCGGAGAAGATCGCCGAGTTCGGCCGGCTCCATCGCGATGACCCCGCGGGCTATGAGCACCTCGGTCGCGTTTACGAAGGCTTGCCGCATTGGATGGAGCGCAAGGACGCGGAGGCCCTGCCGTGGATGGCCAAGTTCACCCGCCAGGCTTGGCCGAAGAAGGTCGTCTGGGTCCAGACGGGCGTCGTGCACGACAAGTTCTATTGGCTGCAGGTGCCGGCTGTGGCCGCCCAGCCGGGGCATAAGCTCGTCGCTTCGGTCGCCGGCCAGACGATCGACGTCGTCGGCGAACCGCCCAAGGGCTGGGCGTTGCGTCTCAACGACGCGCTCGTCGACCTCGATGCGCCGGTGACCGTGAAGCTCAACGGCAAGCAGGTCTTCCAAGGCAAGGTGCCGCGCACCGAGGCCGTCATCCGCGCCGCACTGGACGAACGGCTCGACGCGGCGATCTGCCCGACGGCCCTGTTGGCGCTCTGAGGCTCAGCGCGCTTTCCGACCTTCGGCTTCCGCGCCGCCGGGTCCGTATGCCTTCGGGTCGGACAGCAGGCGCGGGGCCACGGGCACCGTCCCGGCGTCGCCTTGTTCCTTCATCCATGCGTCCAGCCGACCGCGCAGGTCGGCGAGCGCCGGCGCGGCCGCGGGGTCGTCGGCCAGGTTGCGTTGTTCCGCCGGGTCGGCGGCGAGATCGTAGAGTTCCTCCGCGGGGCGCGCATGGTAGCGGCTTAGGACCGCGGCCGCCTCGGGGTCGGTCTGCGCGCGTCGTTCCCAGGTCGCGAAGAAGTCGCGTTGCCCGAGGTCCGTCCCGCGCGACGAGACGAGGTCGATGTGCGAGGTGAAGGCCCAATCGGGATGGAGGTTGCGGATGTACTTCCAGCGGCCGTCGCGGATCGAGCGGCTGGGGTAGACGTTCATGCGGGTGTCGTGGTCATGCGTCGCGAAGATGTGCGTGCGGTGCGCTTTCGCAGGGTCCTTGAGCACGGCCAGGAACGAGCGCCCGTCGAGTCCGGCGGGAGTCTCGCCGCCGGCGGCCTCGAGCAGCGTGGGCAGCAGGTCGACCCAGCTGACCATCGCATCCGTGCGGCGGCCCGGGACGACGACGCCCGGCCAGGCTACGATGAGCGGAGTCGCGACGCCCGCCTCGTAGAGGTTCCATTTGCCGAAAGGCCATTGCGCGCCGTTGTCGCTGCCGAACACGAAGATCGTTCCCGTGGGCAGATGGGCTTTCGCCGCCGCCGCGACCTGGCCGAGCTCGTCGTCGGCCCGGCCGACGGCGTCGGCGTAGCGCGCCCGCCACACCCGGGTCTCCGGCGTATCGATGCCGCCGCTCGGCAGGGACAGCTGCGCGGGGTCATGGCGGGCGTCGCCGGTCGGCCAGGGGACGTGCGGCCAGTTGCTGCCGACGAAGAGGCAGAGCGGCTTGGCGCTGGCGCGGGGCCGTTGCCGGAGGAACTCGAGCGCGCTCGGGATGCCCTGCGGGTCGTGGAAGGTGTCGTGCGCGTAGGTGTCGAATCCGTACAGGCCGGTCTGCCTGTAGTGCGCGACCTTGCCGAAGGCGGCGACCTCGTAGCCGAGCGCCTGGAAGCAGGCCGGCCATTTGCGCACGTCGGCGCGGGGGCGGGCGTGGTTCGCCGTGGCGCCGTTGCGGGCCGGCATGAGGCCGGTCAGCAGCGCGGCCCGGCTAGGCGCGCAGCTCGGCGAGACGACGTACGCGCGGTCGAAGGTGAGTCCCGATGCGGCGAGGGCGCGCAGGTGCGGCGTACGGATGCCGCTGTTCCCGTAGGGTTCGACGTCGAGCTTGCCGAGGTCGTCGCTGATGAAGAAGACGATGTCGGGCCGGGCGGGCGCGGCGCCGTGACCGATGGCGGACGCGAGGAGGCAGAGCAGGAGGCCGAGGCGGCGCATGTTCCTGGTCTAGGCGCGCGCCGGCCGAGGTCAGCCCATAAGTTGCTCGCCTGTGTTCGGGCCGTGGCCAGTCTCGGTCCATCGCCCCATGCACCTGCCGACCTGCCTAGCCCTGTTCGCCGCGGCCACCTTGGCCGCCGCCCCCGCCAAGGAGAACTATCCCGTCAGCGCGCCGGCCGTCGATGCGGCGCATCCGGCCGCCGACGCGACCGGTTTCGTTCCGCTGTTCAACGGCAAGGACTTCGCGGGTTGGCGCACGAAAGGCAATTGGGTCTACGACGCCGACGGCAGCGTGACCCTGAAGCCTCGCCCAGGCGAGACGGGTTGGAAGCGCTTCGACGCCTACCTCTTCACCGAGCGGAAGTACCGCAGTTTCGTCCTCGACCTCGAGTTCAAGATCGAGCCGACCGGCAACTCGGGCGTGTTCTTCTGCGTGGCCGATCCGCTGGATCCGGTCGACAAGGGCATCGAGCTGCAGATCCTCGACACCCATGGGCTCGCTACGCCCGGCAACCACGATTGCGGCGGCATCATCCGCGCGATGGCCCCGGCCAAGAACATGGTCAAGCCGGCCGGCGAATGGAACCGCTACACCTTGACGCTCGCGGGTCGTGCCTTGACCGTCGATTTCAACGGCCAGCGGACGATCGTGCTCAAGCTCGACGAATCGCCGATGAAGGACCGCCCGGCCGAAGGCCACGTCGGCTTCCAGGACGAGGCCAAGCGCGTCTGGTACCGCGGCGTGCGGATCCGCGAACTCAAGTAGGCCGTCCGCTCAGCCGCGGAGCCAGCGTCGGGCCAGCATCCACGCGCCGATGGGCAGGCCCGCGCTTAACCCGATCGCCCAGCCCTCGCGCTGTTCCGCGAGCGTCCCGATCCACGCGAAGGCGAAACCGAGCGGCAGGCTGCCGATCAGGAGCGCCCCCAGGAAGGTGCCGAACGGCATGCGGGCCAGGCCCGCGAGGCACGCGACGGCTTCGGGCAGGATGGGCATCCAGCGCGACGAGACCACGAGCCACGCGCCTTTCTCGGCGAACAGGCTTTCGGTGGTGTCCAGTCCGTGGTCTCCCGCCAACCAACGTGCCGCCGGCCGCCCGGCCCAACGCGCCAAGCCATAGGCGGTCGTTCCTGCGAGGGTGGAGCCGAACGCGGCCAGCAGCCCACCGATGAACGTCCCGTACGTCGCGCCCAAGGCGGACATCACGACGGTGCCCGGGATGGGCAAGGCCACATCGGCCACGAGCAGCCCGATCCCCGCAACGCCGGCCCATTCGCCTTTGGCGCGCAACCAAACCAAGGTGCCCTGCAGGCTGAAGGCTCCTTCCAGCGCTTCTCCCCAGATGAGCCAAGGCGCGATCGTGGCGACGAGGAGGAGGGCCACCAGCCCGCCGAGGACCCATGCGCCGCGCCGCGAACTCATCGCCGGCTCCGCAGGCTCTTCCACGGTTCCTGGTCGCTGACGTCGACCATGAACGGTCCCTTGCTTTCGCCGGGCGAGAGGATCGCGAGGATGACGGCGTCTTCGCGCGAGCTGTTGAAGGTCGCGTGCACGAGGCCGGCCGGGATGTGCGCGCTTTCGCCGGCCTTGAGGATGCGGAATTCCTTTTCGACCCATTGTTCGACCTCGCCGCGGAGGACGTAGATCATCTCCTCGAGCTCGGGGTGGGTGTGGAAGTTGTGGCCCTCGCCGGCCGGGAGGGTGGCTTCGCAGACCTGCAGCGCCTTGGCTTCGGTCACGCCCGGGCGGCAAAGCCAGTAGTTGGTGCGACCCTTGTATTCTTCCTTCAGGGCGTTGGCGGGGGTGACGAAGCGTAGCGGTTGGCTCATGCGTCGACGCTGGGCGACCGCCGCCTGCAGGGCAAGCATCCGCAACGGCGCGTTGACAGGAGGGAACCTCGGAGGGAGAAGCGGTGTCCTGCCCCTACACCCCATGAAGTTCCTCCCCTCCCTCCTCCTTGGCGCCGCTTTCTTCGGCGCCTCCGTCTTCGCCGACGAAGCCAAGAAGCCCGCGGCCGACGCGCCGAAGCCTGCCGTCAAGCCCGCCGCGGTGAAGCTGCCCGTGCAGCCCGCCGACGTGGCCGCCCCGAAGCTCGGCGGCGACGGCAAGATCCAGCCCGCGTTCGCCAAGTCGCACGATTCCTTCGTGGCCCAGGCCAAGAAGGGCGAAGCGCAGGTCGTCTTCCTCGGCGACTCCATCACCGCCGGCTGGAACGGCCAGAAGGCGCTCTTCGACAAGGAGTACGCCCAGTACAAGGCCGTCAACTTCGGCATCGGCGGCGACCGCGTCCAGCACGTCCTCTGGCGCGTGGAGAACGGCGAGTTCGAAGGCATCAAGCCCAAGGTCGTCGTGCTCATGATCGGCACCAACAACTCCGGCACCGCCGAGAACTCCGTCGAGCAGGTCGCGGGCGGCATCAAGAACATCATCGACGCCATCCATAAGCGTTCGGCCGACACCAAGGTCCTCCTCCTCGCGATCTTCCCGCGCGGCCCCGGCGAAGCCAACAACCCCGGCCGCACCAAGAACAAGGCCGTGAACGAGCTCATCGCCAAGTTCCACGACGGCAAGAAGGTGCACTACCTCGACATCGGCCCGAAGTTCCTCGCCGAAGACGGCACGCTCTCGAAGGACATCATGCCCGACCTCCTGCACCTGAACGCCAAGGGTTATCAGATCGAGGCCGACGCGATCCGCGATAAGCTCGCCGAGCTCGCCAAGTAGACCGTCCTCGACGGTTCGAGCAGGCCGGCCCTATGGGGCCGGCCTTTTTCGTGTCATTCGCCCGAGGTCAGGAACGCGAGGAGCCGGCGACGCGGGGCGAACGCCAGGTAGTGACGGGTGAAGAATTCCGCGCCGAGGCTGCCTTCGAACGGTTCGGGCAGGACCTCCTTGCGCAAGGACGCGGGCAGGCGTCCGGTCTGCAGGTTGTCGGCCGCGAACTCGGCCCCGAGCTTCATCGGTACGTGGAAGGAGTCGGTCTGGAACCAGCCGCCGAGGAAATAGACGTGGAAGTCGCGGCCTTTGCCGGCGGACGGAAAGCCCTCGATGACCGGGTTCTCCAGGAAGGTGAGGTGGAAGCCGGTGTCCAGCCGCAGGGCGTAGGCGCGGTCGCGCACGGTGGCCTGCACGCCGAGCTGGCCGTGTTCGAGGAGCAGCGGGATGGTGCGGTCGCGGAGCGGCAATGCATCGGCGCTCGCCGTGCAGGTGCGCTTGGCGGCGTTAAGCGTCCAGTCGAACTCGCCGAGGATGTCCAGGCCGAGCACGCCGGCGCAGGGTCCGCCGAGGAACTGCGCGAGCTTGGGCACGCCGACGATGGGCTTGCCCGGCTTGCCCGTCATGATGGGCTTGAGCGCGAACGCGCGGTCCGCGACGGTCAGCTGCGGCGTGGACCCGAAGCTCACGGCGGTGCCGGTGTCGAAGAGCCAGCGTTGGCCGTTCAGTTCGACGAACAGGTGTCCGCCTTGGAGATGCAGGGGGTAGGTGGCCATGTCCGTACGTTCAGGATACGGTCCGGCCGCGGCCGCACAAGCGGGTTCCCTCCGACGGCGTGTAAAAGAGTTATGAAATCACTTCCGGCGCCAGGCCGGGGGCAGGTCCGGCAGGGTCGCCGTCAGGACCTCGTCGATGGCCTTGCGTTCGGCCGCGGGCAGGTAGGCGTAGTCCGCCGGCGGCTCTTCGGCGCGGAGGATCGCCGCGAGGCGCGTGAGCACTAGGGTGCGCAGCTCCGGCGGGAATCCCTTGAAGGATTCGCTGTAGATCAGCGGGCTGCAGCGGTAGCGGAAGAGGCGGGTCTTCAGGTCGAGGTCGCGCAGCGCCCGGCCTTGGGGGTCGGGGCGGCGGCCCTTCTCGTAGGCTTTCTCGAACTCGCCGTCGCCGCGCAGGCCTTCGGCGGGCAGCGCCGGCTCCTCGCGGCAGAGGAGGGCGGAGATGACCTTGTCGGCCTCGCTCGTCAGCGAGACGAGCGTCGAGCCCGCGAGGGGGGCGTCGGCGGGGAGCTGCAGGATCTCGCGGGTCGCGGGCCAGCGGGCCAGCGAGAGGCGGGCGGTCTGGTTGGCCGCGGCGAGGACGTTGTGCACGAAGACCTGGTGGTCGTGGATGCTGAGGGCGACGATGTCGCTGGTGGGCTTGGGGTAGCGGCCGACGTCGAAGTGGTCCTTGAGCGATTGGAGCGTGACGCCGCCCTTGCCGTCGGCGGTGCGGAAGTCGGCCTCGGTCTTGCCCACGGTGTTGCCGCGGTGGCGGAAGGGGCTCGGCGCGCCGGTGACGTACCAGCCGCCCCAGCGGTCCGTGTAGGCGGTGTCCGGATCGATGTTGGAGATGCTGGAGCCGCTCAACGCCTCGCCTTCGGCGTCGGGCATCACGGAGCGCGCGCGCAGGCTCGGGGTGCGCTCGTAGCTCTTATGGCAGGAGAGGCACTGGTTGTCGCGCTGCAGGATCGGTTTGTCGCCGTCCTCCGTCGCGTCGAGCAGGTAGAAGGTCGCGCCGAGCACGGGGTCGAACAGCGTGACTTCCATCGCGCCGCCGGGCACCCAGCCGACGTAGGCTTCGTCGGAGAAGAAGAGGACGCGCGGGTTCTTCGGGCCGATGATGGCCCGCTGGTGGCTGGTCTTGCTGAAGACGAGGATCTGCGAGTCGACGGGGACGTCGAGCTGGTCGAGCAGCCAGCGGAGGCGCCGGCGCGCGGGCCAGCCGCGGATCTCGTCGGCCTGCTTCCGGAACGCTTCGTTGATCTTGGACGCGCGGTCGTTCGGTTTGGTGGCCGAATAGTTGATGGGCGGGTCCTCGAAGGGTTCGGCTTCCTGCGCGCGGCCGCCGGCGGCCAGTCCGGCCAGGCAAAGCCAGACGATGAGATTCCGGCTCCAACGGCGAGGTATCTTCATGTGCTTGATGATAGGCGGTCCGGGGCGGAGGACAAGGGTCGGACTGGGCTCCGACGGCCCGTGCCGGTGGTATTAGCCGGACGCACCGGGGGCGTAAGCCGGCCGCTTGGGCTTAGTTGGCGCCCGGCGCGGTCGGCTGGATGAGCGCCCGCAGCTTGCGGTGGGTGCGTTCCTCGATCTGGCGGACGCGTTCGCGGCTGACGTTCAGGTGGTCTCCGATCTCGTCGAGCGTCCATTCCCGGCCGTCGCGGAGGCCGGTACGGAGCTCGACGATGAGCGTCTCGCGTTCGCCCAGGAGGCGGAGGTGCCCGCGGATGAGCTCGGCGTCGAGGCGCTGGGCCGCGAGCTTCGCCGTGCCCGGCGCGGCGTCGTCGCGGAGCGTCTCGCCCAAGGTCAGTTCGCCGTCGTCGCCCACCGGCGCGTCGAGCGAGACGTTCGCCTGGCCGAGTTCGCGGAGGGTGGCGACCTTCTCCGTCGGGAGGTCGAGGCGTTGCGCGAGCTCCTCGTCGGAGGCGTCGCGGCCCAGCGCCTGCAGCAGCGCGGCCTCGGTCCTGCGGATCAGGCGCAGCGTCTCGCGGATGTTGCGGGGCAGGTCGACGACGCGCCGGCGACGACCGAGTTCGGCCACGATCATGCTGTAGATCGGCCAGCTGGCGTAGGTGTTGAAGCGGACGTTCTTCTCGGGCAGGAAACGTTCGGCGGCCAGCATGAGGCCATGGTTGGCGGCGCTGGTCAGGTCCTCGCGTTCCTCCGCGGTGTGCGCGTACTTGTTGGCGCAGTAGACGGCGAGCTTGAGGTTGTGTTCGACGAGGGTGTCGCGCGCGGCGCGGGCGGCCGCCGTGAACGAGCCGTCGGCGGCGCGGCCGGCCTGGATCAGGGCGGCCAGGCGGAGTTCCTCGGCGGCGTCCAGCACTTCGTGCGAGCCGATCTGCTGGAGGTAGGCCTGGAAGCCGTCGAGCGCGGTCGCGGCCTGTTCGGCCGGGGTGGCTTCCGTCCATTCGATGCCGGAAGGGGCCTGCTGAGCGGCCAGGTGGCGGTCAATGGTGAGCGTGGCGGAGGGCGTGGCGGTGGGGATGAGCGTGATCATGAAAAATGCGAAGGGCCTGTATATAAGGGGCCGAAAAACGGGGTTTCGGGAGACGTGTTTCCGTAAGTCTCTGTTTATGAACGAAATAAAGTCGTATTATATTATCAGGCCCCTTGGATGGTGAGGCTGGACGGGTAGGTCGGCCTGTGGGGAGGCGACACTTTGCCCTGGTCGGCGATGGTCACAAGGGGGGTGGGCCTGATTTCCCAAAAATAGGGTTCCGCAGGGCAGGGCGGTGGATTGACTCATGCCATGCTGCGTACCCCCTGCTTAGCCATCCTCTTGGCCACCTCCTTGGCTCAGGCCGACCTCGTCGATGGGAACCGTGACGCGTCCGTCGCGCCGACCGCCGATTTCTGGCTCCACGCCAATGGTCGCTGGAACCAAGCGCATCCGATCCCGGCCGACCGCGCCGTCTACAATTCCTTCGCGTGGCAGGACGACCTGATCAAGAAGGACCTCCTCGCGATCAACCGCGACCTGGTCTCGCTGGGCCGCGCCGCCACCGGCGACCGGCGCCGTCTGGCCGACTTCTGGCGTTCGGCGCTCGGATTCGAGTCCGGTCCGGCCGAGCTGCCCGTCGGCCTCCGCGCCGTGTTGGCCCGTCTCGACCAGGCCAACACGCCGCAGGCCCTGCTGGATATCTCGGCGGACCTCTACGCCGAAGGCACGGGTTCGTTCCTCGGCGTGTACGCCTCGCAGGACAAGAAGGACGAGACCAAGGTCGCGCTCCATCTCTGGCAGGCCGGCCTCTCCTTGCCCGAGCGTGCCTTCTACTTCAGCGACGAACCCGCGACGAAGCGCGTGCGCGACGCTTTCCCGGCGCACGTCGCCAAGATGCTGGGTTTCCTCGGCTATGACGCCGTGCGCGCGCAGAAGGCCGGCGCCGCGGTGCTCGCCTTCGAGACCAAGCTCGCCGAGGTCGCCTTGCCGATGGTGAAGCTGCGCAACCCCGACGCGCATTACCATCCGATGGGCTGGGCTGAGCTCGACGCCCTGACGCCGGGATTGCGCTGGGAGGCGGCGACCCGTCGGGCCGGCGCGCCCGCCGTCACCCGCGTGATCGTCGGTCAGCCGGACTTCCTCAAGGCCCTCGCGCGGATCCTCGCCGAGACCCCGGCCGCCGACGTCCGCGATTACCTCCGCTTCCAGGCCATCTCCGGTTACGCTTCCGTCCTGAACGCCACGACCGCCGCCGCCGCCTTCGAATTCGACGGCGTCGTGCTGACGGGCGCCAAGCAGCAGCGCAGCCTCGAGGAGCGCGCGCTCAAGTTCCAGGACGGCGCCCTCGGGGACCTCCTCGGGAAGGAATACGTCGCCCGTCGTTTCACGCCGGCCCAGCGCGAGCGCTTCCGCCTCGTCTGCGAGAACGTCCGCGCCGCCTTCGCCGCGCGCATCCGCCGCCTCGAATGGATGGACGCCGAGACCCAGGCGTGGGCGCTGCGCAAGCTCGCGGCCATCAAGCTCCGCGTGGGCTATCCCGACAAGTTCCGCGGCTACGAAGGCGTGGAGATCCGCGCCGAGGGCCTCGCCCAGAACCTGGTCAACGTCAGCAAGTGGTCGCGCGCCCGCACGTTCGCCCGCGTCGGCGGCGCGCCGGAGCGCGAGGAGTGGGGCATGCGTCCCTACACCGTCAACGCCTACTACAGCCCGATGAACAACGAGATCGTCATGCCCGCCGCCATCCTCGCGGTGCCGACCTACGACGGCGAGCTCCTCGACGACGCCGTCCTGTACGGCTTCATCGCCTGCACCATCGGCCATGAGCTGACGCATGGCTTCGACGATTCCGGCCGCCGCTTCGGCCCCACCGGTCGCCTCGAGCAGGGTTGGTCCCCGCCGACCGAGAAAGGCTTCCGCGACCGCTGCGACCGCATCGTCGCGCAGTACGACCGCGAGGAGCCGCTGCCCGGCATCCGCGTCAACGGCAAGCTGACCCTGGGCGAGAACATCGCCGACCTCGGCGGCGTGGAGATCGCCCTCGACGCCTTCCGCACCACGGAGGCCTTCCGTTCCGGCCGCCTCATCGCCGGCCAGACGCCGCTGCAGCGCTTCTTCCTGGCCCATGCGTTCGCTTTCGCCGGCAACATCCGCCCCGAGACCCTCCGCAACCGCCTGCTCTCCGATACGCATTCCCCGATGCCGCAACGCATCAACGTCGTGCTCCGCAACGTCGACGCGTTCCACGAGGCGTTCGCCACCAAGCCGGGCGACGGCATGTGGCTCGACCCCAAGGAGCGCGTGAAGATCTGGTGACCCCTCCCATGCGATACCTGCTCCTGTTCCTGTGCGCTTCGGCGCTGGGCGCCCCCGAACCCACGGCCGCCCCCAAGCCGCCGAACATCGTCATGATCATCTCGGACGACCATGCCTGGTTCGACTACGGTTTCATGGGGTCGAAGGCGGTCAGCACGCCGAACCTGGACAAGCTCGCCGCCGAGTCGCGCGCGTTCCCGCGCGGCTACGTCACCAATTCCCTCTGCGGGCCGAGCCTCGCTTCGATCCTCACCGGCCGCCATGTGCATCGTCACGGCATCACGGGCAACGACCCCTTGGTGCCGGCGGGGACCACCCCGGCGGCCCGCCAGAAGAGCCCGCCGTTCCTCGAAGGGCGCGCGCAGATGATCAAGCTCTTCCAGCAGTCCCCGCTGCTGCCGCGCCTCCTGGGCGAGCGCGGTTACGTGAGCCTGCAGACCGGCAAGTGGTGGATGGGCGATTATTCCACGGGCGGCTTCACCGAAGGCATGACCAAGGGTGGCCGCCATGGCGACGTCGGTCTCGATATCGGCCGCAAGACCTTGGCGCCGCTGACGGAGTTCATCACCCGCGCCAAGCAGGACGGTAAGCCGTTCTTCGCCTGGTATGCGCCGATGATGCCGCATGACCCGCACAACCCGCCGGAGCGGTTGCTCGCCAAGTACCGCGAGCGTTCGCCGACGCCGCAGGCCGCGCGCTACCACGCGATGGTCGAGTGGTTCGACGAGACCATCGGCGAGGTCCGCGCGCATCTCGAGAAGGAGGGCCTGACCCGCGACACCATCATCGTGTACATCGCCGACAACGGCTGGATCCCGCGCACGGACAAGCCGGTGGTGGATTTCGAACGCTCGAAGCAGTCGCCTTTCGACGGCGGTATCCGCACGCCGATCCTCGTCAGCTGGCCTGGCCATGTCGCCCCGGTCAGGATGGACGCCCCCGCCAGCGCGGTCGACCTGCTGCCGACCTTGCTCAAGCTCGCCGGCGCCCGCGTCCCCGCCGATGCCGATGGGTTGGACCTGTTGGATGACGCGGCGTTGCGCGCCCGGCCTTTCGTCGCCGGCCAGAATTCGACCCACGACATCCGTGAGCTCGGCCGTCCCGCCGCCAGCCTGCGCTATCGCTGGTTGGTCGCCGGGGACCTCAAGCTCATCGTTTCGAGCGGACTCAAGACGGGGGAGACCGCCAACGGCTCGACGGACGCCTTGGAGCCGCCGCGGCTGTTCGACCTGAAAGCCGATCCGTCCGAGCAGCACGACCTCGCGGCCGAACGTCCGGCCGACGTCAAGCGCCTCACCGCCTTGCTGGATGGCTGGTGGGATGGCCGCTGAGTTTTTGTTTGGAACCATCGCCCTCCGCCGTCCTCTTACCTTCAACCCCATGCGCCCCCTCCTGTCCCTCCTCGCCCTCATGTCCGCCTCCGCCTTCGCCGCCGACCTCACCTTCTACGTCGGCACTTCCGGCGCCGATTCCAAGGGCATCCTCCGCGGTACGATCGATGCCGAGACCGGCAAGCTCTCCGCTCCCGTCGTCATCGCCGACGCGAAGGGTCCGTCCTACCTCGCCTTGAGCAACGACGGCAAGGTGCTCTACGCCACCGCGGAAGTCGCCGGTGGCGGCGTCGCCGCCTATCGCCTCTCGCCGTCGGGCAAGGCGACCTTCCTCAACGCCCAGGACACGAAGGGTAAGGGCGCCACGCACGTCTCGGTCGACCGTACCGGGAAATATCTCTTCGCCGCGAACTACGGTTCGGGCTCGGTCGCCTGTCTGCCGCTCCAGGCCGACGGGTCCCTTGGCGCCGCCAGCGGTTTCTTCCAGCAGGAAGGCACGGGCCCGAACAAGGCCCGCCAGTCCGGTCCGCACGCGCATGGCATCTATCCGGACGCCGCGAACCGTTTCGTCTACGTCCCCGACCTCGGCACCGACGACGTCTTCATCTACCGCTTCGACGCCGCCAAGGGCGCGTTGACCCCCAACGATCCGAAGTCCGGCCGCGTGGCGCCAGGTTCCGGCCCGCGCCACCTCGCCTTCCATCCGCAGGGTGGCTTCGCGTACGTCTGCAACGAGATGCTGATGACCGTCAGCACGTTCACCGTTGACGCGCAGACCGGCGCGATGAAGGAAGTCCAGGTCCTGCCGACGTTGCCGGAAGGCGCGTCCGCCAAGGGCGCCTCGACCGCCGAAGTCTTCTGCCTCCCGAACGCCAAGGCGCTCTATGTCTCCAACCGTGGCCATAATTCCCTGGCGGTCTACGCCATCGGCGCCGACGGCAAGCTGACGCTCATCCAGCATGTCCTCGACGTGCCGGCCGTGCCCCGTGGCTTCGGCTTGAGCGAGGATGGCCGTTGGCTCGTCTGCGCGGGCCAGAAGTCCGGCACCCTCAACGCCTACCGCGTCGATCCCGCGACCGGCAAGCTGACCGACACCAAGCAGTCCGTCGTGGCGGGTTCCGCTTGCTGCATCGTCTTCGCCCGCTGAGCCGTCTGGCCGTCGATCAACGGAAAGGGCGCCCGATCGGGCGCCCTGTTGCTTGCCGCTGTCGACGGCGTTCAGTCGCGCTTGCGCTTGTCCGTGGTCTTGCAGGTCTTGCACGCGAAGATCTTGAAGATGCCACCGCCGTCGTCAGGCAGCATTTCGTAGCCTTCGAGTTCCATGTCCTTCTTGCACTTCGGGCAGACCGGGTTCGCCGGCGGCGCGACCTTCGGGGCGGCCGGTTTGGTCTCGGGCTTGGTTTCAGGCTTCTTGTCGGCGGCGACCGACCAGGCGGCGAAACCGGCGAGTAGGCAGATGAGCAGGGTGGGGCGTAGGGGCATGCATTCATCCTGCCGATTTGCCCCCGCGCAGGAAGTCAAAACCATGCGTAACGCCGCGGCGGCTTGATAACCGTAGGCGGCCCTGTAGGTTCGCTGGATGCGGAGCCCCCTGGTCCTACTCGTCCTGTTCGCCGTTGCCCCCTTGGGCGCCGCGGTGGACTTCGATCACGAGATCGTCCCGCTGCTCCGCAAGCATTGCGGCGAGTGCCATGCCGGGGACAAGCGCAAGGGAAGCTTCTCGATGAATACGCGCGAGAGCCTCCTGGAAGGCGGCGAGAACGGCGTGGTGCTCGTGCCCTCGGACGTCGGACGCAGCAAGTTGCTGGAGGTCATCGCCAGCGCCGACCCCGATGTCCGCATGCCCCCGAAGGGCCCCGGGCTCAGCGCCGATGAGCAGGCCAAGCTCCGGTCATGGGTCGCCGCAGGCGCTCCCTGGACGGCGGGTTTCGCCTTCAAGCAGCCCGCTTACGAGCCGCCGCTCAAGCCACGCGCGCCGGTCCTGCCCGCAGCCCAGGATGGCCGCGTCCACCCCATCGATCGGTTGCTCGATGCGTGGGTCAAGGACAAGGGCTTGGTTCGCCCTGCACCGGTCGACGACGCGACGTTCCTGCGCCGCGTGCAGCTCGACCTCGTGGGCCTGCTGCCGACCGCCGCCGAAACCGAAGCCTTCGTCGCCGACCGTTCTCCGGATAAGCGGGCCGTCCGCGTCCGTGCGCTGCTGGCGCGGGACGTCGATTACGCCGACCATTGGATGGCGTTCTGGAACGACCTGCTCCGCAACGATTACGCCGGCACCGGCTACATCGACGGCGGCCGCAAGCAGATCACCGGCTGGCTCTACGCGTCGTTGCTGGCCAACAAGCCCTACGACGAGTTCACCCGCGAGCTGATCGCGCCCTCGGCGGAGAGCGAAGGCTTCGCCAAGGGCATCGTCTGGCGCGGCAGCGTCAGCGCCGGCGCCCGACCGGAGCTGCAGTTCGCGCAGAGCGTCTCGCAGACCTTCCTCGGGATCAACATGAAGTGCGCCTCCTGCCACGACAGCTTCACCGACCGTTGGAAGCTGCGCGACGCCTACGGTCTGGCGGCGGTCACCTCCACCAAGCCGCTGGAACTCGTCCGCTGCGACATCCCCACGGGCAAGCCGGCCGTCGCCGCGTGGCCTTTCCCCGAGCTCGGCCAGGTCGACGCCGCCAAGCCCCGCGCGGAGCGCCTGCAGCAGCTCGCCGCGCTCATGACCCATCCGGACAACGGCCGCTTCCAGCGCACCGTCGTCAACCGCCTGTGGCATCGCCTCATGGGGCGCGGCGTCGTCCATCCCGTCGACGCCATGCAGACCGCGCCGTGGAACCAGGACCTCCTCGACGCGCTCGCCAATCGGTTGGTGGAATCCAAGTACGACCTGAAGGCCGTCCTCGAGTTCATCGCGACCTCGCAGGCTTACCAGTCCCGGACGGAGACGTTGGGGCGCGGAACCGACGACAAAGGCTACGTCTACCGCGGACCCCGCGCGAAGCGCCTGACCGCCGAGCAGTTCGTCGACGCGCTCTGGCGTCTGACCGGAACCGTCCCCGCCAAGATCGACGCCGCCGTCAGCCGCGCGCCGGCGGCCCGGGCCGGCGTCGTCTGGCAGGCGCTGCCCATCTGGTCCAACGACAAGCCGAAGGGCGCGCTGCCTTTGGTCGGCGAGACCCGCGTCTTCCGTTTCCGTTTCCCGCTGGCCGCCCTGCCGGCGGCGGCGCGCTGCGTGGTCGCCTGCGACAACTCCTATGAGCTTTTCGTGAACGGGCGCACCGCGTCCAAGGGCGAAGACTGGCAGACGCCGGATACCCTCGACCTGACTTCCCACCTCCGGGCCGGCGACAACCAGTTTGTGGTCGTCGGGCGCAACGCCGGCAAGGCCCCCAGCGCGGCCGGGCTCTGGCTGCAGGTCACGTTGGTCGACGCCCAAGGCAAGGAATCCACGCTGGCGACCGGCGCAGGTTGGGAGTGGACGCTGCCGGGCGCGACGGCCCGTGGGCTGCCTGCTGCGAACGCAGTCTGGCGTCCGGTGGAGGTTCTTCCTGAGACCCCTTGGGCCAAGGGCATCGGCCGACTGCCGGAGGCGCTGGGCCGCCTTTCCGGCGCGGGCGGACCGCCCGCGCGCGCGTCGCTGGTGAAGTCCGACCTCCTGCAGCGCTCCTTGGGCCGTCCCAACCGCGAGCAGATCGTGTCGATGCGTCCGAACGAGCTGAGCACGCTGGAAGCCATCGACCTCGCGAACGGCCAGGCCTTCGCCGACCTGCTGAACCGCGGCGCGGCCAACCTGCTCCGTCAGCCGTGGCGGTCGCCGGACGAGTTCGTCCGCTGGCTCTACCTGTCCGCCTTGTGCCGTCCGCCTTCCGCCGCCGAGCAGAAGGTCGCCTTGGAGATCCTCGGTCCGCGCCTCGCCGAACAAGGCGTCGCCGACCTGCTCTGGGCCGTGTGCATGCTTCCCGAATTCCAGACCATCCGCTGATCCCATGTCGTCTCCCTCCGGTCTCCCTCTTGACCCGTCCTTGCCCGAGCCCTTGGCCCGGCGCGAGTTCCTGCGGCTCCTCGCCGGCGCCGGCTTGGCGACGCTTTCGCTTGGCGCGCCGCGGCTGCTCGGCGCCGACGACAAGGCCGTCGTCCATCCGCCGGCGAAGGCCGACGCGTGCATCCTCATCTGGCTCGCCGGCGGCATGGCCGCGCCTGAGACCTTCGACCCGAAACGCTACGCGCCCTACGAGAAGGGGCTGGAGTACAAGCGCGTGCTGAGCACGTTCCCGGCGATCCCCACCGCCGTCGACGGCGTGCGCATCTGCCAGGGCCTCGAGTCCATCGCGCAGGTCATGGACCGCGCGACGCTCATCCGTTCGGCCGTGCAGCCCGACCTCGGCAGCATCCTGCATTCGCGCCACCAGTTCCACTGGCATACCGGCTACGTGCCGCCGCAGACCGTGGCCGCTCCGCACATCGGCGCGTGGATGGCCCGCGTGCTCGGGCCGCGCAATCCGGTCATGCCGGCGTTCATCAACATCGGCCAACGCCTCGAAGGCGTCGGCGAAAGCGAGGAGCTGAAGGCCTTCACGACAGGTGGTTTCTTCGGCGGCGAATACGGGCCGATGAACCTGCCGTTCCCCGAGGACGCCGCCGCCGCGGTGCGTCCGCCGAAGGGCATGGACGCCGGACGCTTCATCAACCGCGACAAGGAGTTCCGCCGCCTCGTCGACGCGACCCCGCACCGCGACCTGCTCAGCGACCACCAGCACGAGTCCATGCTCCGCT
>JACCDS011357898.1_pt1 | contig 18550 bp, 10 predicted proteins | sample 7446441 | NCBI WGS metagenome assembly JACCDS01 (sample SAMN15323445, study PRJNA562643) | freshwater metagenome | isolation source: river surface water | place: USA:Blue River Watershed | collected 2017-08-17
GTGAGATGTATCATTTACCCTACAACCAAAAAGAAATCGGAGAAATTACTTATGAAGCCGAGGTATTGGAATTTACTGAACCGGGTGGAATGATGGATCAATATTCGACTGCGGTTGGAAATGTCATCTATTTAGAAAGCGTACCTGAAATTTCCATTGAAACATATAAAAATCAAATGGGTACATTTGTTTTAGGAGATTCTTTGGAAGCCAAAGATACCTTGGGAATTCTTTCGCGAGTAAAGTTTGGGACCTTGGCAGGTATTAAAAAAATTCAAGAAATCAATCCAGCGTTTAATTTGGCAAGTTGTACTTTAAAAGACTGCGAAACATATCAATCATTATTGACCGATGATGAGTGGATTTTATTAAGTGCTAATTTATCGGATCGGGATATATTGTTAGCTGCAAAAAACATGTTTGAGGGGAATGAACCTTGGGATGATAAAAAATTAGGAGATTTATTAAATTTACATCAGGTTAATTTGAGACAACATAAAAGAATTTCAACCCCTAAAATTGATCGAATGATTCATGCTTCTTTAGAGGCAGGGGCATTAGGTGCGAAAATAAATGGTTCTGGAGGAGGAGGCTGCATGTTTGCGTATGCACCTGTTGAACCAGAAAAGGTGGTTAAAGCCATCGAAGCAGAAGGTGGCAAGGCGTATATTATTCGTGTAGATGAAGGTACCAAAGTAGAAAACGAGAGTTTATTTTATTAAAAAGAGATGAAAAAGAGATTATTGATTTTAGCGGGAGGAATGGCTTCTCGAATGAAGAAAGCATTAAGTGAAGGAAGTGATTTAGATCCTAATTTAGTCGCCCAGGCAAATTCAGTCACCAAAGGGATGATTCAAGTGGGGCGTAATGGTAAAACATTGATTGATTATCAATTATACAACGCTCATTTGGCTGGTATAGAGGAGGTGATGTTATTGTTGCATCCAACAGATCAGGTTACACAACAATATTGCGAGTCATTGATGGAGAAGGATGCTACTTGGGGAATGAAAATAGTTTTTTCGAGGCAAATCATACCTTCGGATCGTGAAAAGCCAGCTGGGACAGCTGATGCTGTATATCAAGCCTTGATGCAACATGCTGATTGGCAAAAAGGACGAGTGATTGTTTGTAATTCAGATAATTTATACTCTGTCAATGCTTTAAAAACACTTTGGGCTTCCAATCATTCTGAAGCGTTGATTAGTTATCATAGAGATAGTCTATTGTATCCTGCTGAAAGAATTTCTGCATTTGCTCTCATTCGTACGGATGCAGAAGGTTATTTGTTGGAAATTATTGAAAAACCTACGGCTGAACAAGCGGAGGAATTGAAAGCTCAAATTGGTCGATTAGGGGTCAGTATGAATATTTTCGTGTTTGAAGCAAGTGCTTTTTTACCTTATTTGAAAAATACGCCATTCCACCCTGTTCGGAATGAAAAGGAATTGCCTACCTCTGTTGCCTTGTATGGAGAAGGTACAGGACGTGGATTTTTTGCCATACCACTGTCTGAAAATGTGCCAGATTTAACGAGTAAAGAAGATATTTTAATCATGCAAAAGTATTTAGAGGATACTTATGGTGATTTTTAATAGAATTATTTTTAGAATAAATCCGAGAGAAGGAGTGTATCCTATTTAGGGTTTATTCTAAAAATTTTAGATGAATTGTATGGCATTTGGCTATACCCTCTGGTTTCTCTGCTAGGATTTGCCCAAAACGGTAATGAACCAATTAGAGAAAAAATCAATTGATTGATTGTGAAAATAAGTTTTTAGATAGGGAATTTGATTTAGTTTTTTTAAGGGGAAATGCGTCCCCTTACCCCCTGCAATTTACAGTTAAAAAAGTTCAGTTTATTGATAAAATAATTTACTCTTACCTTGAATCTCTAACTTTTTACCTATTAATGCGAATTAAGGGTTGAAATTATTAATAGAATCAATTCAAAACGAATCTATAAAAGCGAATTTAAATTGACTGCGCCCCGATTTCTTTTGTAAAAATGCAATTGATGGGCTAATTCTTTTTCCATGGTATTTCTTTTTTTTCAAAAAAAAGAAACAAAAAAAAGAAACAAAAAAACTTTTTTCTTTTGCTTAATCCAAGACGAATCCGTCAGCTGACGGACCGATTTTCACTCCGCTCACGGCTATTTTCTTTGACCCTGTCGCACATCGCCCATGCGCATTGTCAAAGCTCCGCCTTGCCGCTTCGTTCAAATCTTTCGTTGGGATTAAGCCTTGGCCATAAATGAAGCTTTGGGTGATTTGAATGAAATGTTTTTTAAATTATAATTCGCATTATTACCTATTACCTATTAACTATTACCTCTTCTACCTCTTACCAATATCTTTACTAATCGATAAGATTAATCCAATACTAATTGCGGTAAAAAATAATGAGGTTCCTCCTGCAGAAACCATTGGGATGGGCTGTCCTGTAACAGGTATGGCACCTACACAAACAAACATGTTAATCAAAGCTTGGGTAACAATCGAGAAAGAAAGTCCAGCTGACATGAGACCCCCAAGGGGCTTTTCACAATTTTGAGTTACAATTAAACTTCGGAAAATTAGTACTAAAAATAATACAGCTACAAAAGCTCCCATCCCAACGCTGTATTCTTCTATGATAATAGCAAAGACAAAGTCTGATTCAGCTTGTGAAAGATGGTAGCGATAATGACTTTTACCTGGTCCCCTTGGACTTAATGCGCCCGTTGAAATAGCATATAAGCTTCTTTTCAATTGATAGTTTTTATCTCGATCCTCTGATTCGATTTTCGCTTTATCGTCAGAGGAGCTAGTGACTCTTCTATAATAGGTTTCTATACGTGCTTTTACGGTGGCTGCCCTTTCCCCAATTTCGAAATAGATCATACAGAAACTGACGATACAAACGATCCCGAAAATGGAAGAAATGAATTTAAAGGGGACTCTTCCAAAAAACATCAAAACCAAACTTGTTAGAAAAATAATGATACTTGTGGAGAAGTTTGATAGTAAAATTAATGTACAAGTAATTATGATGATTAAAAAGATAAATAGTAAGGTTCCCCAACTATAGTCTTTTGTATCAGATTGTTTTTTGGATAGTATTTTTGAAAGACTAATCGTTAGACATAATTTAGCCATATCGGAAGGCATAAAACTAACAGGACCAATTTCTAACCACCTACTTGCTCCTCCTTTAGAAGAGCCAAAAAAAAAGGCCATTAGGATAAGTCCCCAAGATAGATACAAAAACACGTGAACGTATTTGGTAAGTTGGGCATAATCCTTGCGAGATACCCATGCCATAATGTAGATGGAAGCAATTAAAATGATCAAAGGTTTGATGAATCCGATGATTGGATCAAAGGGATTACTCATATTAAATCTACCTTTGGCTGAAAACTGAATTAATAAACCAATGGTATTTAAAAAGAAAACAATCATCCAAATGATTTTGTCACCATGTAAATTGTTTTTTAAGTAATAAGATAATTTTGCTTGCATGTGTTCTCCATTTTGGGGCAGCAAAGATTGAAAAAAAATCGGTAAGTTAGAGTGCTATTTTTTCGTTAATAAGCAATTTGTCACTCTATTTTTTCTTTATTAATTAAGTGGTAAATGAATAGAGAGTTAGTAGAAATTTTTCTCCAAAATTTGATTTATTTTTAGTAAAAACTAAAAGCGGTAACTTAAAAAGTTACCGCTTTGTTATTACCTCAATGTCCAGCTATTAAAGCAAAAGACTTTACTAAAACCTATTTAATTATTTCTTTTTTTTGGCAATTTTCTGATCAAACAAGCCCAATTTCAATCCAACAGAACTTGATAAGCCTTCCATTTCTTGTGTAGAATTTTTACCTGCAGCAAAACGATAATTAATTCCTGTAAATAATTTGACATACTTGTGGAGATTTAATTCTAAGTTTACCCCCGCTTGAATTCCTAGAGATTTAGGTCCTCTGAAATCATTATGGTAATCCATATGATTGTCCATTCTAGGATCGTTTGGATTCTGCATATAAGCAGGTTGGATTAATAAAATGTCTTTTTCTCTTGACATAATTGATCCAATTAGTAAAGGGAAGCTAACGTGTAGAATTGAATTCGATTTTGCAGTATATTCCAAAGATAGGGCAGTAAATGCTGTTTCAGGTTTATCTAAAACTCCAGAAATATTTGGGTCACGATGATTGTTGATACTTCGAATGTGCGCAACTCCAATGGCCCATTTGTTGTTGGCATGGAAGGCAAAATTAAAACCTCTTTGTTGCCCAATTTGTCCAAATTGAACTAGAGGCGACATGGATAAACCCCAAGATTTTAATTTAAATGTTTTGCTATCTGAAAACAATGTTTTCATTTTTTGAGGTTCGGCTTTTTTTGTATGAACTGAATCCTTTGAAGATGTGGCTGAGGTATTCTGTGCAAATAATGAACTTGAACTTAATAAAAAAATCAAAGCTGAGCTTAGGCGGATTGAATGTTTCATTTCTTTTTTTAGAGTTTAAATTTTTGGCAATCTACTGAACTTTTTTTTAGATGTATTCTTTTTTCGATAAGTTGTTCATTAAAGCCTATCTACATCTAATTAATGTCGATGACATCGTAATTTGTCATTAATAGGCATCAATAGGTATTTGGTCGATGAAAAAGTTGAAATGGTAGTTTGGGTTTTCAAAAGCTTATAAATTGTATAGCTTTGTGAGCTTATTCAATGAAAAATTATGTGGAGAGTTTGGAATTCCCCTAATGCAAAAATTACTTTTAAGATTTTATTTAATCTAATCCTTTGGGGTATTTGGATTGGCTTACCTTTGTTGAGTCCTGTACATCATCCACATGAAAATACGCATCCTCACCCACATGAAAATCCAGAATTTTCAGAACATATATGGTTAGAGTTATCTTCGGTTGTTCCATTATTTTATTTGATAACCCTTGTATTAATACCTTATGTTTTCAAAAAAAGAGGGGTTCTTTTATTTATTTTTTCATTAGTGATTCTTGTTTTTGTTTTCATGGGTATTCAATATTTGATTCAAATGTACGTAATGTCATTTGAGCAGTTTGATGAGGGGCCCAAGAAAATCTTTGGAGTATTTCCATTGATTATGATTGCGGGTATTGCCTCTACCTATGGCTTGTTATTAGAATTTATCGAAATCGAGGCTGAGAAAGAGGAAAAAAGTAGTGAGCAGATGAAATCTGAATTATCTTTTTTGAGATCTCAAATAAGTCCACATTTTATTTTCAATGTTCTAAATAGTATTGTCTATTTAATTCGATCCAAATCGGCAAAAGAAGCGGAAGCAGTAACCATTAAATTGTCATCTTTAATGCGCTATATGTTATATGATTCTGATCAATCAATGGTGCCTCTTGGACGTGAATTGGAGTATTTGCAAAATTTTATCGACTTACAAAAAATCCGATTCGAAGATGATGTTCAAATTGAATTCAAACAAAATGGAATTGTGGGTGCTTATATGATTGAACCTATGTTATTGATTCCTTTTGTTGAAAATGCCTTCAAACATGGAGTGGGTAATGTGCTAGATCCTACAATCCAAATGGAATTTGATGTGAAAGATGCATCATTGATTTTTCGTGTAGTCAATAAAATTGGGAATCTCATTCATGAAAGTAAAGATCCTGATTCCGGAATTGGTTTGAAAAATGTTAGACGCCGTTTGGAATTACTTTATCCGAATAAGCATCAATTGGATGTAGATCAATCAGGAGGATTTTTCTCTGTCAAATTAGCTATTTCATTACATAAAAATAGATAAGTTATGCAAAAGTTGAACTGTATAGTCGTTGATGATGAAAGTATGGGAAGGAAATTATTGGAAAATAACATTCAACAATTACCTTTTTTGAATTTAGTTGCATCTTGTAAAAATGCCTTTGAAGCCATGGAAGCTTTGGGTACTTATCAGGTAGATTTAATGTTTTTGGACATACAAATGCCTGGTATGTTGGGCACCCAATTTTTACAAACTTTGAAGGAAAAACCTTTGGTGATTTTTGTTACGGCCTATGAAAATTATGCGATTGAAAGTTATGCTTTGGATGTAGTTGATTACCTAGTAAAACCCGCAAGTTTAGAGCGATTTACTATGGCCGCTCAAAAAGCTTTGCAATTATTTCAATCCAAGAATCAAGTTCAGTCCACTCAAGTTCAGGCTAATCAAATCCAAGATGATTTCTTTTTTGTCAATGTCGAATATTCCTTGATTCGCATTTCGATACCTCAAATTACGCATATTGAAGGCTTAAAAGATTATATTAAAATTTTTTTAGAGGGTGAAAAGAGGCCCATACTCACAAAATTGACAATGAAATCAATTGAAGCCAAAGTAGTAGATTTTAATTTTTTAAGAGTCCATAAATCTTTCATCGTTAACCTGCGTAAAATTGAGCAGGTGAAACAACAGCGAATTAAAATTGGGACCTATGATATACCTGTGAGTGATTCACATATAGGGGAATTGATGGAGAAAATTAATTTAACAAAACCCGTTTAATTTAAAACTCCATTCGGGCAAGTGGGCTAACATTTTGATTACTATACATGCCTGCCAATGCTTTGAAATGTCCTGCCATTGCGATCATTCCTGCATTGTCTGTACAATAAGAAAATGCGGGAATGAAAACTTCCCAGCCTTGTTCTTCTCCCATTTCTTTTATGCGAGTCCTTAGTCCAGAATTAGCAGATACGCCACCGGCAATCGCAATTTGACGGCATTTTTTTTCTTTCATTGCTTTTTTTACTTTTCTCAAAAGTATTTCAATCAAAGTTTTTTGCACGGAAGCGCAGATGTCCGCTTTGTTGTTTTCAATGAAATCTGGATTTGCTTTTTGCTCTTTTTGTAAAAAATATAGGATTGCGGTTTTGATTCCTGAAAATGAAAAATTCAAACCAGGGATTTCACCCATCGGTAATTTGAAACGATCAGGGTTTCCTTCTTTTGCTAACTTATCAATGAGTGGCCCACCAGGGTAGGGAAGTCCAATCAGTTTAGCCGTTTTGTCAAAGGCTTCACCGACTGCATCATCCATTGTTTCTCCAATAATTTCCATCTCTAAGGCACTTTTTACCCAAACAATTTGGGTATGCCCTCCGCTAACAGTTAGACATAAAAAAGGAAATTCAGGCTTTGGGTCCTCAATAAAATGGGCCAAAACATGCGCTTGCATGTGATTTACCTCAATCAATGGAATGTTTAAACTCAAAGCCAAAGACTTAGCAAAAGAAGTGCCAATCAACAAGGCACCTAATAAACCAGGCCCGCGCGTAAAAGCAATGGCATTCAGGTCATTTTTGTTTATATTTGCTAGTTGTAGAGCTTCTTGAACAACAGGAATGATGGATTTTTGATGTGCTCTGCTGGCTAATTCAGGAACTACTCCGCCCCATTCTGTATGAATGAGTTGAGTAGATATAACATTTGAACGTAAAATTCCGTTAACCATTACAGCTGCGGAAGTTTCGTCACAGGAAGATTCGATGGCCAGTAGATTCATATTTGTAAATTCTCTGCAAAAATAGGGCAAAAATTGCCGGAATAGATTTTTCTTCTAAAGAAAATATGATTAAATATTTCAAAATTATAGCCAAGTCTTTCCTCTATGGATTAGTGGCTATTTTTTTGTTGCTTTTTATGTTCATTTTGCTCTTACGAGCACCTTCCAATCAAACGCTTTTAGCTAAATATTATGCGCCTAAAATTGAAAAAGCAATTGGTTACCCATTGACATTGGATCGAATTCAATTGAAATTCTTTGATGAGGTAAGTTTTTGGGGTTTAAAAGTGAAAGATCCTTGGGGCAAAGAAATGATTTATATGCACCAATTGGATATCAATTTTAGTATTTACGATTTACTGTTAGGGCAAACACAGCCAGCACTTGATTATGCAAGATTGGTTCGACCAAAAGTGCATTTGATTTTTGAAAAAAAATCCGGAAGAATGAATTTGGAGGAATTCATAGATCGCTTATCCTATTGGATTAGTCCAGGGAAAAAAGACCCAAAGGCTCCTTCTTCCATTTTTTTTATTCACGAAGCAGAAGTAATTGATGGAATTTTCCAATTGGATGATTTTCAAACAATCGACGAGGGGACACCTTCACATTTTGATATTGCCCACTTTTCCATTGAAAAAATCAATTCGAAAGTGAAGGAATTTTATGTCAAAGATGACACAATTGCTTTGCAAACCATTGGGCTTTCGGGAATAGATCCTGATACCAAATTCAAGATTAAAAGTTTAGATACTAAGTTTTTGATATCAGATAAGCAAATGCGATTTGATCAACTTTCCTTGTGGTTCAATGATTCTTGGTTAAAAAATAAGGTGGTAATGAATTACGCCAATAAAGGTTCTTTATCCGATTGGAATACCAAGGTGAACATGCAAGCCAATTTTGACAATTCCAAAATTTTAGGAGAAGATTTAGGCAGATTTGTTGCTGCTATGAACGATTATAAAGGCGTTTATCGATTGAAAGGGCAGTTGAATGGAACAGTAGAACAATTGAATTTAAAAGGTTTTGAATTGGGTTTTGGTACCAAAAGTATTTTAAAGGGTGATTTTAGTTTTAAAGGTTTACCCAATGTGAGAAAGACCTTAATGAATTTTAATATGAAAAATTCATTTTTCGTTCCGCAAGATTTGGCCACTTTTATATCTAAACCTGCCGCTGAAAAAATGCGAATTTTAGGTCCCAGTACCATAGATGGAACCTTTTTTGGAACGCATTTGAATTTTTCTACTTCTGGAAAGATGAAAACTGGCTTGGGTTATTTGGAAGCCAGTTTCGATATGGCATTAAAAGACTCTATGGCGTTTTCTTCCTACAAGGGTAAAGTTTCCTTAAAGAAGTTCAGGTTAGGTGTATTGGTTGATTTACAAGATTATGTAGGAACAATTGATTTGGATGCAAATATTAAAGGGACGGGATTTTCTAATCGGTCTGCTAATATTGATTTTGATGGACAAATTTCTGAAATAAATTTAAATCATTATGCTTATAAGCGGGTGGCTTTGAGAGGTAATTTGCAAAAGCAGATGTTTAAGGGGGCTGTTTCTGTCAAAGATTCCAACTTAATCGCAAGTATGATAGGTGAGATAAATTTAAGGAATGAAAAGCCTCATTATCAATTGGATGGTAGAGTTACCAAGGCCGATTTATTGAATTTGAACTTCATTCAATCACCCTTGAAATTGAATGCAGATTTTAAATTGGACTTGCAATTCAATGATTTGGATGATTTAGAGGGAGGGATCGTATTAACAGATTTGACTGTAAAACAACCCAACATTGCAGATCTTTCAGTGGATTTACTTTCATTTAATTCTGACATTAGTCGGAAAAATAGAAAACGCTATAAACTTAATTCAGATTTGGTTTCTGTGGATGTGGAGGGAGATTTTCTGCCTAATCGTTTGAGGAGTGATTTATTCCAGTTGTGGGGAGAATATGGCAATTATTTTAAGAAAAATGATGGTGAGAGGGCTTTATTTTATAATCAAAAAAAGTCTGAAATTAGTGATAAATACAATGCTGATTTTACGATTATTTGCCATCATTTATCTCCTGTTTTAGAGCGTTGGTTTCCTAGTATTGATATTGCGAAGAATACCGTTTTTTCAGGTAACGTTATCAAGGGGAGGGCATTAAATCTTAGTTTAGAATCCTATCCTGATACATTGATTTTGGGAGGTTATAAATTTTATCAATCCATTTTCTCTTTCCAAAGTTCTAAATTTTTAGGAAGCCCTGAAGTGTCAAGTACCTTGGTTTTTCAATCCAGGAGGCAACAATTGAATTTCTTAACTCCCACCGAAAACTTTAAATTAGGGGCTTTGTGGGATCAAGATAGAATTAATTTCACGCTAGATTTTAAGCAACAAGAAGAAGAGAATTCGGCTCATTTAGCGGGAATTTGGAAGTTTGAAAAAGAAGGGTTTTCGTTGAAATTTAAGGATTCCTATTTTAGAATTTTAGGTCAAGATTGGTCCATAGATCCGTTAAATAAATTAAGTTTTTTAGGTAAAGAATTAAAGGCTGACCATGTTTTTATATCTAACAATAAACAATCCATTTCTTTGCAAGGAAGTATCTCTAAAGATTCCACGAATGTATTGAGTTTGAAAGCTAAAAAATTTCAATTGGAAACATTGAAGCCTATATTTTCGATTAAATCTGTTGGAGAATTGAATGCAGAATTGACCATTCAAGATTGGTACCAACATACCCACATTGATGCATGGGCAAAGATTGATTCCTTCCGATTAGGTAAAGTGTATATGGGTAATCTATTGGGCTTAGGTACCTATCGAGCGGAGGAAAAAGTCATGGATCTTGATTTTAATTTAAATCGATTTGGAGAATCTGTTTTGTCCATGAGTGGAATTTATCAACCTTACGAGGAAAGCGACAAATTGGATTTAGTGGCTGATTTAACAAAGACTAATTTGCAAATTCTTGAGCCGTTTACTGTGGGTGTATTTTCTGATTTTAAAGGGGCTGCTTTTGGTAAATTACATATTGGAGGAACTTTGTATGAGCCAATAGTTACTGGAAAATTGGCTGTTCAAAAAGCAGCTGTTACGTTTAATTATCTAAATTCTAGTTTGGCGGTATCAGATACTATAGAATTCTTACCTAGGCAAATTATTGGTAAAAATTGGCTTGTGAAAGATGCGGATGGTAATAACGCCAAAGTTACAACCGCTGTTTCTTTTCCTGTGGGTAAACCTTTTGAATTATCTTTGAACGCCGATTTATCGAAATTTAAAATTCTGAATACGCAAAGAAATCCGAGTTCTATTTATTACGGAATTGGATTTGCAAGTGGTAATATGAAAATTGATGGTCCACTTCAAAACTTAATGATTTCTGGTAATTTAAAATCGGAAAAAGGAACACGTTTGTTTATCCCATTAGATAGAGAAGAAGTATTTTCAGATGATGAGGATTATGAGTTTTTAAGCAAAACAATCAAAGCCTCTTCCGATTTGGAAAAACAAAGTATTAGTAAAAAATTATCCGACGATGGTATCCAAATGAATTTGGATCTAGCCTTAACTCCCGAAGCGTATGGAGAGGTTCAATTTGATCAGAAAAAAGGTGATTTAATGCGTGTATATGGTCAAGGGAATGTCAATATGACCATAGATAAAAAGGGTAAATTTCAAATGAATGGCGAGTATTCTATTGATCAAGGAGATTATACCTTCACGCTTCAAAATGTGATCAATAAGAAATTTAACATTGAGAAGAATTCAAAAATCTCATGGAAAGGAGATCCGATGGATGCTCAAGTAAATATTAAAGCCATTTATACACAATATGCATCTCTTTATCCAATCCTTTTGGATACGTCCAATAAGGCTAATTCGCCAGAATATAAGAGGAGGTACCCTGTGGATGTTACTATACAATTGAAAAATCGCTTATTATCGCCTGATATTAATTTTAATGTTGGAATTAGGGATTATCCGAAAGATGTTAATTTTAACAGTTCAGTTACCGCTTTTGCCAATCGCATAAAAACAGATGAACAAGAATTGACTAGGCAAGTAAGTAATGTTTTATTATTTGGTCAGCTGGTCCCACCGTATGGAGGAAGTGGGATAGAGTTGGGGAATTTGGTGGGTAATTTTACAGAAATGTTGTCCAATCAATTAAGTAATTTGGCGTCTAAAATAAATAAAGATTTAAATATCGATGTGTATTTAGGAGGAGGCAATCTGAACCAGGACTTGCTGACTAATTTACAATTAAGAGCAACATACACAATAAATGATGAATTAAGAGTTACCAGAAGTGGAGGCTTTACCGATGCAAGAAACCAAACTAGTTTGCAAATGTTTTTAGGTGATTGGTCTACTGAGTGGTTTATTAAGAAAGATGGTAGTTTCCGTTGGAGAGCTTACACTCGAAATGTTCAAACTACTTTGGCAGGCTCTTTAAACTCTTATCAAATCAACCGGACTTATGGTTCATCCATTCTGTTTAATAAAAATTTCAATCGATTTTTTTGGCAAAAAAAAGGTGAATAATTTTTTGTAAATTTGCCTCAATTTTGCCGTAAAATATAAAAACCGACAATTCAGTGAACTTCAAAGAATACAAAAATTTAGATTACGCACAGGTAGCAGACGAAGTATTATCATTTTGGAAAAAGAATGAGATTTTCGAAAAATCAATTTCTTCCAGAGAGGGGAAGCCAAGTTTTACATTTTTTGAAGGTCCTCCCTCAGCAAACGGTACTCCTGGAATTCACCATGTTATGGCGAGGACTATCAAAGATATTTTTTGTCGTTATCAAACGCTAAAAGGTAAGCAAGTTAAACGAAAAGGAGGTTGGGATACACACGGCTTACCTGTTGAATTGCAGGTTGAAAAAGAATTAGGTATTACGAAGGAAGATATTGGGAAATCAATTTCTGTTGAAGAGTACAATCAGAAATGCCGTGAAACGGTGATGAAATTTACCGATCAATGGAATGATTTAACCCAAAAAATGGGGTATTGGGTAGATCTCGATAATCCATATGTCACCTATCAAGCTAATTATATTGAGAGTGTTTGGAATTTATTGAAAAGACTTTACGATAAAGACCTTCTGTACAAAGGGTATACCATACAACCTTATTCTCCTGCGGCAGGAACGGGGTTGTCTTCACACGAATTGAATCAACCAGGTTGTTACAGAGATGTGAAAGATACATCGTTAACAGCACAGTTTAAAGTGATAAAAAATACTAAATCAAATTTTTTGTTTGAATTAGCTAAGGAAGATCAGGTGTATATTTTGGCATGGACAACTACACCCTGGACCTTGCCATCTAACTCGGCATTAACCGCTGGGAAAAACATTTCCTATGTATTGATTCAAACGTTTAATCCCTATACCTATTTACCTGTTAATGTAGTATTGGCCAAAGATTTAGTGAAAAATTATTTTCAAGCTGCCGCTGAAAATGGAGATTTTCAAGCTTATTTTTTGGCAGAGAAAAAACCACAAGCAATCCCTTTTCGTGTTTTAGGTGAATGCAAAGGGGCAGCATTAGAGGGAATTGAGTACGAACAATTGATGCCTTATGTTCAGCCTAAGGATGCAGCTTTTCGAGTTATTTTAGGGGATTTTGTAACTACTGAAGATGGTACAGGAATTGTACATACGGCTCCTACTTTTGGTGCTGATGACTTCCGAGTGGCGCAACAAAATGGAATACCAGCTATTTTGGTTCTGGATGCAGCAGGTAAAGAAGTTCCGTTGGTAAATCGCCAAGGTAAGTTTGTGGAAGAAGTGACAGATTATGCTTTGGAGCCAGTAAAAGAAGCATATCTTTCAGATGAGGAAAAAGAACAAGCAAAGCAAAAACAAGGAAGAGATAAATATTTATCCGTAGATGAGCGCATAGCCATTCAATTGAAAACGGAAAATAAAGCGTTCAATGTTCAAAAATTTGATCACCCATATCCACATTGTTGGAGAACTGATAAACCTGTTTTGTACTATCCTTTGGATTCTTGGTTCATCAAAACAACGGCTGTTAAAGATAAATTGATTGAATTGAATAAAACCATTCAATGGAAACCTGAATCAACAGGAACAGGCCGTTTTGGGAATTGGTTGGAAAATTTAGTGGATTGGAATTTATCACGCTCTCGCTATTGGGGAACACCCTTGCCAATTTGGAGAACAGAGGATGGAAGTGAGGAAATTTGCATTGGTTCATTGGCAGATTTGAAGTTGGAATTGGAAAAAGCAAACGCCTCAGGAAAGTTAAGTGATGAACAGAAAAAAGGAAATGATGCTTTTTTAAAGGCATTGGCTGAAGGTAAGGCAGATTTACATCGTCCTTATGTGGATGGAGTATATTGTCTAAGTCCAAGTGGTCAATTAATGACTAGAGAATTGGATTTGATTGATGTTTGGTTTGATTCAGGAGCCATGCCTTTTGCCCAATGGCATTATCCGTTTGAAAATCAAGAAACATTTAAACAAAACTACCCAGCTGATTTTATTTCAGAAGGAGTAGACCAAACAAGGGGTTGGTTCTTTACTCTTCATGCCATTTCAAGCATGGTAGAAGAATCTGTGGCATTTAAAAATGTTGTATCAACAGGTTTAGTATTGGATAAAAATGGTAATAAGATGTCCAAAAGATTGGGCAATGCCATTGATCCATTTGACACTTTGCAAAAGTATGGAGCAGATCCTACACGTTGGTACATGATTACTAATGCTCAGCCTTGGGATAATTTAAAATTTGATTTAGCTGGAATTACCGAGGTTCGAAATAAGTTCTTTGGAACATTGACCAATACCTATAATTTCTTTGCCTTATATGCGAATTTGGATGGCTTTGAATTAGCACAATTATCTGAAATTGACCGCGAAAATTTAACCGAATTGGACCGTTGGGTTTTATCCAAATTAATGACTTTGATCCAAGAAGTGGATGAAGCCTATGAAACGTATGAACCTACGAAAGCAGGTCGTTTGATACAAGATTTTGTTTGTGATCATTTATCTAATTGGTACGTTCGATTATCTCGTCGTCGTTTTTGGAATCCAGAGTCAGCCGACAAAGGATTTAGTACAGATAAACAAGCTGCTTATCAAACATTATTCACTTGTTTGGAAACCGTAGCTCAATTAATGTCGCCAATTGCACCTTTTTATGGAGAATGGTTGTATAAAAATTTAACTAATAAAGAATCAGTCCATTTGACAGATTTTGTCAAGGTGAACGAAGCCTATAAAGATGCAGATTTAGAACAATCGATGGAATTAGCTCAAGGAATTTGTTCCTTGGTACATTCGCTGAGGAAAATTCATAAATTGAAGGTACGACAGCCTCTAGCCCAAGTGTTGGTGCCGGTTTTACAGGAGAGTGTGCGTGAGCAAATTCGTCGAGTAGAGGATTTGATAAAATCAGAAGTGAATGTGAAAGAAGTTAATTATTTAAATGATGCTTCTGGTGTTTTAAGCAAGAAAGTTAAGCCTAATTTTAAAGCATTAGGCCCTAAATTTGGTAAAGACATGAAGCAGGTTGCTGATTTGATTTCAAATATGACTGCGACTGAATTATCTGAAATTGAAGCGGCAAATACGATTACTTTAGGAGGAAACTTTAGTATAGACTTAACAGATATTGAAATTTTAACTGAGGATATGCCAGGCTACTTGACTGCCAGCGAAGGTAGCTTGACAATTGCACTAGATAATCAATTAAGTCCGGAATTAATTAGAGAAGGAAAAGCTAGAGAGTTTGTGAATCGAATTCAAAATTTAAGAAAAGATTCAGGTTTTGATGTAGTGGATAAAATTCATATTGAAGTACTCAATGCGGACAAGGAATGGACAAACAGTTTAAGCGATTTTAAGACTTATATTGCGCAAGAAGTTCAGGCCTTAAGTATCGTTTTTGTTGAACAAAGTTTGGAAACTTTTAACACCGTAGAAATAGACGATTCAACATTACAAGTTAGGGTTTGGGTAGCATAGATTGTTTGATATGAAAAAAATTCTTGCGGGATTTGTTTTTTTGTTTTGTTTGTATTTGTTGAAAACCTCAGTTTCAGAGGAGTCAATGAAGGACATCACAGATTTTAGGTATCAAACCCAAGGTATTTTTAGTTCGCCCAAGTATATTTACGGCGATTTATTTGGTATATCGTATTTAAATAATTTCAAAAAAGTAAAAAAAGAGAATCTTCAGAGGCCCTCAAACATAGACCTGACTAAAAAGGATATTTCACTTTATTTTATTTGTGATAGCTATGTTTTTGGAACATTTGAAGGGAAGAATGACTATTTTTCAAGGGCCGAAAGTGTTCAAATGTTAAAGTGGAAGGATCCTAAATGGGATGTTCCTAAATTAACAAATACACATAAAAATGTACTCATAGTTGAGATGGTTCTTAGAAATTTATATTCAGATATGAATATTAAGAATTTAACAAGTAGGTCTGATTTTTCTAATCTCATTCAATCAACCAAAGTAGAGTCAGGCCCTACTTCAATCGAAGAAAAAATGGATTGGTTCGGAGCCTTTCGAAGGATGGTAGTCTCAATGAATCAATGGGTAATGAGAACATTTTATCACAAAAACATTGAATCTCATTTAGAATTTATTCTGTTCGATTTTGATTTTTTATTAAATCTTAAAATGTGGAAATCAGAATTATTAATGAATGTTTTTAATCGGGTGAATGGATCAGTTGTCCTTTCAAAAGATAGGCAATTTCTTTTTATGGAAAATACTGTTAGTAAAACACATAAAGGAAGTGCAGCTTATCCAATTACCGATTTAGAAATAGAGGAGCAAGTGGGAAAAATCAATGAATTGGATCTTTTTTTTAAATCAAAAGGCTTTAATTATGTTTTGTTTTCGATTATTCCCAATCCTTATGATTTAGTTGGGAATAATGAATTTGGTCAAAACGATCAATTAAATAGAATTTTAACATCTCCTAAATTAAAGGCCAATATGTTAAATATTAGTCCTAAATTAAGTGTTAATGCTAGAAATAACTTTTTCCCATCAGATACCCATTGGAATTCCAATGGTGCTTACATTTGGTTATTTGAGGTTAATAACTATCTAAATTCAATCCCCCAATAATAAAAATATGGTATTCAATTCACTCCATTTTTTCGTATTTTTTGGACTAATCACTAGTGCCTATTTTTTATTGAATCATAAATACCGTTGGTTATTGCTTTTATTAGGCTCTTGTTATTTTTACATGGCATTTGTTCCTATCTATATTGTTATTTTAGGATTTACTATTGTCATTGATTACTTCGCAGGGATTTATCTGGAAAAATTTACAGGTCAAAAGAAAAAGGTTTTTTTAGCGTTTAGTTTACTTGCCAATATTGGTGTTTTGGCAGTCTTTAAATATTATCATTTCATTGATCAGAACATTGGTTATTTGTCCAATTTACTGGGGATAAATTATCATTTACCAGCCTTAAATATACTTTTGCCTATCGGATTATCCTTTCATACGTTTCAGGCGATGAGTTATACCATAGAAGTTTATCGAGGGCATCAAAAAGCTGAAAGAAATTTTGGAATCTACAGTCTTTATGTCATGTTTTACCCGCAGTTAGTTGCAGGGCCTATAGAAAGACCACAAAATTTATTGCACCAGTTTTACGAAAAGCATCATTGGGATTGGTCTCGCGTAAAATCTGGTTTGTTACAAATGGCCTTTGGTATATTTAAGAAAGTTGTAATTGCTGACCGTTTAGCTATGCTAGTTGATCCGGCTTATCAGGATTTGAGTCAACAGTCCGGATTAAATTTACTAGTAGCAGCCTTCTTTTATTCATTCCAAATCTATTGTGATTTTTCGGGTTATTCCGATGTTGCGATTGGAGCCTCACGGGTGATGGGCTTCAAATTAATGGATAATTTTAATGGTCCTTATTTAGCGAAATCGTTGCCTGAATTTTGGAGAAGATGGCATATTTCATTATCGACTTGGTTCAAAGATTATGTCTATTTTTCTTTAGGTGGAAATCGAGTTTCTATCCCAAAATGGTACATGAATATTATGATTGTTTTTATACTTTCAGGTTTTTGGCATGGAGCAAGCTGGAATTTTATCATTTGGGGATTTTTGCATGGAGCTTTTCAGGTTATTGGATTAACCATTAATCGTTTTTTCCCTAATTTGGCCGCAGATAAAATTCAGTCTACTTTTCTTAAAGTAGTTTATCAAATTTGGACATTTACTTTGGTCACCTTGGCTTGGGTATTTTTTCGGATACCTCAATTTTCAGATGTTCAATTGTTCTTCAAACAACTTTCGTCCATCACCTTATCTGATAAACTTAATTTAGCCTTAAATACAAATGAATTGATATTGTGTTTTATTTTAGCTGCTTTATTAATTGTTGCTGAGAAATTGAATTGGAAAAAGTCATTGTTAAATGGAAAGTATTTTTGGTTGGTGTTTTTATTAAGCTTGTTATCGATTTACTTTTTAGGCGTATTTAATTTGAAGCAATTTATTTATTTTCAATTTTAGCATGCGTAAATTTTTAGCTTGGTCTATATTTTTATTATTTACCTATTTGTTGATTTGCGCCAGCTCTGACTCATCAATGAAATGGCTAAATAAATATAGAAGTCAACAGCCAGAAATTTTACAATCTGATAAATATACATTTGGTGATTTATATGGATTTACTTATTTATCGCAGTTTAGGATTATAAAAGATACAAACAAAGTTGAATTGCCGAATAAAATAGCTACAAGTTCGCCATCTAAAGATTTGTATATCTTATGTGATAGCTATTTGCATAGTTCATTTGATGAAAATCCAAATTATTTTTCTGGAATGCGAAATGCTTATTTTAACAGGTGGACAGAAGATACTTTGCTCAGTTCAAATCGATTGAAATCTTCTAAAGCTATTTTATTAATTGAATGCGTTGAGCGAAATGCCTTTTTACGGTTGAAATTATCCGAAGTGAGTACTAGAATTGGTTTTGCGGATTCGTCAA
>JACCDS010183421.1_pt1 | contig 18542 bp, 20 predicted proteins | sample 7446441 | NCBI WGS metagenome assembly JACCDS01 (sample SAMN15323445, study PRJNA562643) | freshwater metagenome | isolation source: river surface water | place: USA:Blue River Watershed | collected 2017-08-17
TCCACATAGGCCTGCTGCGGCACGTCAATGAACGACAGCGGACACAGGTTGTGCCGGAAGAACGGGATGTTGGCCGCCAAACTGGACCCCCGCTTGTTCACGTCTTCAAAGGGCTGCAAATAGGGCAGGTGCACCATGAGGAAGAAGGCCTGCTCGAACGGGTCTTGAATATCGGCCGCCATCTGGACGACGATGCCAAACAGTTCTTCCAACCGCTGGGGCAGCGCAACGGGCAGGTACACGCTGCCGCCAATTTCCACGGCACGGCGGCGAAGGCGACCCACCGCCGAGGGGTCGGCCATCAGGCCGTCGGCCAGGAAGGCGTGCAGCGCGATATGGGTGTCTGGTGACAGCCTGGCGTTTGCAGGGTCCAGCACCAGATACTCAATGGCCTGTTTGTGGTTCAGGATCATTTGGGTTTCCAGCGCGCCTTTGCCTTGCGCTGCCTGACCCAACTCGATCAGGCGCTCGGTGTCCAGGCGGCTGTAGGTGTTGCCCTCCAGTTGCGACGATGCCCAAGACAAGTCAATCAACAGGCGGTTGAGGATGTCCCTGGCAAAGGTGCCTGCGGGTGTTTGCTCAGCCGGGGACCGGCCCATGGCGTGCAGTTGCTCGCGCAGAGCGGGCGGCAGATATGCGGTTTGGTTGGGCTGGTATTGCTGCAGAAACGCCACGCGGTAGCCAACCGGGGGGCGCTGGGTGCGGGGTTGGCGCACAAAGGCTTTGATCTCGGCTCCTTCTGGTGACAGGGGCACATACGCCTCGTCAATTGCCTGCGCCGAGTCACCTGCATCAGCCGCATTTGAATGGGCGGAGGCGTTGGCTTGGGCAGACTGTGGACGGCACAGGTAACGCACCGCGCGTGCCTCGCCCGCCGTTTGAATCCGGCCCTGGCTGACCAGCAGTGCCAACCGGCGCTGCAGCGTTCGCCTGGGCAAACGGTTGCCAGTGAGCTGTGTCAGGGCCTCAATGCCCAGCCCGTCCGGGTGAGCGGCGATCAGGTCAGCCAGTGAGTCAAGACCCACTGCAGGCAGGGTTTGTGGCATGTGCGTGGCCCATTTGGCGCGATAAAAGCGATATTGCGCCATTTTAGGTGGCGCGATTTATAAATCGCGCCACAACGGGCCGAATCAGATGCAGGGCCTGTGCAATGGGTTTACCTCCATTTCACAACTGAAACAGGCCTCTACCGCTTGAATGGCGTCATTCTTTGCTATCACCAAGCAGCCCCTCAAACCGTCTCCCGCTGCTCAAACCCCAGGCACAGTTCAGCTACCTCCAGCGTGCTCACCACCACCCCATCCACCCGCGCCAGCTCTGGCCCGCAATGTGCCCAGCTCACCAGCGCCTGCACGGCATCTGCCGGGCCGCTGACCTGGGCTTCCACGCTGCCGTCGTGCCGGTTGCGCACCCAACCTGTGAGGCCCAGCGCGCGGGCCTGGCGCGCCATGTGCCAACGGTAGCCCACGCCTTGCACGCGGCCGGTGATGCGCAAGTGTTGGGTGGTGGTTGTCATGCTTCAGCCAATGCCGTTCACTTCAGCCCGATGAGCGCGCTTTCCACCGCTTGCACAAAACGGGGAGACAGCGGGTCGAGGACGGAGGGAAAACTGGTCACCCTGCCGTTGGGGGTAATGAGGTATTTGTGGAAGTTCCAGCTGGGCGCTTCTTTGCTGGCGGCAATCAGGCGTGCAAACAGGGGGTCGGCCTGGATGGGCACGGTGAGCTTTTCGGCCACGGGGAAGGTGACGCCGTAGTTGATTTGGCAAAACGCACCGATGTCGGCATTTTTAAGGGGCTCTTGCCCGCCAAAGTCGTTGGCGGGTATGCCCACCACCTGCAGGCCACGGGCTTTGTAGCGCTGGTGCAGTTTTTCAAGGCTGCCGTATTGCGGGGTGAAGCCGCATTCGCTGGCGGTGTTGACCACCAGCAGCGCCCGCGCGGGCAAGTGGCACACGTCCATGGGGCTGCCGCCGATGAGCGGCCTGACGCTGTAACTGGCCAGCCCGGCGCACAGGTTGCTGGCATGGGCGGTGGTGGCCGTCACCGCCAGTGCGGCAGCCAGGCCAAGGGAAGCAAGCAGGTGTGTCATGCCCGCCATGATGCGTCAGGCCCATTGACCCTGCTGGCAACTGGCAGACCGCACAGCCAGGTCAATCGAAAATCATGAATGAAAACGGCCTTCTTCGCTTTATTCACGTCATTCATTGCTATGGTTTATTGGGTGCCTGCCTGTTGGGTTCCAGCTTGGCCAGCACCGCATACAACACCGTGCCCACCAGCAGCGCAGCGGCGGCCACTTGCAGCGAGGCATCGAACCCTGCCTGCGGGGTGGCACTGCGCGCCAGCAGCCACGCCACCAGCGCGGGCCCGGCAATCTGGCCCAGGCCATAGGCGGCGGTCAGCAGCCCGATGAACACCGATGCATCGGCAGGCCGCACGCGCCGCACCTCTTGCATGGCAAACAGGGTGATGGCCGTGAACGGCAGGCCCAGCAGCAAGCTGCCCAGCGCAAACCCGGCCAGCGTGGGCCACCACATGCCCACCATCACCCCGGCACCCTGCAGCACGTAACAGGCCATCAGCAGGTGGCGGCGGTCCCAGTGCGGGGGCACGCGCATGGTCAGCAGCGCGCCTGCGGCCACGGCCAGGCCGAAGATGGGCCAGAACAGGTCCAGCCAGATGGAGCCGGGCAGCACCTGCCGCGCGATGACCGGCAAAAACGTGGCGCTGATGATGTAGCCAAACCCCGCCAGGCCATAGGCCCCCACCAGCAGCGCCATGCCGCCCCAGCGCACGGGTTCGGGTGCCACATGAGCCGCTGCGGCTGACGACACCGGGCCTTGCAACTGCCGCCACACCACACCCGTCAGCACACAAGCCAGCACCCCGAAAATGGCCCAGCCGGTGGCCGCCGTCAGTTGCCCGGCCACCATGGCCGTGGCCGACAGGCCGCTGACCACGATGCCCAGCCCCGGCCCCACGTAAATGAGCCCCGCCAGCCGGGGTGCCCCCAAAGCCGCCAGCCGCGCCAGGCACCAGCTGGAGGTGTACACGAACACCAGCGCACTGGCCACGCCCGCCAGCAGGCGCATGGTGGCCCAGCCCTGGGGCCAGGGCAGGGCCATGGCGAACGTGAGCGCCACCGTGGCCACCAGCCCCACCCGAATGACCACGGTCATGGCCAGCCCCTTGCCCACAAACCGTGCCCACACCCACGGCTGAAACGCACAGGCAATGGCCCCCAGCCAGTAGCCCAGGTAGTTGGCGGTGGCCAGCCAGCTGGCCTGGGGCAGGGCGATCACGCCGTCGTGCAGCATCATGGGCAGCAAGGGTGTGAAGGCAAACCGGCCGATGCCCATGGCCGCGGCCAGCGCCAGCATGCCTGTGAAGGCCACAACAAGAGGGTTTTGCGTCATGGGCGGTATTTGAACCGTTTGTCAAACCGATTGCCGAACCGTTTGCCAACCTGTGTGGCCTGCCCGCCTGTCGGGCGTGTGCCACCACCCAGCGTGGCGACAAGGGACAATACCGTTTTGCCCCAACTGCCACCGTGAACCACGCTTTCCCCATTCGCTACATCGAACCGGTGTTTCGCCCGCCGAGCGAGGCCGATTCACTCATCCTGCCGGTGACCAACGGTTGCTCGTGGAACAAGTGCAGCTATTGCGAGATGTACACCGCGCCGCAAAAGAAGTTTGCGTTGCGCGACGAGGACGAAACGCTGCGGTCCATCGAACGCAGTGCCGCCGTGTTCGGTGGCCAGGTGGCACGCGTGTTTCTGGGCGATGGCGACGCACTGGCGTTGTCCACCCGCCGCCTGATGACGGTGCTGGACGCCATTCGCACCCACCTGCCGCGGGTGCGGCGCGTTTCAAGCTATTGCCTGCCACGCAACGTGCGCCACAAGACGGTGGCCGAGCTGACCGAACTGCGCCAGGCCGGGCTGTCGCTGGCCTACGTGGGCGCCGAATCGGGTGACGACACGGTGCTGCAAAAGGTGAACAAGGGCGAAACCTTGGCCTCCACCACCGATGCGCTGTGTAAGCTGGGCGAGGCGGGCATCAGCCGCTCGGTCATGCTGCTCAATGGCCTGGGCGGGCGGGTGCATTCGCAACAGCATGCGCTGAACTCGGCACGGCTGGCCAACGCCACGCAGCCCGAGTTTCTGGCCACGCTGGTGGTGAGCTTTCCCCAAGGCGAGGCACGGTTTCGGGCCCACTACCCCGAATGGGAGCCTTGCGGTTTGCCCGATCTGTTTGCCGAAATGGCGCAGTTTTTGCAAGCCACTGAACTCAAGCGCACGGTGTTCCGCAGCGACCATGCCTCCAACTGGCTGGTGCTCAAAGGCACGCTGGGCGCTGAAAAAGAGCGCATGCTGGCCCAGGTGCGCACGGCCATCGAGCAGCCGCAACACGCGGGACTGCGGCCGGCCTGGGCACGTGCGCTGTAGCCCGCACGCTCGCCACGCACCACACACGCATACCGGCCCACCGACGCGAACCACGCCATGGAAACCAAGGAAGCCTACCGGGCATTGGGCCTGGACCACAGCGCCAGCGATGCCGAGCTGAAAGCCACTTGGCGCAAGCTGGTGGCCACCTGGCACCCCGACCGCAACCCCGCAGCCGAGGCCGTGCAGCGCATGCAGGCCATCAACAAGGCCTACCAGCACATCCGGCTGGTGCGTGAAGGCAAGTTGGCTGGCGACGCGCCCGCTGACAGCACCGACAGCACCTATGGGGCCGATTCGCCGCAACCCGAAGCACCAGCCCACGGCAGCGCCCACCCACAAGCTGACGCCCAGGCCGACCCGCAAGCGCACACCCACCGCCCGCCTCACGTGCGCAAGGTGCGCCTGTCGCTGGAAGAGGCCTGCCTGGGCTGCACCCGCACGGTGCGCGGGCAGTTCACCCAGACCTGCTCCACCTGCGTGGGCACAGGCCAACGTGTGCTGGCCACGGCCTGCCCGACTTGCCGGGGCAAAGGCGCGGTGCGCAAGCCGGTGTTGTTCGGCTGGTCATGGACTGAAGAAGCATGCCCAGATTGCAGCGGCGATGGGCGCCAACGCGCGCCGTGCGACGTGTGCGACAGCACCGGCACACAGACAGTGTCTTACCGCCGCCGTGTGCGGTTCCCTGCGGGCACACGCGAAGGCCATGTGCTGAGCGTGCCAGCAGCCCGCCATGGCGACCTGGAGGTGGACCTGGAGCTGGCCATCGAAATCGAACCCCACCCGCTGTTCACCCTGGACGACAACGGCGTGCTGCGCTGTGAGATGCCGGTCAATGGCTACGCCTGGATGACCGGGCGCTGGGTAGACGTGCCCACCCCCGATGGCCTGCAACACATGCGCCTGACGCGCGACGCCCTGGTGTACCGCCTGGCGGGCAAAGGCTTTCCCGCCACGCCCAACGGCCCCCGGGGCGACTTCATGGTGCGGGTGGCCCCGGTGTTTCCGCCGCTGGACGACCCGCAGCAAGCCGATCTGTTGGACCAGCTGATTGCCAGCTCCACCCAGGCCGCACAGGCTGACGACACCCAACCCTTGGGCCAATGGGCCCGCCGATTGAAAAGCTGGCAACCTGGCTGAACTCTTTTGCCTTCACACTCCACACATGCGCTCACCCATTCACACTGTTGACGTCGACCGTTCCGAGACTTGGACGCGCTACCGCGCCGGGCTGTGCGACAGCTGTCAGGCCAACTGCTGCACCATGCCGCTCGAAATCAGGCTGACCGACTTGGTGCGCCTGGGGTTGGTCGATACCTTCGAGGCTGAAAACGAAGACCCCGCCCGCATCGCCAAACGGCTGCAAAAAGCCAAAGTGATTGACCGGTTCAATGCCAAGGCTGAGATCTTCACCATGGCCCGCCGGGCCGATGGCGACTGTAGCTACCTGGATGCCAAAACCCGCCGTTGCACCGTATACGAGCAGCGCCCCGACACCTGCCGCATGCACCCCCAGGTCAAAAGCCCGCGTCAGGGCTACTGCGCATTCGGGGCCAAGGCGGTACCGCGCAAGTTCGAGTGACCAATGGTCACCCCAGGCATGAACCCGCTCGACCCTGCCCTGCTGCTGAAACTGGTGTCCACCCCCATGCCCTACGGCAAACACGCCGGGCGCGTGCTGGCCGACCTGCCCGGCAACTACCTGAACTGGTTTGCCCGAGAAGGGTTTCCCAAAGGCGAGCTGGGCCGCCTGCTGGCCCTGATGCAAACCATTGACCACAACGGGCTGCGCGATCTGTTGCGGCCCTTGCGTTGACCCCTATGACCACCGCCCACACCACGCCCACCGCCCCCTTTGCCCATCCAGTTCGGCTGTTGCTGCTGGGCGCCACGGGCGCAGTGGGCAGTGAGGTGCTGCGCATGGCCTTGCAACACCCTCAAGTCACCGTGGTCGTGGCCCCCACGCGCCGGGCCCTGCCTGCACACCCCAAGCTGGTGAACCCCGTGAGCGACTTTGCGCAGCCCGAACAGGCTTTGGGTGGCTTGGCGGTGGATGCCGTGGTGTGCGCGCTGGGCAGCACCATCAAACAGGCGGGTTCGCAAGCGGCCTTTGCCGCCATCGACCGTGATTTGCCCATTGCACTGGGCCGCGCAGCGCTGCGCTTGGGCGCGCGCAGCATGGCGCTCAACTCGTCACTGGGGGCCAGTGCCAGCGGCAATTTCTATCTGCGCACCAAGCACCAGGCCGAAGCAGGGCTGCGCCAACTGGGCTTTGCCAGCTACACCGTGGTGCGGCCCTCGCTGATCAACGCGCAGCGTGCAACCAGCCGCCCCGGCGAGCGAGCCGGGCTGTGGGTGTCGCGCCTGCTGGGGCCACTGATTCCTGCTCGCTACCGGCCCGTGGCGGCCAGCGCCATTGCGCACACGCTGCTGCAAGCTGCGCTGGCAGCGGTGCCTGGCGAACACATCGTCGAGTCAGAGCACATTCACGCCTGAAAGACTCTCAACCGCCAAACAGCTTCTTGATGAGGGCGCTGCCTGCGGCGGCGGGGTTCTGGCGCATCTTGCGTTCTTCCTCGCCAATGACGGTGTACAGCCCGTCCAGCGCGCGGCCGGTGACGTAGCCGGGCAGGTCGGCATCTTGTGCTTTGAGCAAGCCCAGTTTGGCGGCACGGCCCGCCACGGCCTGGTACTTGTCAGCCAGTTGCACCTGGTCGGTGCTGTGTTTGACCATGGGCAAAAACGCCACCGTCAGCGGCTGACGGGTTTTGCTGGCAAAAAACTCGGTCACCGCCGTGTCGCCACCACGCAAGATGCGTTGGGCATCGTCCACCGTCAGGTGCGCAATGGCCTGGCCCAGCAGGTCGGCGGCCAGTGGCACGGCCTGCTCGGCCGCCTGGTTCATGGCGGCCACCAACTCGTCCAGCCGTTTGCCCTGGCCCATGGTTTTGAGCACGGGTGCCGCGTCTGCCAGCACACCCGGCAGACCGATGCGCACCTTGGGGTTGCCCGAAAAGCCACCTGCCTGCCCCAACTGCAGCACAGCGGCCTTGGCACCGCTGCCCAGTGCGGCGCGGATGCCGCCCAGCGCGTCACCCGCTGACAGCCCCTGCGCGGCGGCAGGCAAGGTGTACGGGCCGCTCCAGATGGCCAGCAAGACAGGGGGGATGCATACAAATTGTCGACGGTGCATGGCGGGTACCTTCTGTGGGTGGCACGCGCCTGGCAGCGCGCAGATGGCAGGCATTTTCCGCCGGGCAAGCCGTTGCGCGCCGTGCCCACGCCGTCCCACCCCCTCAAAGCCTTGGCAAGTGTGGACAATGCCCGGCTATGGACAACCAACCCAACAACCCGCTGCACGGTGTCACCCTCGAAGCCATGCTGACCGAACTGGTGGCCCACCATGGCTGGGACGGCCTGGCACAGCGCATCCACATCCGCTGTTTTGCCATCGACCCCAGCATCAAGTCCAGCCTGTCGTTCCTGCGCAAAACGCCCTGGGCGCGTGACAAGGTGGAAACCGCCTACCGATTCATGCTGAACAACCGTCGCAAGCGGTAACCGATTGGGTGCCGCCCCCGGTGGCACGCCAGACCGTGCCGTGCGGCCTCACGGGCATGCAGAACAGACTCAAAGGCTCACGTCGCCCACAGCCAACGTGTGGCTGCGCAGTGCCTGCCGCCCTTCATTGCGAAGCTCGGCAGACGCAGGAGACGGTACGCTGGCCGCAGGTACTGGCGGCGCCACTTCACCATTGACCACGGCAGCACCGGCCTGACCGCGGGCATGCGCACTGGTGTGGGTGAGCCCTGCCTGTGCGGTGGGCGCAGCCACCTCATCGGCTGCCGAAAACTCACCCGCAGCAGGTGCTGCCCATGCCACCTGGGTGACGGCCAACACGGCCGCCACAGACAAACCACGGACAGCGGAGAAACGAACGGCGTAAGACATGGAAACACTCCTTGAAACAGTCGATGAACCCATGGGGTTCGGGTTGAACAAACACCCCTTGTTGAGGGATGTCTGTATGGTGCCCACGGCCCGTGTTTCATGGGTTTCAACCACGTCTCGGTTGGTTTCGGCGCGTGTCGGTTTGTTTCAGTTCACGTGTTCGCCCATCTGCGGCCTGCTGTGCAGCGCTTGGAGGCGGTTGGCCGCACTGATCACCGCCTGGACCGATGCCGTGACGATGTTCGCGCTGGCGCCCGCACCAAAAGCCACACCCGGTTGCCCCGCCCAGGCCACCTCCACGACAGCCATGGCCTGCGCCTGCGCACCGCCGCCCAAAGCCCGCTCTTCGTAGTGGTACACGCGCAGCGGCAAGCCCAGCGCGTCCACCGTGGCGGCAATGGGGCCGTTGCCCTCGCCGCGCAAGCGGGTGCGCTGGCCGTCAACGGTCACGTCCAGGGTCATGCCCTGTCCATCGTCTTGCAGGTGGTGCCCGTGGTACACGATGGTGCCGGCCCGCTGCGCGGGCGACACACCGGGCACCAGGTAAGTGGCTTCAAACAAATGCCACAGCGCCTGACCGGTCATTTCCGATTCACTGGCGTCAAGCTCACGCTGCACCACGGCGCTGAACTCCACCTGCATACGCCTGGGCATGACCACGCCGTGCTCGCGCTCCAGCAAAAACGCCACGCCACCTTTGCCCGACTGGCTGTTGACGCGGATGATGCTGTCATAGGTGCGGCCCAGGTCTGCCGGGTCGATGGGGAGGTAAGGCACCTCCCACACGGCGTGTGGGTCGCCAGACCGGCTGCGCGCGGCAAAGCCTTTCTTGATGGCGTCCTGGTGCGACCCCGAAAACGAGGTGAACACCAAGTCCCCCACGTACGGGTGGCGGGGGTGGATGGGGAGCGCCGTGCAAGCCTCCACCACACGCGCCACGGCGTTGATGTCCGAAAAATCCAGCCCCGGGTGGATGCCCTGGGTGTAAAGGTTGAGCGCCACGGTCACGATGTCGAGGTTGCCGCTGCGCTCGCCATTGCCGAACAGGCAACCCTCGACACGCTGCGCACCGGCCAGCATGGCCAGCTCGGCTGCGGCCACGCCGGTGCCCCGGTCGTTGTGCGGGTGCACCGACAACACGATGTGCTCGCGCGGGCTCAGGTGCCGGTGCATCCACTCGATCTGGTCTGCAAACACGTTGGGCGTGGCGTTTTCGACAGTGGTGGGCAGGTTAATGACCACCTCGCGCCCCGGACCCACGCCCCAGGCGGCCAGGGCCGTCTGGCAGGCCTGCAAGGACACGGCCAGCTCGGTCATGCTGAAGGTTTCCGGCGAATACTGCAACACCCATTGGGTGTCGGGGCGGGCATCGGTCAGGCGCTTGAGCAGGCCCACGCTGGAAGCGATCAGGTCCATCACCTGTGGCACGTCCATGCCAAACACCACCTCGCGCCACACGGGTGCGGTGGCGTTGTACAGGTGAACGGTGGCGCGGCGGGCGCCCGCCAAGGCCTCCACCGTGCGCTCGATGAGTTCGGGGCGCGACTGCGTCATGACCATGATGGTCACATCGGCGGGGATGAGGTCCTCGTCAATCAGGCGACGCACGAAATCGAAATCGGTTTGCGAGGCGGCGGGAAACCCCACCTCGATCTCCTTGAGGCCCACGCGCACCAGCTCCTGGAAGAACCGCATCTTGCGCTCGCCGCCCATGGGCTCGAACAGCGCCTGGTTGCCATCGCGCAGGTCGGTGGACAGCCACGCGGGTGCCCGGGTCAGGGTGCGGGACGGCCAGGTGCGGTCTGGCAAGGCCACGGGCACATGCGAAGAAGGAAAAGCCCGGTATTTACGGGAAGGGTCGGCAATCATTGTTGGCTCCACGAACGGGGCCGGTGGGCAGCACGCCACCGGCAGGCATTGAACAAAAAATTTCAAATGCGACCACCCCTGCAGGGCCTCGTCCGCCAAAAGGGGAAGAGGTCTGGTTCGTGGGCCGGGGTCAGGGGGTGGTCAGGCGCTTGCGTGAGAGCAAGGTGCAGTGACGGCAAACGCGGGCAGACCCCGGCCGAGCACTAGGCTCAGCTCCAGGGATAGCAGCAGCGTGTGAAGGAATGGAACCGTCATGGCTTTTCATTATGGCAGGGGAGGCTACCCAATCACGAACGCCGTCATGACGAGCCCTTCGGATGCCTCATAGGCCTGCATTTTTTCGATCAGCTTGGCATCGAGTTTGTGGTCGGCACCCAGCAGCAATGCACCCTCGCGGCTGACGAAATCGCGCGTCAGCACCATGCCGGGTTTGAGCTCTGACAGGCGCAAACGCACCTCGCGCAACGGCGGTGCGGGGGGGGCACCGGTCAACTCGAACAACGCATCCAAAACCAAGGGGTCATACCGCTTGCCGCGGTCTTTTTCCATGATTTGCTTGGCTTCTTTGGGCGTGAATTGCTGGGCCGAAAATGTCCCGATCTGCAAGCTGTCAAAGTCGTTGGCCACGGCCAGCACGCGTGCACCCAGCGGGATGTCGTTACCCCTGGCACCGTCTGGAAAGCCCTGACCGTCATACCGCTCGTGGTGGTGGCGAATCATGCGTGCGGCGGTGCCCAGTTCATCAAACGCCATCAAGGCGTGCACACCAGCCAGCGGGTGCTTGTTGTAGACCTGCAGCTCGTCAAATGCCATGGTGCGAACGGGTTTGGCCAGCAGCTTGTCAGGGAAGCCTATCTTCCCGATGTCGTGCAGCAAACCCGCCAGAAACACCTCCTGGGCGGCTTTGGCGTCCATGCCCACTTTGAGGGCCAGCGAGCGGCCCATTGCCGCCACACGCCGCGAGTGACCGGCCAGTGCGGGGTGACGCAACTCGATCAGGCTGGAAAAAATCTTGATCGAGTTGAGGAAACTGTTCTTGAGCCGTTCATTGGCCTTTTGCAGCTCGGCAGTGCGGGCCTGTACCTTGACTTCAAGGCTTTCGTTGAGCTGCCTGAGCGTCTCGTTTTGCTGCTGTGTGAGCGCTTCCAGCCGTCGCTTGTCCGCTTCCAGCACCTTGCGCTCCAACCCCTGGCGCAGGGTCAGCAGCATGTCGCTGTCCACCCAGGGTTTGGTGACGTAGCGGAAAATTTCGCCCCGGTTGATGGCATCGATGGTGGATGCCATGTCGGCATACCCCGTCAGCAATATGCGCACCACATCTGGCCATCCGGCCTTGACGGCGGCCAGAAAAGCAGCCCCGTCCATGTTGGGCATGCGCATGTCTGAAATGACCAGGTCCACCTGTTCGGAGGCCATCAATTCCAGGCCCTCGGCACCACTTTCTGCCACCAGCACGCGGTATCCGCTGGGGCGCAGCAGCCGTCGCAACGCGGACAGGATGTTGGGCTCGTCATCCACGCACAGCACCACCCACGTGTGGGCCGATGGCGCTGGCGCAGGCTGGTTGGCGTCAACCATGCACGGCCTCCTCAGGTTCGGCCTGCGAGGGCTGTTGCACCGGCAACACGATGCGGAACACGGTGCCCTTGCCCAGCTCGCTTTGCACCTCGATGTGCCCGTGGTGCTTTTGCACGATGCCGTACGTCAGCGACAGGCCCAGACCGGTGCCCTTGCCCACCGGTTTGGTGGTGAAAAACGGATCAAAAATGCGCGACAGGTTTTCTTTGGAAATGCCCGAGCCCGTGTCGGCAAACTCCAGCCAGACGTGGTCGCCCGACACCCCCGTGCGGATGGTGATGGTGCCGCGCTGGTCGCCCATGGCGTGCGCGGCATTGACCATGAGGTTCATGAACACCTGATTGAGCTGCGACGGCAAACACTCCACCAGCGGCAGCGCACCGTACGCCTTGACCACATCTGCGCGGTATTTGATTTCGTTGTTGACGATGTTGAGGGTGGAGTCGATGCCCTGGTGCAGGTTGGCCGACTGCCACTCCTGCGTGCTGTCCACCCTTGAAAAATCTTTCAGGTCCTGCACGATCTTTTTGACCCGGCCGATGCCTTCCTGAGACTCACGGATGAGGGACGGGATGTCCTCGCGCAGGAACTCAACGTCCACCTTGCGGCGCATGGCCTCGATGTCGGGGTTGGCTGGCAACTGTTCGTAGGCATCGAGCAAGGCGAACAGGTCGGTCAGGTAGGTTTGCAACGAGCCGATGTTGGAATGCACGTACCCGATGGGGTTGTTGATCTCGTGCGCCACACCCGCCGCCAACTGGCCGATGGAGGCCAGCTTTTCCGATTGCACCAACTGCTCGTGCGCCTGAGACAACTGGGTGTTGAGGTGCTCCAACTCGCCATTGCGCTGGCGCAACTGCGCCTCGGCTTGACGCCGCTGGGCCACGTCAGCCGCCAACTGGGTGTTGGCCTGTGCCAACTGCGTGGTGCGCTCGGCCACCAGGTGCTCCAGCCCCGTTTGGGCACTGCGCAAAGCCTCCTCGGCCAAACGGCGCTCTGTCACGTCAACCAGTGTTTCGATGGCACCGGTGATGTGCCCATCGCGGTCCCGCAAAGGGGCGGCCGTGAAGTGCAGCCATTTGCCCCCGTGCCCGAACCCAGGGAAGAAGTCTTCCGCCTCGAAGGCATCGGGCACGATGGTCGAATGCCTGAACTTGTTGTGGTAGTGCAGATCAACGTCTTTTTCCAGGGCACCTGACGCAATCAGGTCTGCCATGGTGGGCCGCTGTGCCGGGTAAAACGCTTTCCACTGATCGGTCGTCCCGATGACATCGCTGGCCTTCATGCCGCTGATCAGTTCGCACGCCCGGTTCCAGTGGGTGACGACATGGTCGGCACCGATCACGAACGTGGGGACCGGGTTGCCATCAATCACATGGGCCAGTACCTGGCGGGTGTGGGCCTCGGCCGCCAACGCAGCCCGGCTGGCGGTTCGGTCCACAAACGTGTCCAACAGGGTGGGCTGACCGTCAATCTGGACGATGCCCGTCGTTTGCTCGACCCAGCGCGCCTCACCGCCCAGCGTCTGCAATGGCAAGGTTTGCCCGCTCTGATCGCCTCTGCCCTGCGCCCGCGCCTGGACGCGCGCCAGCAACGCAGCGCGGCCCTCAGGTGCTGCCAACTGGTCATACGGCCATTGCCGCAACTGGGTGTGTGTGGCGTCCAGCAGCAGGCGTGCAGCCTCGTTGGCATACAGGATCTGGTTGTCGCGGTGAAGCAAGGTGGGCGTGCCCAACCCTTCCAGCAACGAAAAGAACTGGTCTTGGGGGCTGGTCGTGCTGATGGGAAACGCCAGCCTGCGGGCCACGGCCGATGCCACCATGATGAAGTGCGTCAACCCCCCTTCGGGGTGTGAATGCGGCAGCAACGACACCTGGACCGTGAACACATCGCCCCCTGCCCGGCGCAGCATGAGCTTGCCCAACCAGCTGCGGCCATTGTGCAAAAAGGCGGTGATCTGGGCCAGATCGGCATCGCCATCGGCGTGCACGACAAGCGATGACAGGTCTTGTCCCCGCAACGCGTCCACCGACACCCCCAGGGTGGTGGCCAGCTCGCGGTTGGCAAACACCACACGGCCTGCGGGGTTCAGCACGGCCACCATGAAATCGGCCATCAAGGCACGGCCCATGGCACCCATGATCTGGTTCATGTCGGGTATGGGCAAAGACATGGCAACTCCTTGGCGCTGGGGGTTATGGACTCAACAAACTGTCGCAAGTACGCTGGTACCGCTCTTCAATGGCCGCGAACAGCGCAGACGAATCGCCCCAATCGATGGCCAATGCATCCCAGGCATTGGCTTGCAACGTGGGCACCATCTCGTCGTCGGCACCGGTCAGGTCCAGCGCATGGGCCAGCACATCGGCCACGTGCACAAGTTGAACCAGCGCCCCAGCCTGGGGGTGCCCGGTGTCGTGGTGCAAGGCCATGCTGTGCCCGATCGATGACGGCAAGCGCCAGTGGTCAGCCAGCAGCCCCCCCGCCTGGCAGTGGTCAAAGCCCAAGGCATGCGCCTCGGCGTCCCGCCAGGGCAGGTCGTGGGCCAACCGGTGATCGAAGGCGGCACGGTATGCCTTCGGGTAACACGTCACCATGGCCAGGCGGCCCAGGTCGTGCAACAAACCGGCGGTGAAAGCCAAGGCCCCATTCACAGCAACCCGGTCTGCCAGCAGTTGCGCGCACGTGGCCGTGGCGATGCCGTGGCGCCAGAACCCCTCATGGTCAAACCAGGTGGTGTCTGCGCTGGATGTGACGGCATCCATGACCGCCGATGCCAGGGCCACCGACTGCAACCCCGAAAACCCCAGCAGCGTGACCGCCTGCGTCAAGGAGTCCACCTGGCAAGGCAAGCCAAAGAATGACGAGTTGGCAATCCTCAGCACCTTGGCGGCAATGACCGGATCGGCCGCCACCAGCCGGGTCACTTTGGACAAGTCAACGTCGTCCTGCGTCACGCAACGCAGCAACTCGGTTCGCACGGCGGACAGCGACGGCAGCCCGTTCAATTGCTTGCGAAGCCCCTCCAGCGTGGCCGCACTCATTTGGGGGGCACCTGACGGTAGCGCAACACCATGGCTTTGAGGTCTTGCGCCGCTTGCCCCGCCTGAGGCAAGCGAAACAGCCAGTCCAGCCTGGCCTGGGGTCCAGCCCTCAGGCTCGCAGGCACACTGGCCGGACAGGGGGGCGTGCTGGGCACAGCAAGGTGTGACTGGGTCATGGCAACGGGTTTTTGGGCAGAAATGTCAGCACCCCACCACGCGATTGCGAGTGGTGCCCCAACGCAGAGAACCGCACGACCCACGATTGGTTTTGCACATCCAGACACAGTGCGGGTGCACCGTCTGCCGCCCCCAACAACCGGGTGGCGGGGGCCAGATCGTCCACCTCGCTCAGGTAGACGCCGGGCTGTGCCTGGGGAAACACGCGCAGGGCCTCGGCGTTGATCAGCACGATCAGCCCCTCTTCATCACACCCCATCACGGCAACGGGCAAGCGGTCCAGCACCTCGTGCGCCACCCCCATCAGCACCTGGTCTTGTGCCAGACGGCGGCTTTGGTCGTGCAACACCTCGTGCAACCTCTCGTGCGCCTGGAGCAGGTCTTTGTGCGCAGATGCCAGCTCCTGGTGCAAGCGCTGGTTCTCGTCTTCCAGCTCTTTCTGGCGAAACGCCTCGGCGATGTTGGCCCGCAGGTGGTCGTCGTCCCAGGGCTTGGTCAGGAATTTGTAGATGGCACCTTCGTTGATGGCATCGGTCACCGACTGCAACTCGGTGTACCCCGACAGCACCATGCGCACCGTGTGGGGGTAACGGGCCTTGGCCTGACGCAAAAACTCCACGCCAGACATGCCGGGCATGCGCTGGTCCGAGACGATGACATCGACCGGCGTTTGCGCCAACACGGCCAACCCGGCCGGACCGCTGTCGGCGGTGACGATGGCATAGCCATCGCGGCGCAGCATGCGCTTCAGTGACGACAGGATGTGCTCTTCGTCATCCACCAGCAGCAGTGTTCGTGTAGGGCTCATGGTTGTGAAACCATGTTATCCAATTTGCCAACGCAAAGGAATGGGGTGTTTGCCATGCAAAAGGTCATTCAGGCACCCCGCCCAACACAGCGTCCAGCAGGGCGTGATTTCAGTGCGCAGCTATGATGCCCGCCACACAGGAACCGTGCCACCCGTGGCGCGGCCATGCCCCTGGAGGGGCAATTCAGACTCCTGAATCAATAGCTACAAACGCCACCAATAAAGCGACAAAAGCCATTTTGTTGCAAATTTTCATTCCCTACCATGCCCACCAGCACCTCCACCCACGACACCACCCGCATTGACGACGTGCGCATCCGCGCCGTGCGCCCCCTGCTCACCCCCGCGCTGCTGGAAGAGTGGCTGCCCGTGCCGCCCGAAGCGCAGGCGTTGGTGGAAAGCAGCCGCAAGGAAATAGCCGACGTGCTGCACGGGCGCGACGACCGGCTGGTGGTGGTGGTGGGGCCGTGCAGCATCCACGACCCTGACCAGGCCCTGAGCTAGGCCCACCTGCTGAAGGCCGAAGCCGTCCGCCTGAACGGCGAGCTGCTGGTGGTGATGCGCACCTACTTCGAAAAACCCCGCACCACCGTGGGCTGGAAGGGCTACATCAACGACCCCCACCTGGACGGCAGCTTTGCCATCAACGAAGGGCTGGAAATGGCCCGCCACCTGCTGCTCGACGTGCTGGCCGTGGGCCTGCCCGTGGGCACCGAGTTTTTGGACCTGCTTTCACCGCAGTTCATTTCAGACCTGGTGAGCTGGGGCGCCATCGGCGCGCGCACCACCGAGAGCCAGAGCCACCGCCAGCTGGCCAGCGGCCTCTCGTGCCCGGTCGGCTTCAAGAACGGTACCGACGGCGGCATCAAAGTGGCGTCAGACGCCATCCTGGCCGCCCAGGCCGGCCACGCCTTTTTGGGGCTGAACAAGATGGGCACCGCCGCCATTTTTGAGACCCGTGGCAACCCAGACTGCCACGTGATTTTGCGCGGCGGCAAAGCCACCAACTACAGCGCCGCCGACGTACAAGCCGCCTGCGACCTGCTCAAAGCCAACGGCCTGCGCGAGCAGGTGATGATCGACGTGAGCCACGCCAACAGCAGCAAACAACACGCCCGCCAGATCACCGTGGCCGCCGACGTGGCCGCGCAGATCGCCGCAGGCGACCGGCGCATCACCGGCATCATGATCGAAAGCCACCTGCAGGAAGGCCGTCAAGACATCGTGGACGGTCAACCCCTGAAACACGGCGTGAGCGTGACCGACGCCTGCATCAGCTTTGCGCAAACCGTGCCGGTGCTCAACGAGCTGGCGGCTGCGGTGAAGGCGCGGCGGGGCTGACACCCAGCACACCATGCCCGCCTCTATCGGCCCGGCCGTGACCTTGCCAACAGCGAGACACACACCTGCCTCCGTTGGCACGCCGTTGCTGCGCATCGCCCAGCTCACCAAGGTGTATGGCGCGGGTGACAACGCCGTGCATGCGCTGCGCGGCATCGACCTTGAGCTGCTGCGCGGCGAGGTGGTGGTGTTGCTGGGGCCGTCGGGGTCGGGCAAGTCCACCCTGCTCAACATCCTGGGCGGGCTGGACGCGGCCACCGCGGGCAGCGTGCGGTTTGTGGGCAGGAGCGGGGGCGCTGCTGGCCGTGACAGCGGTGGCGGCGGCAACGCCAGCACCACAACCGAAGCCGACACCACGCTCGACATCTGCGCCCTGTCGCCCACCGATCTCACGCAGTACCGGCGCGACACGGTGGGCTTCGTGTTCCAGTTCTACAACCTCATTCCCAGCCTGACGGCGCGCGAGAACATCGACGTGGTGGCCGAGCTCAGCCCCGGAGCGCTGTCTGCCGACGAGGTGCTGGGCCTGGTGGGGCTGGGTGCGCGGGCCGAGCACTTTCCGTCAGAGCTGTCGGGTGGCGAACAGCAGCGCGTGGCCATTGCGCGGGCGCTGGTCAAGCGCCCGCCGCTGATGCTGTGCGACGAGCCCACCGGCGCGCTGGACCTGCAAACCGGCATCCTCACGCTGCAAGCGCTGCTGGATGCCAACCGGCGCTTTGGCACCACCATGCTCATCGTCACGCACAACGCCGACATTGCCCGCATTGCCGACCGCGTGATCCACTTTGCCGACGGGGGCATACGCTCCATTGCCACCAACCCCGAGCGGCTGGACCCGGCCCAGCTGCACTGGTAATGGCCCCTACCGCCAGACGCCGCCATGCCGCACTCACCCACGTTGGCCCCTTCGACCACTGTGGCCACTTTGGCCACCTCGGCCGAGCCCGTTGAGCGCAAAGGCGGCTGCACATGACCCCGCTGCACCGCAAACTGTTGCGCGACCTGTGGCGCATGAAGTCGCAGGCGCTGGCCGTGGCGCTGGTGCTGGCCTGCGGCATCGGCATGCTGGTGATGTCGGTGGGCATGCAGGGCTCGCTGGAGCGGGCGCGTGACCGCTATTACCAGCACAACGGCATGGCCGACGTGCAGGCGCAGGCCGTGCGCGCACCGCGCTGCCTGGGCGCGGAACTGGCCGAGCTGCCCGGCGTGGCCGCGCTGGAGCTGCGCGCCGTGGGCCAGGCCCGCATCAGCCTGCCGTGGGTGACCGAGCCGCTGGCGGCCCAGCTGGTGTCGCTGCCCGACGACGGCCTGCCCCGCGTCAA
>JACCDS010821569.1_pt1 | contig 18541 bp, 17 predicted proteins | sample 7446441 | NCBI WGS metagenome assembly JACCDS01 (sample SAMN15323445, study PRJNA562643) | freshwater metagenome | isolation source: river surface water | place: USA:Blue River Watershed | collected 2017-08-17
CTCAAAGTTGTCCGCATCCAAATACGCGGGGAAACGCTCTCGATAATCCTGCAGTTGCCCGGCAAACAGCTCGACAACCAATACTCCGGCCTCCTGGCTGGTGGCGATCAGTTCACCGGCCGCCGTGTAAACACTGGAGTCGCCCGCATAGTGCTGCGCAGCCTCATCCATACCAACGCGATTGACACCAATCACGTAGCTCAAATTTTCAATGGCGCGGGCTTGCAGCAAGCGATTCCAATGCAGGGCGCGGGCACTTGGCCAATTGGCCACATACAGCGCAAGATCATAATCATTTCTGTTGCGACTCCACACCGGGAAGCGCAAGTCATAGCAAATCAATGGCAAAATCCGCCAGCCATTCAGCTCAACAAGTACCCGTTCGCTGCCCATTGAGTAGCGCGTATGCTCACCGGCCATGCGAAACAAATGACGCTTGTCGTAATGCACATGAGTACCGTCGGGGCGCATCCACACCAGGCGATTAAAATACTCATCCCCCTTTTTCACCACCAAGCTACCAGTCACCACGGCGTTGTGCTGTTGCGCTTGGGCTTGCATCCACTGGTAAGCGCGCCCACCCACCACTTCCGCATACTGCCGCGCACTGGCACAAAAACCGGTAGTAAACACTTCCGGCAAGATAATCAGGTCGACGGGCTTATCCATAACCGCCAGGGCAGCGGCATAGCGGGCCAAATTTTCTTCCGGCGCGTTAGGCGTAATAATGTGTTGAACCAAGGCAACAACCAGATTCTTCACTGTGAATCACCTCGTAAGGTTTGGTGGGCAGGATGCAACCAGAAATAGCACAATACCAATGCCATGCCCACTGAAATCGCTGCTAATAAAAATGTTAAGGATGCACTGTAATCCCAGAGCAAACCGCCTGCCAGCGCACCTGCCGCACCGCCGGCCCCAAAACTGAATGAACTGTAAAGCGCCTGCCCTTGTCCTTGATGGCCACCAGCAAAATAATTGCGCACCAACTCAATGGAAACAGAGTGCGCAATACCAAAACTGCATGCGTGCATAAGCTGGGCAAACAACAGTACCCACAGAGAATCGGCGCAATAACCAATTAGCAGCCAGCGCACCATACTGACCAGCAAACTAAACAACAGCAATGTGCGCAAGGTAAAACGTTGTAGCAACTTGAACATCACAATAAATATCGCCACTTCCGCCAGCACTCCCAGCGCCCATAGCAGGCCAGTGGCAGAGCGGGAGTAGTCATAATTCTCAACCAAATACAGTGTATAAAAGGTGTAGTAAGGGCCATGACTGAATTGCAGCAAGAAACTGGCAAATAAAAAACACAGCACTGTGGGCTGTTTGACAATACTCAAAAAGCCTTCACTGGCGGATGCCGGTTTTTTACCGGTCATGTCTTTCAAGCTCAAACTGGATAACCAGATAAGAATTAAAAAGCTGAGAATAAACAGCGGCAAATAACGAATAGGCAAGAGGTCAAACACCCAGCCCAAGCCTACCACCGCCGCCATAAACCCCATGGAGCCCCACAGCCGAATTTGCCCGTAACGTGAATAATTGTTGCCCAGATACCCCAAGGTGATTACTTCAAACTGTGGCAGTACCGCATGCCAAAAAAAGGTATAGCAACTCACCACTAACACCAACCACCAATAGCGCGAATCCAACATCACACCGGCAAAAATAATACTCGCTAACAAGCTACCCACGCGGATGATACGCAAGCGCTGCTGGGTGCGATCGGCCAGCCAACCCCAAAAATTAGGGGCAACAATACGCGTTGCCAAAATGATCGCACTAATAATGCCGACATCCTGCGAGGAGTAACCTAATGATTTGAGATAAATTCCCCAGTAAGGAATCAGCGCACCGACAACCGCAAAATAAAAAAAGTAAAAGCCGGATAAGCGCCAATAAGGAATTGCCTGTTGTGCAAACGAAAGGGACATAAGCATGCTGCGAAGGGAGTGGATGTTCACCAACAAGTAAACGTTGATGAACCCTTGAAAAAAATAGCCGCTCGATTGAGCGGCCATGTGCGATTCACAATTCGATAACCCGATGGATACCCGGTTTTATTTCACGCTGCCGGGAATCACAGGAATAGTGTGTTGTACTGCTCCATTTTGCCCGCGATGGCGCAGCAAATGATCCATCAACACCAGAGCCAACATCGCCTCGGCAATCGGGGTTGCACGAATACCAACGCAGGGGTCGTGACGGCCCTTGGTAATCACCTCGACCGGGTTGCCGTGCACATCCACACTGCGGCCAGGAATATGCAAACTGGATGTCGGTTTGAGAGCAATGTTGGCAATAATATCCTGGCCGGATGAGATGCCGCCCAAAATACCGCCAGCGTTATTCGACAAAAAGCCTTCCGGTGTTATTTCATCGCGGTGCTGGCTGCCACGCTGTTCAATCGACCCGAAACCTTCACCAATTTCTACGCCCTTTACCGCATTGATACTCATTAATGCATGGGCAATTTCTGCATCCAAACGATCAAAAACAGGCTCACCCAGGCCCGGCGGAACATTGGTGGCTACCACAGTAATTTTGGCGCCGATGGAGTCGCCCTCTTTATTGAGCGCCTTCATAAACTCTTCCATTTCCGCCACTTTGCTGGCATCAGGGCAGAAGAACGGGTTTTGGTCGATCTGATCCCAATCAACGGACTCAATTTTGATTGGTCCAAGTTGCGACAGGTACCCGCGCACCTCAATGCCGTGAAAATCCTTAAGGTATTTTTTGGCGATGGAACCGGCAGCAACACGCATTGCTGTTTCGCGCGCGGAAGAGCGACCACCGCCACGATAATCGCGCACACCATACTTTTGCATGTAGGTGTAATCCGCATGGGCCGGACGAAATTGATCTTTGATGTTGGAGTAATCTTTGGAGCGTTGGTCGGTATTTTCAATCAACATGCCAATAGGTGTGCCGGTGGTTTTGCCCTCAAACACACCGGACAAAATCTTGACGGAATCCTCTTCGCGACGCTGGGTGGTATAGCGCGATTGACCCGGCTTGCGGCGATCCAGATCGATTTGAATATCCGCCTCGCTCAGCGCCAGACCGGGAGGGCAGCCATCCACAATCGCGCCCAGCGCAATGCCATGACTCTCGCCAAAGGTGGTTACCGTAAATAATTTGCCGTAGGTATTTCCAGACATAGAAATCAAACACCTGATCAATAAAAAAGTGGGCGGATTATACGTGAGTTAGCGCCAAGGCGCATCGCCATCCAGCAGGCCGCGTACTACAGGATTCCCGACGCACGGGCAGCGCGTAAATCCTCGGCCTGGAGCACAAACACGCCGTGACCGCCGCGCTCAAACTCAATCCAGGTAAATGGCAATGCCGGATAGGCCGCCTCAAGTGCTGGCCAGGAATTGCCAACCTCTACCAGCAATACGCCCTGATCGCTCAAGTAATCGGCCGCTTCCGCCAGTAAGCGACGGGTGAAATCCAGCCCGTCGCTGCCAGAAGCCAGGCCCAGCTCAGGCTCAGCGTGATACTCCTGCGGCAAACTCGCCATATCCTCTGCATCTACGTAAGGTGGGTTGGACAGGATCAAATCAAACACCTGCCCTTGCAGGTTTTCAAACAAGTCCGATTGCATGGCAAAAACACGATCACCCACCCCATGCTGCTGGATATTTTCTTCTGCCACCGCCAGCGCATCGAATGAAATATCGCTGAGCTGCACATAAGCCTCTGGAAACGCATAGGCACAGGCAATACCAATGCAACCACTGCCAGTACACAAATCCAAAATCTGTGTGGGCTCATTAATCAACCAAGGCTCAAAGCGCTTTTGGATTAGCTCACCAATCGGCGAACGTGGCACCAGTACCCGTTCATCCACCACAAATGGCAGCCCTGCAAACCAGGCTTGACCCGTGATATAGGCCGCAGGAATTCGCTCCTGAATACGGCGCGCAAGGTTGCCCATAATTTTTTTGCGCTCAGATAAGGTTAAGCGCGCGTCCAGCCATTCTTCACCCAAGGGCGGCGACAGGTTAATCCCATGCAACACCAGTTGCTCCGCTTCATCCCAGGGATTATCAGTGCCATGGCCATAAAACAGTTTGGCGGCAATAAACTCACTGGCGCCCCACCGCAAAAAATCGCGAATGGTTAATAATTCGTCACGCGCTGCCTCAAAATCGGAAGAAGATAAAGCCATGAATAACCTCGACTGGATTGCTATGGCGATATTCTACCGAATTAATCGCGTCAATCAGGATTTATGTTTTCTAGAATCAGGACGAACGCGGTAAACTGCCGTTTTGTGAATGGCAGTGCGCCGCTGCCGCAAGAGGAATATCCAATGAAAGAACACTTTGCGAGTATTATTGCCAGCATTGGCGAAGATTTAACCCGCCCCGGCCTGCTGGACACTCCGGAACGCGCCGCAAAAGCATTTCAATTTCTGACCCGTGGTTATCATCAAACACTTGACGATGTGGTGAATGATGCACTCTTTCCGTCTGACTCGGAGGAGATGATCATGGTGAAAGACATCGAGCTTTACTCACTCTGCGAACATCACCTGCTTCCCTTTATCGGCAAAGCGCATGTTGCCTACATTCCTACCGGAAAAGTGCTGGGCTTATCCAAGGTGGCACGTATCGTTGATATGTTTGCACGACGCCTGCAAATCCAGGAGCAACTGACTGTGCAAATTGCAGAATGTATTCAGCAGATCACTGGTGCATCTGGTGTGGGCGTTATTATTGAAGCCAAACATATGTGCATGATGATGCGCGGTGTTGAAAAGCAGAACTCCTCAATGAAAACATCATCGATGCTGGGTTCATTTCGCACCAATCAAGCAACTCGCAGCGAATTTTTGTCCTTGCTGCGCAACTGATTCATCGCCACGCGATTCCAGACTGATAGATATTATAAAAAAACCGCAGCCAATCGCTGCGGTTTTTTATTAAGGGTCAATTTTAACCAGCTCCACTCTCCCTGCCCTGTCACCTCGCCCCGCAGGCGCTAATCCACCCAAACCGTAAGGCACTAACCGGTTAGCCTTAACACCCGCCTCCTGTAATGCCGCCTTTAATTGCTCAGCATAAGCCAGAGAGTTTTTCTGCTGGACAGCCAAAGCGACAGGAGCGTAATCATGCCCCACCACCGCAAGTGTCCAATTCGGTTTCGCGTTCAATACATCGACCAACACCTGTAAATGTGCAGGTTTTATTTTGATGCTAACGCTGCCTTGGGCATCGCTCACCAATAAATCAGGAAACACGTAATAGCCACTGGACTCCAGCGCACGAATAATAGACTCAGGATTTGCCGCAACACCCAATTCATTCACGCTATCGACATGTAATACATCCAACTGCATATAAACACGCTTATTGCCACGCTGAACGGCATAGAGGGCAACATAAAATGGCTTGGCATCGGCATTGGTCACCTCATAGGCACCGTATTGCTGAAACTGGTCCAATCCATAGAGCTGAAGAATTTTGAAATGATTATTGGCCCAGGAGTTACTGGTACCGCAGTCACGCCCGGTGCAATGAAATAATTCGCGCAGGTTAAAATTCTGTAGCTGATCAAGGTAAAAATCAAAACCATTATTGGCACTATGCCCCTCAGGCAATTCCACGGTATAACGCGTCAAATTACCACTCAGGCGCTGCTGGCGATCCAACCGCCAACTGCCCGCAATTTTTTTGTAACTGCCCAGGGCAAACACGTAATCATGAGTTGCTCCTCTACTTTGGAACATGATACGAGCGTTATGGTAAGGCTGGATGGATAAGTCTGCGGCTAATGCAATATGCGAAAAAGCCAACACAAAAAACACGACAAAAACTTTCATAACCACACTCACAGGGATAAAAACCAGATTACGCAGAAATATGCTTATTGGATAAAGCCGCAAAAAAACGATTCAGTTTTTCCGCCACTGTGTATGACTCCTGCTCCATATGAAGATGGTGTCCGCCATCCAACAGCTCATAATCGACATTGGAGAAGCTCTCCACCTCAGCAAGATAATTAGCATAGAGTTTTGGCAAGCCATCGCGCGCCAATAACAAAGTGACTGGTGCTGTAATTCGATTCACAAACGCGGCCAATTGTTCCCGCGACAATTTCAGCACAGGGGGCGCCATTAAGCGCGGATCAGAACTCCAGGAGAATCCTCCCTCTCGCTGGACAACACCACGCAAGGTTAAGGCGGTTGCCGCCGCATTGCTCAACGGAAACAGGCCTCGCTCACGCGCCTTGATAGCCACTTCAATATTGGTATAAACAGACGGTGTTTTTTGTTGCTGGGCGCGCAACCCATTAATGGCGCTCGCCAATTGCAACGGCACATCATGCGGTAAGGCCGGCTCAGGCAACATGCCCTCGATCAGGCCAAGCCCGATAAAACGATCGGGAAATGTCCCTGCAGCCAAACTACCAATAATGGCTCCACGTGAATGCCCTAACAGGGCAAAACGCGACCATCCGAGATGGTCGGCAATCGCCAGAATATCGTTGATGTCATCCCAAGGGGTGTAGGCCGTTTGGCCGGGGCGATGGCTGCTTTGCCCGTGCCCGGCCAAGTCAGGAGCAACAATGTGCAGATTATGTAGCTGTGGGGCCAACTTGTAGAAACTGGCGGCATTATCCAGCCAGCCATGCAATGCCAGCACTGGTAGCTGACCAGGTTCTCCCCACTCTTGCGCCGCAAACTCAAGGCCGTTGACCTTGAGCAGCAACTCTCTTGGATGCGCTGGGCGAGCCGAACCTTGCTGTATCATCAAGACTCCGATGCCGGCATTACATACGACATGGTTAGGTTATTGTTAATTGTCCCATCCGTCAGCGCGTTGCGTGATCTAACCACAGCAGATCGCCCAAGCCTGCCGCAACAGGATGAAGGGTAATAGCGGCCAATGAGCTGGTGCCCATCGGATAAAACCCTTCCGGTTTTCCACACAAGAGTGCCAGCAACCGCCCAACCAATGGTTGATGGCTGACCAACAAGATGGACTCCACGCCCTCAGCTTCGCGCTGGTAAAGCCAATCGATAAGCTGCTCCGGTTCTGATTCCGGCACCAGTAATGCAGTTGTTTGCAATGGAATTCCCGGCAAATACTGCCGTGCTAGCTGCGCCGTTTGCTGTGCGCGCACCAGCGGGCTGGCCCAGATTTCTGCCACACCCGCCAACAGACTGACGCGAGAAGCCAATACTGCTTCTGTTTCGATAATTCCAGTTGGCGTTAATCGACGCGCATCATCGGAGCTTATTTGCGCCTCAGCCTGCCCATGACGCAACACATAGATAATCATTTATTACCTGTCGATTCATCAGTGATTGCATTGGTAGGCGCTTCTGCTTGAGCCTGCACCTCTGCCGCCTCGACAGGAGCTTCTTTATCCGCAACACCGCTGGGCCAATCTGCAAAAGGGAAAGGTTTTTCATCACTGCTGTAACACAAAAATTTCAGCACATCATAAATGTAGGTCGATAACGAATGGCCAAAACGACGCAAGTATTGATTGTCTTCACCGGTAATTAATGAAAAGAAAAATTGGGTAATCACCAATGCCCACATCACAATACTGGCAAGCTGCAATACAGCGGCAAAAAGCAGCATAAAAATCAGTCGGAACCAGTGTTTACTTGAGGTCAGATTCGATTTCAGTTGTTCGTTGTCCATTAATTTCCCCTTAAAAATTCAACATCGTCAGCTTGCTCACCCACCATTAAACCACGAGCCACCTCGGAAATGGCACGCCCTTCAAAAAGCACGGCATAGAGTGCACTCACCAGAGGCATATAAATACCCAGCTCTGCCGCTTTTTGCTTTACCTGACGCAGGGTGTTGACACCCTCGGCAACTTGCCCAAGAGAAGCAACAATTTCATCCAAGGCTTTACCCTGCCCCAAAGCAAATCCAACACGATAGTTCCGGCTCAGATCCGATGTGCAGGTCAGTATAAGATCACCCACACCAGCCAAACCTAAAAATGTCATGGGATTAGCCCCCATCACCTGGGCAAAACGCCCCATTTCAGCAAGGCTACGCGTTAACAGCATCGCCTGGGTATTGTGGCCAGCACCCAACGCCGCCGCCATGCCACAGATGATAGCGTAGATGTTTTTCAGGGCACCGCCCAATTCCACACCATAGCGATCATGGTTTGCATAAACGCGAAAGGTGGCAGATTTCAATGTCTGTTGAACGCTGTTGGTCAGCGCTTCGCTTTCACTGGCGATCACAGTACCGGTCTGTTGTTGTTGCACGATTTCTTTTGCGAAGTTAGGGCCGCTCAACACGCCAATCGCATGGCCCGGTAATTCCTGCTCCAGAATTTGGCTCATGAGGGTGAAACCTTCCGGCTCGATTCCTTTAGCAGTGCTAACAACCATAGTCCGTGCATCAAGCAATGGTTTGATCATTTGGGTAACCGCGCGAAACGAATGCGTGGGAATAGAAATGAAAACCAGATCCGCCCCGCCAACCGCTACTGCCAAATCAGCAGTAATAATCAAATCCTTATTAAGCTTATAACCCGGTAGATAACGGGTATTTTCATGTGCAGCCACACAAGCTGCCGCTTGTTCCTCTGAGCGCATCCAGAGATAAGTGGGATACTGGTTACAAGCAATAATATTCGCAATCGCCGTACCAAAACTGCCACCGCCAAGCACGGCGACCTTCAACGTTTTACCCATAAAAAAATCCAGAGAGTTGACCGGGGAAGTGAACCTAAAAAGAATGTCACCTGTTACGAATAAAAGTCACAAACCATACAAACTGTAACTTTTTTGCACAAAAAACTTCACATTTATTTTGTCCACATTTTCTGTGGATAAGTTAGTGGATAGATTTTGGGAAACTGCTCCAAACCCCTATAAAATCTACACCAACAACAAATTGATTAATTTTTAATCAACAAAGTATTTTCCTTAAAAATCAATATGTTACATAAAATCACAACACAAAAAGCACGTTTTTTCGCGTTTTTGCTCAACCCTTGTACTAGCTGGGCAAATTAGCACAAGAGGTGTGCATAAAGAGTTAGTGTTCATTAACCTTAAAGTGCCGATAGACAGGAAAGATTCATAATGCAAGATAATTCTTAACAATATCTATGCTTCATTTTGAATCAAAAAAGCACCAGGGAAGATCTACCTGTCATTACCACCACTAACCGCTATATCAGCCCGACAACATAGACATTACTGAGGGCTAAACGCACCATAACTTCCGTTGGCATACAAAAGTGGATTTACCTCTGCACCATTAATAATCACATTGCTGATTGCACCTATGACTATTTTATGAGTGCCGTAAGTCATTACCTTGTCGGTTTTGCAAATAAACACCGCCAAGGCATCTGCCAGAACCGGCAGGCCGGACGCATCCTCAACCCAATGCCCGACATCAAACCGATTTTTTGATGGGTCGCGCCCGGCGCATAAATTGGACACATCTTGATGATTTATCGAGAGCACATTGATTGCAAAGCTGGCCTCAAGGCTGCTGAGGTGCGCCTGCTGGGACACAGCCTGATTGATACAAACCAATAAAGATGCAGGAGAATCAGAAACGGATGTTACAGAAGACACCGTCATAGCAAACCGCTGATTTCCCTCTAAAGAGGTAGAAAGAACGCAAACGCCAGAAGCCAACCTGCGCATACCCTGCTTCATCGAAGCCGCCAAACTATTGTTTTGCATAAAAACTCCCAAACCAGATCAAGCGCTTATTCTGACTAGGTGATGCCGCACAAACAAGCTGCTGCCAACATCAAAAACCTGGATATGGCACTCCAACCATTCACACCCGGCAAAAAGCCATGCGAATAAACACAGCAAAAGGCAAATGAAGTCGGGCAAAGTCTTAATTTTCACCAACCTGGAACAGTCTTTGTTCAAGCTGCCTAGAATTTAACTTGCGCCGCTAAATATTTTATTTTGTTGTGTTTTTTTCGTTGACGACATCGGATCTCATCGTTAATATGCGCACCACTTGAAACGCACAACGTTTTAAGTCGTCGGAGTGTAGCGCAGCCCGGTAGCGCGTCTGTTTTGGGAGCAGAATGTCGGGGGTTCGAATCCCTCCACTCCGACCATTTTTTTCATCGAACCTGCGAAGGTTTGATCCAGTATGTGCCCGTAGCTCAGCTGGATAGAGCACCCGCCTTCTAAGCGGGTGGTCGCAGGTTCGAATCCTGCCGGGCGCGCCACATTGGCATTTATAGATCGCTCAAATCTCTCTTAAAAATATTATCGGGTAAAGACCTGAAAATATGATCCTGCTACGGTGGCTGTAGCTCAGTTGGTAGAGCCCTGGATTGTGATTCCAGTGGTCGTGGGTTCGAGCCCCATCAGCCACCCCATATTTTAAAGACTCCCCAAGATATCAGTTGCTAATAAACATATATTTTCTGAACTTCATTCCGAAGATCGATCCCCTCTGTTTTACCCACAAAGAACCTATACACATTGCCCCATAATTAATTCCCTTGGCGTCCTATGCTCACTGTGGGAAAATGCGCGCAATTTCAGCCTATCTACTTTAATTTGCTAACACACAGGTAATAAATGCCCATGTCCGCACTCGTATTGGATGGCAAAGCCCTTGCCGAAAAAACCGAACAGGAACTCTCTGCACGCGTTGCCGCCCTCAAGGCGCGCAGCAATGGCCAAACACCGATTTTGGCGACCATTCTGGTGGGCGATGACCCGGCATCCGCAACCTACGTAAAAATGAAAGGTAATGCGTGCACTCGTATCGGCATGGAATCACTGAAGGTGGAAATGTCTTCATCGACAACCACCGAAGAATTGCTCAGCAAAATTCACGAATTAAATAACAACCCCAATGTGCACGGCATACTGTTACAGCACCCGGTGCCACACCAAATTGATGAGCGCCTGTGCTTTGATGCCATCAGCGCAGAAAAAGATGTAGACGGTGTAACCTGTCTTGGTTTTGGTCGCATGAGCATGGGCGAAGAAGCCTATGGCTGTGCAACCCCCAAAGGCATTATGCGTTTATTGGAAGCCTACGGTATTGAGTTTGAAGGCAAGCACGCCGTTGTTGTCGGCCGCAGTCCTATTCTCGGTAAACCCATGGCACTGATGATGTTGAATGCCAACGCAACGGTTACCATTTGTCACTCGCGCACCAAAAATTTACCTGAACTTATCAAGCAAGCCGACATTCTTGTTGGCGCCGTGGGCAAACCGGAATTTATTAAAGCCGAGTGGATTAAAGATGGTGCTGTCGTTGTTGATGCCGGCTACCACCCCGGCGGTGTTGGCGATATCGAATTAAAACCACTGGTTAATCGCGTCGCCGCTTATACACCCGTTCCTGGCGGTGTTGGCCCAATGACCATTAATACCTTGATTTATCAAACCGTCGACTCAGGCGAGAAGAAAATTGGTTAATTATTCGCTGGATAATATTTAGCGCATCAAGGCAATTTTGATAAAAGCAGGCATGGGCCTGCTTTTATTTTTATAGCCATTACATTTTATAAACTAATGCAATGTCAGAAACCCTATCGATTATTTATCGCGATGAATACATGGTTGCCATCAATAAACCCGGCGGCCTATTGGTGCATCGCAGCGAAATTGATCGCCATGAAACCCGCTTTGCGGTGCAACTATTACGCGACCAAATCGGGCAAATGGTTTACCCCGTGCACAGGTTGGATAAGCCAACGTCAGGGGTATTGTTATTTGCTCTCTCTCCCGATATCGCTCGCTACTTAGGGGGCTTGTTTACTCGGCATGCTCTTACAAAAACCTATGTTGCATTGGTGCGAGGCTTTGCGCCTGCACAAGGGATTATTGATCACCCCTTAACCGAAGAATTGGATAAATACACCGATAAAAAAGCGCGCACCGATAAACTAGCACAAACCGCTGTTACGCATTTTTCTACGCTGGCGCAAATCGAATTTCCATTCAGTATTGATAAATACCCCTGCACGCGCTATTCGCTCGTGCAATGCACACCGCACTCGGGGCGCAAGCATCAAATTCGCCGCCACATGAAGCACATCAGCCACCCTATTATTGGTGACGCCAAACACGGTAAGGGAATTCACAACCGCTTTTTCCACGAACAATTTGCTTGCCCTGGACTGATGCTCGCCGCCACTGAACTTGGCTTTACACATCCTGTCAGCCATACCCCAGTTGTGATTAGCGCGCCCATATCAGCCGCATTTACCCGAATTGTTCAGACATTTGGCTGGGCGAATGCCCTACCCTCACACTGGCTTACCACCCAGGATATTTAAATGCGCCTCGATAAATTTGTCAGCCAATGCACCGACTTCAGCCGCGCACAAACACATCAGGCCATCAAGCAAGGGCGCATTTCTGTTGATGATTTGATTGCACACAAAGCCGACCTAAAACTCACCGGCAGTGAAACCGTGTTACTGGATGGCCAGATAGTTGCCCCCAAAGCCATCCGCTACCTGATGCTACATAAACCTGTCGGTTATATTTGTGCCAACAGCGATGGACAACATCCCGTCGTTATTGACCTGCTGGATTTACCTCACCGGCAGGAATTGCAAATTGTTGGTCGATTGGATATAGACACCACAGGGCTGGTATTGCTGACGGATGACGGGCAGTGGAATCATCGCATTACCTCGCCACGCCATGAATGCCAGAAGACCTACAGAGTCACTACTGCCAATCCCATCGACAGTGAGGTTATTGACCTTTTTGCGCAAGGCGTACAACTGCATGGCGAAAAGGCACCGACCCGCCCGGCACAACTGGAATTGTTAGCACCCCACGAAGCACGCCTGCGGATTCATGAAGGCAAGTATCATCAAGTCAAACGCATGTTTGCAGCGGTGGGTAATCGCGTCACCGGACTTCACCGGGAAGCCATAGGTACCATAGCGCTGGACGCAAACCTTCCCGAAGGCGCCTATCGCCATTTAACCAGCGATGAAATACAGAGTATTTATTTATGATTGATTTGGCACTGGCTGCAGTGGCACAACAACTGACGGTAATGACGCAGAACACTCAAGGTCGCATTCTCTGGTGCACCGATGAAAATACCCTTAACAGCCTGCCACCAGCCTTGAGTCACCAAGGGCTACTGCTTATGACCAACCGCTGGGATGTGGCACAGGAGGCAATCAAACAAGGCTTTTCATCTCGCTTTAGTGACTTTGATTGCAGCGACATTGCCGATGCAAGTCTCGATGGTTTTTTTTATCGCATCTCTAAAGAAAAACCTGTTGTGCATCATTTATTGAATGAAGCCTGGCGCTGCTTGAAACCGGGAGCCCCTCTGGTAATTGCTGGCTATAAAAATGAAGGTGCTAAAACCTACATAGAAAAAATCACCACGCTTATGGGATGCGAAAAGCAGATTGAAAAAAATGGTGCCAGTTATTCTTCGATCATTTACAAACAGGCCACCTATGATCCAACGCAACGAATTGATGATAGTGATTACACGCACCTACGCCCGATTGCGGAAAACACCGACCTAACCCTACAAAGCAAGCCGGGGCTTTTCGGCTGGAATAAAATTGACGCGGGCAGCGCACTACTGATTGAACAAATTGCCAAGGGAGCCTTGGGCGACTTGCACCCGCGTAGCGCTCTGGATTTAGGCTGCGGTTATGGTTATTTAAGCCTTGCTGCCGCACAACTTAGCGCCTGCCAGCATATTCAACGCTGGATACTCACTGACAACAATGCCGCCGCACTGACTGCCGCCAAAGAAAATCTCCAGACCAATGGCATAGTCGGCGAAGTGCTTGCGGCTGATGCTGGCAAGCAACTAGGGAAAAAAGTGGATCTATTGCTCTGCAACCCCCCGTTTCATCAAGGCTTTAGTGTGGATGGTGACCTCACCGACAAATTCCTCAAAAGCGCACAGCAACTACTGACCCCCGAAGGCTTGGCCTTATTTGTGGTCAACCAATTTATTCCCCTTGAACGCAAAGCAGTCGGGCTATTCAAAGAGATTTCCCTGATTGCCAACAATGGCAGTTTTAAAGTCATTCGCCTGAGCAACAAGGGGTAGCGCACTTTACTGAGCAACTTGGCGACAGTCTGGAGATTTAATGAACAGCCTTGAATTCATTGAGGTTTTTTTGAAAAAAACTTGTATCAAAGCCTCAAAAAACGGTTGACCAACCAAAACCGGCTCTATATCATGCGCTCCACTTCCACAGAGGAAGTCACCGATCCGCCTTAGCTCAGTCGGTAGAGCAAATGACTGTTAATCATTGGGTCGCTGGTTCGAGTCCAGCAGGCGGAGCCAAATTAAACAAAAAAGGCCGCATTTATGCGGCCTTTTTTGTGCCTGTAATATTTGTTTTTATTATCCATTCCTCGCGGAGCATTTTATGTTTAAAGTTAATGAGTACTTCGGCGGCGCCGTAAAATCTATCGCTTTTCAAACCGAAACCCTGCCCGCCACCATTGGTGTAATGGCTAAGGGAGATTACGAATTCGGCACCAGCCAAAAAGAATACATGACCGTTGTTAGTGGTAGCCTGACAGTTGTATTACCCGGCAGTGACAAGGCAGAAACATTTGCAGCAGGCCAAACCTTTATTGTTGAAGCCAATCAACGCTTCAAAGTCAGTGCCGATGTGGAAACCTCTTACCTGTGTAAATACGAGTAAGACCAAGATCTCTCTAACACGAGACATCACATCCAGCAGAAAAAATAAAAGCGCCGCGGCGCTTTTATTTTTTGTAGTGGCTACAACACCCCACAAATAAAACAAAAATCACACAACCAGTGCCATGCAAACGGCAAACAGGTTGACCAATAGCGAGTAGCTCTATATGATGCGCGCCACTTCCTAGCAGGAAGTACCATTCCGCCTTAGCTCAGTCGGTAGAGCAAATGACTGTTAATCATTGGGTCGCTGGTTCGAGTCCAGCAGGCGGAGCCAAATGCAATAAAAAAGGTCGCACATGTGCGACCTTTTTTATTTTCAACATACAAATTATTCGCTCAATAATTCTTCAGCGGCATTCACCAGAAAAATATAGCTTGCGGCTAAATTAACCACATACTCATTCTGCCCCCAAAAGAACGGCCAATCCTCATGGTTTTCAGGATAATCAGGCTTAAGAATCAGAATACCCGGTACTATCCCGCCAGAAATAAATGAGAAGTCGGCGCGATTCATCCCATAAGCAACCTCTTTGCTGCGAGTTCCCACATTCGATACCAGTGAAAGATTATGAGCAGGATGAGTACCGTAGAGAAAATTCAACCCTTGCAACACAGATTCACGACTCACCACATCCGGAAATGCTTTGTGAATATAGTAATTATTGAGCGCATAGCGAATTACTGCACCACTGCCCGCCCAACCACCTTCAGTAATCGGCACAGCAAAAGGATTTTTTGATTCAACCTCGTTTAACTGTTCGCGATAAGCCAGTGCCTTGGTGCGCAATGCAGACCGAAACGCATCGTTCATCGCCGGAGCCGCACGAATAAACCAGGATGCATTGAATGCAAACTCAACCTCGCTTAATAATCTCTCAACCGCTTGCGCATACTTTGCTTCACCGGTAGTAATCAATAGCTCGGTCGCCGCTTTTAATTGCTCATGCTCCAACTTCCCGCCGGTTGTATTACCAAATTTAAACACATCAGGTTTTGCTTTGGCCTGCTCCTCTGACCAAACCTTTTTCGCCGTTACCAAACACTCTTGGGCAAGCTCATCATTAAACCCTTTTAGCGCACGACTCGCGGCAGCAAGCGCTGCCGCAGAACCGTAATTCAGCGATGAAGATTTACTGGTAAAGGCCCAGCGATCATCAAACTTTCCACTTTTAAAACCATTGGTTTCCAACTCACCCATTTCAGGATCGTAAATCAAGTTATCCGTTTTGGTGACGCCATCACCCAAATGGTGATACTGATCAATATGCGCCTCAACAATACCGGGAATGGCATGCCCCACCGCGCGATGCTGTGCAATTAACGCCAGCGTACCGTGCTCAATTTGCTGCAATATATCGGGCTTGCCATCTGCCGTGTGCAAGTCGACAAATTTTCTCGCGTAATCAACACTGGTGGTATCACGCCTTAAACCAAATTTATCGTTTGTGGGACCAAAGGTTTCCCACGCGGTCACAAGGGTATTTACTACATCGTATTGGGTTTGCGTACGTATATCGTAATCACCCGCATCATACCAACCACCGATATTTAAGCCGGGAATATGTTCGCCAGGCTTGAATTGCGTATCGGTTGTTGGGCCTTGCGCATACAAATCAAAATGTTCGTGATTCACTGGCGCTTGCAAAGCATCATCCAAATGGGATGCACCATGCCATATGCGATAGGATTCATTAACCGTCACGTGATCCATTTGCACCGGCAGATACATATCCAGCGTGGGGTGCCATGCTGCCTGATACACTTTTTTATCAATACGGAAGCTGTGGGTCTCTTGATCGCCATAGGTTATTGCATATAAACCCGGAGCTTGAATACTGCTGAAATCAAAGTGATGATATTCATAACGCAGATATTTTCCCCAGCGTTTTGGTTTTCCACTCAAGATTGTTTGACGCGTGCCATCGGCATTAATTTTCACCAAATTTGCTTTTTGGATTTTTTTGTCACGCGCATCCAATTCGATTACCGCCACTTTTTTCTGTGCCGGATGATAACCCACTTGCGAATGCGCGATCATGGGTTTACGAATCCAGTTTTTAACCGTTGCCGCATCAATTTGCCACTCGATTACTGTGCCGGTTTTATTCGCAGGAATTTTACTGCGTACGACAAACCAGCCGTTCTGCGCTTTACCTCGGCCATCATACAGTTCGAGCGGCGCACTGGTAGATTGAATACTGACACGACGCTCCGCATCTTCCGGGGCAAACACCAGATGCTGACCTTGCGCCAGAGCAATAGGATCAGCCTTGCCATTAATTTCTTTTAATCCCGTGGGATACACTGGAAATCCACCCGCCGTATCATCCATCAAAAACGATTTATGAAAGTAAGCCGCCGGTAAAAATTCCAGATTAAAACCGGCTTTACCTTCAAGGGATTTTGGTAGCGGTTTTGGCAGGTTAACTGTCAAACGCACACCCGCCGCGTTTTTAGTCACCTTGATAGAAAAATCAAATTGTTGATCGGGATAATGCAAAAATGCCTCAATCGATTGATCGGCATGATTGACTTTGCGCTCCTTGAACAGAGGTGTCATATCCCACTGCTCCGGCGTCGCATTCAAACGCACATCACCATTGGTGACAGTGCGCTCACCGTGATGAATTAATTCAACCCCACTGGTTTTGGAATCGCTAAAAAGCCCGTCATACCAGTTGCTAAACACCAGCACATTCAGGCCGGGCTTTTCAAAATAGTCTTTATCGTTAAGGGCGAGATCATTTTTTGCCAACACTGGCAATGAAAAAGTAAGAAACAACGCAGCGAGCCAAGCCCGCCCTTGACCGAGGGGATATACCATGTGCTACTCCTGATTATTATTTACACAGACTTATAGTCTATGTGCACATAACACAGTGGTATACCTGATTTACACTTAATAACCGAGGGCGTTAAGGCAGGGCAAACGCCAACTTATTGCACCACACCAGAATGGAAGCGAAACTCCTCATCCCCCCCTTCAACCAAGGTTTTCTCCAAGGCTAAAAATTCCTGCACACGCGCCGAAATATCTGCGCCTTCTGCGGCTCGTTTGGCAAGTGTTAAATAATCTTCGTAATGGCGCGATTCAGATTTCAGCAAGGAGAGATAAAATGTTTGCAGCTCTTCATCCAGAAATGGAGCAACTTTGGCAAAGCGCTCACAGGAGCGCGCTTCAATAATCGCACCGCAAATAAGCGTATCAATATAACGTCCCGGCTCCGAGGTGCGCACCAATTTGCGCAGCTCACCCGCATAGCGTCCGGGTGTAATCTGCTGGTAGGCAACTCCCCGCGCCTCCATGATTGCCATTACCTGCTCGTAATGACGCAACTCTTCACGGGCGAGGCGCGACATTTTATTCATCATGTCAAAATCCCCCACATAGCGAAACATCAAATTAATTGCGGTAGATGCTGCTTTTTTTTCGCAATTGGCATGATCGAGCAATAATAAGGCTTGATTGTCCAAGGCATTTTTTACCCAGGCATCAGGGGTTTCGCAATGCAGGAATTGTTGGATTTTGGCGAGAGCATTCATAAATTAAAAACTATGTGTGTTGTTCAAGGGTTTCAGCAGTGATAAAGCATGGCGATATATAACGCTCATAATGCGCGCAAGACAAAGCATAAAAATCCTTGTCGATATTGTCGCGAATAACCGTCAGGGGCGTACCAATCCAACCCGTTTGCAATGCCAAGCCATAGAGGGATAAATCCTGAATTTGGCTGGCGCCAGCGCGCAATAAATCAAGCACCCAGCAGTATGGATTTTGCTCAGGTTTGAATTGGATTTGCTGGTGTTTAATTTGCGTGAACAGGAGTTTTTCATCGTTGACTTGAATCATATTCTGTACGATTTGCGCAAGGAAAGATTCA